>FSSH01000601.1_pt1 | contig 12833 bp, 10 predicted proteins | sample 1166101 | NCBI WGS metagenome assembly FSSH01 (sample SAMEA32972668, study PRJEB13176) | freshwater metagenome | biome: Drinking water system; feature: Biomass in drinking water that filtered by 0.45 um membrane; material: drinking water | place: USA | collected 2012-12-20 | depth 0 m | reverse complement strand
TCGTGCCATAAGTTGTTGCCATTTTATTTTCCTCCTATTAAATAAATAATAATAAGTCAGTTAGTTAATAGAATTAGTTACTTAGCACGAGAAATCATATTCCCATGTTAAGTACCTGGTTAGACGGGTACTATCGTCATGAAAGTTCCCGTCAATCCAAGAAAATCAAATTATGCATTGCGCAACGTCATTGTTACTTTTGCGTTGAATGCATCCGGTATTTTAGGAATTAATAATTACCATTTCAAGTATTTAACTATCCAGCACTGCTATTCAGGATAACGGGCTGTGTCATAAAAGCGTAAAAAAAATGTAACTGTCATAAAACTGTAACATTGATTCTATATAACGGTTGCCACCGTAGATGACTCACTTTTTCAACCCTGGATCAACGACAGATGATGAAATTATTCAGACTTACCCTGGCAACCACAGCGTTAATCAATTTAGGCGTTCTATCCAGCGCCTATGCACTCGATTTATATGTCGATACAAAAACCAAGCAAATTTTTGCGGAACCCGGTCCCGGCCGCGTTCATATGGGTACCTATGAAAAATCAGAGAAATCGGCCAAAACAAAGGCTCCCCAAAGCGTATTGGCAGCGCCTGCACAAACTCCAGCCCATGAGGACCGGACAGCGGAAACGGAGAACAAACCTGCGGGCGACCGCTTGGTAAGATTGCGGGAAAAAGCTGAGAAAGAACAACTTAAGAATCAAGTTTCGGTACTCGAAGAACGCGTCAAGGAAGTTGAAAAAATACACGGGAATTTTGATGACCGTGGCTTACATTGGTCAACCAAGGATGGCAATTTCTCGGCATCGATGAATGGACGGATTCAACCAGCCTCGCAATACAATTTTATCAATGACCCTGACCCCGCTTTCGGAGCGAGTACCGCAAACGAATTGAATAGCGGCATGAATATCCGCCGTGCGCGTTTGGGCATCGAAGGTACATTTTATAAAATCTGGGATTACAAGTTTGAATATGACTTCAGCCGAGGCAACGGTACCGTCGGATCGGGAATTACCGATGCATTCGTGCGTTTGAACCATACCGATGCGCTCTCTTACAAACTCGGTTCGTTCAAAGAGCCGTTCAGCTTGGAAGAAGCCGCCAGTAACCGCTATCTGACTTTTATCGAACGGCATATGTCCGTCAATTCGTTCGTCGATAATCCCAATACGTATAAAACGGGTATCGGTGCCAATTATGCGGTTAAAAGATTTCAAACCGGTATTGCATTCCAAACCGAGCCCATCGGCGGATGGTCTTCCGCATCGACTTCCGTCAATGCCAACGGTAACCAGAACCGTAACAATGGCTCCGGCGACACCGGCTGGCAAGGTATTGGCCGTGTCAGCGGCAGACCTTGGATGATTGATGACACCAAGTTTTTCCATGTCGGTGTTTCTGCCGGACATACCGATGTCAACACACAATATCGCGCCGATGGCACCATGGTCGGAGAAGGCCAGATCGGTGGCGGCGGTGGTATGTCATTCTTCGCCTTTCCGGGCACCAACGTGGATCGCACCAATATCCTGAATACCGGCAATCTGAGCACCGGTGCGTTGAGTGATCCGAATCGCCGTCAAGTCACCAGCTACGATCGTTATGGGGCGGAAAGCTGGTTTGTCTACGGCCCATTCTCGGCGCAAGCTGAATATTTGCGCACCAATATCAACGGTGTCGGTTATGACAGCGAACACTTAACCGGTTATTATGGCTTTGTAAGCTACTTCCTGACCGGTGAGTCGAAGGCCTATCACGTCAGAAACGGTGCGGCAAACCGTATCAAGCCTAACCGGCCCTTCCATTGGAACGGCACCGGCTGGGGCGCATGGGAAGTCGCATTCGGCTATGATTACATTGACATGAATTCAGGTGTCATCAAAGGAGGCCGCGCCGACATGGTCAGATTCGGCTTAAACTGGTACCCGCATTCCAATGTTAAGTTTCAGGCCAATGTCATCCATATGCTGGATATCAACACGGCAGCAACGCCAACCACGAATACCAATGGTTACTCGGGCGGTGCCGGAGCACGTACGCATGGATGGAATAATGGTGATCTGAGCGCATTCCTGACACAGTGGACGATTGATTTCTAAAAATCCGCCACTAAAAAGTTGAGCAAAAATCGAGTATTCAGTGTGATTTCCTGAATGCTCGATTTAAAAAACCTGCGATCTATCAGTACTTAAGTTTTTACCCGCATGACATTGTTGGGAAACATGCGTTAACATTTTCGTGCCCGGCATTTTGAATGCCGTCATTTACGCCGCATCATCTCAAACAGGAGAATGAAATGTCGCAACCTAATCACTTCAATCAACTCGCTGTAGCAATCTCATTGGCAATACTGACTGGCTCCGCCACTGTCGCCAATGCACAAACAGTTATTAAAATAGACGGCTCCAGCACCGTCTATCCGATCACCAAAGCCGTGGCGGACAATTTCCAAGCCGCAAAAAAGAACGCCATTAATGTTACGGTCGGCATATCGGGCAGCGGCGGCGGTTTCAAGAAATTTTGCCGCGGCGAGATCGATATCGTGAATGCTTCCCGCCCGATTCTGAATAGTGAAATGAAGGATTGTAAAGGCGCCCGCGTGCAATATGTCGAAATACCCGTGGCGTTTGACGCTCTGACGGTGGCGATAAATCCGGAAAACTCCTGGAGCACGTCAATGACTATCGCCCAGTTGAAGAAAATCTGGGAACCTGCTGCGCAGGGTAAAATCACTCAATGGAATCAAATCAACCCGGCATGGCCGGATGAAGCGATGAAGTTATCCGGCGCTGACGAGGATTCCGGCACCTATGATTACTTTACCGAAGCCATTGTCGGCAAAGCTAAATCCAGTCGACATGATTTCACTGAATCCGATAATGACAATGTGCTGGTGAATCATGTGGCGGGTAACAAAAACAGCTTAGCGTTTTTTGGCTTCGCCTATTACATCGAGAATCAGGACAAAGTAACCGCCGTTGCGATCGACAGTGGCAAAGGTGCGATTCTCCCTTCTGTCGAAACCGTGGAAAATGGCAGCTATCAACCGCTATCCCGTCCGGTTTTTATTTATGTCAATATCAAAGCGGCTGAAAAACCCGAGGTCAAGGCATTTGTAGAGTTTTATATGAAGAATGCGCTTCTCCTGGTCAAAGAAGTTAAGTTCTTCCCTCTTCCACCCAGAGCCTATGCCACCATGTTGGAACACTTCAACAATAAACGGGTGGGCTCGGTATTTAGCGGTAAACCAGCGGTTGGTCTTACGATTGACGAGCTGATCAGACGTGAAGGCCGATTGCAATATGAGAATTTCTAACCGGTAATATTCTAAAAAATACTTTTCACAGCAACAATAATACATCCTTTAACAACAGCTCCGGATAGAGACCTTACGGAGAAACTCTTCCGGGCTGTTGCTTCCCTCTTCATCAACGGATTTTCCATCATCACGCGACCTTAACCGTTATCAATGTTAGACTGTATCCTGCCTTAATACATTGATCGGTTTACCGGTATTGATAAATTTTCAAAAAATCCCAGCATTCATTTATGATATGAATGATTATGTGTAATTAAACCGGCCTCATCGCCGCAGAGCCATCCATCCTGACCATGTCTTTTAGCCCGATTATTTTGTGGACCGATGCGCTGATCTATTTGTTTGTCGCCATTGTATTCTTTATCGTCTGGTATATCCGCCGCCATGAACATCTGCTAGCGCAATGGAAACGCGTGGGACATAGCGCCAGTGGCATGTCCGCACTCACCGTGCTGATCTTTTTCCTGCTGGTTGGCTTATTGGACACAGTGCATTTCCGCCCCGCGCTGGATCACAAGAACAATCAGGGCGAGACGATTTATAGCGTCGAAGTGCTGAGTCTGCTGGATTTACTGGTAGCACCCTTACGCACGCAAGTCGAGAAAACCTACTCCGCACCGCTGGCAGCGCATTTGTATGCTAAAGAAACCATCGAGCAGGATGGCAAGCAAGTGCGGACTTTTGCCCGGCTCCAGTTTGGCGGCGCGCATTTGCAAGATCCTGACAAGGAACACAGCGCCGACATCACGCAGCTTGTATTAAAAGGCTTGGCCTGCGGTTTGCTGATCTGGAGCGTACTGTCCGTTGGCTTAATCGCCCGGCTATCTCATCGCAGCCGGCAGAATTTTGCGCCATACCTGATGGCCATTTGGCGCCGCAACACTGAAATTCCCTGGCGCGCCATCTTAATCACCCTGCTCATTTTGTTGCTCGTCATCGGCTGTATCATTTCGCTGGCTGCATATTATCATGTGCTAGGCACCGACAAGGTCGGGCAGGATATTTTGTATCAGTCGCTGAAAAGCATACGCGTCGCCCTGGTGATCGGCACGCTAACCACGCTCATCATGCTGCCGTTCGCATTATTGCTGGGCATTATGGCCGGTTATTTCCGCGGCTGGGTCGATGACGTCATTCAATATATTTACACGACGCTGAATTCCATCCCCAGTGTTTTACTGATCGCCGCCGCGGTATTGATGATGCAGGTGTATATCGAAACCCATCCGGAATTATTCGACACCATTGCATCGCGCGCCGATCTGCGGCTGCTGTTTCTCTGCATGATCCTGGGCATTACCAGTTGGACTGGATTATGCCGGTTGTTGCGCGGTGAAACGCTGAAACTGCGTGAACTGGAATATATCCAGGCAGCGCATGCATTCGGCGTTTCGCATTGGCGCGTCATCAGCCGTCACATACTGCCTAACGTGATGCACATCGTGTTGATTGCCACGGTGATGGATTTCAGCGGATTGGTACTGGCCGAAGCGGTGTTATCGTACGTCGGTGTCGGTGTCGATCCATCGATGATCAGTTTCGGCACCATGATCAACGCAGCGCGGCTGGAAATGGCGCGTGAACCAATGGTGTGGTGGGCCTTGCTGGCGGCGTTCAGTTTCATGTTTACTTTGGTATTAAGCGCCAACTTGTTTGCCGATGCGGTCCAAAATGCATTGGATCCACGCATCCGGACTTTACGGCAACGCACGGTACTCTCGCGTTTTGGCAAAAAAGAAAAAAGTGTGAAAGACAACGCGCCCGAAGCAACCGCACCGGCCAAATCTTCTTCTCATCCATGAATACCTTGCTGGAAATAGAAAATCTCGAAACCGTGCTGCACACCGGCGACACACCGGTACACGCCGTCGATGGCTTGACGCTGACCATCTCACCCGGGGAAACATTTGCGCTATTGGGTGAATCCGGTTGCGGCAAATCGATGACGGCGCTGTCGATCATGCGCTTGCTGCCGGATGTCGGTGAAATCGTTGCCGGCAAAATCAGCATCGGTGGCACGGATTTGCTGCAACTGCCTGAAACCGGCATGCGTAAAATTCGCGGCAAGCGCATCAGTATGATTTTTCAGGAACCGATGCTCAGTCTCAATCCGGTTCTGACCATCGCCGAGCAAATCGAAGAAGTGCTACAGCAGCATTTGAATTTATCGCACGAAGCCATGCAAACACGTATCCGAGAATTGCTGGAACAAGTCGGCATACCCGATGCGGCACGCCGCATGCACGAGTACCCTTTCCAGTTTTCCGGTGGTATGAAGCAACGTGTCATGATCGCGATGGCGCTCGCCGGTGAACCGGAACTGCTCATTGCCGATGAGCCGACCACCGCGTTGGATGTGACGATACAAGCACAAGTGCTCGATCTGCTGAGGCATATCCAGCAGCAGAAAGGCATGGCCATTTTACTGATTACGCACGATCTGGGCGTGGTAGCGGAAATGGCGCAACGCGTCGCGGTGATGTACGCGGGAGAAATTGTCGAGCTGGCAACCCGGCACGATTTTTTTCATCGCCCGCGCCACCCCTATTCGCAGCAATTATTCGCCGCATTACCTGGGAAACAGAAACGTAATCAGGCATTAACTGTCATTCAAGGCAATGTGCCGTCTCTGGCGCAGCAATTTACCGGGTGTCGGTTCGTAGACCGCTGCAATCAGGCACTGGCACAATGCCGCGATAGCGTTCCGCAATGGCACACGATTTCCGGTCAACATCAGGTCCGCTGCCATTTATACAGCAACAACGCCGCTCAAGCGGCTACCGTTGCCAACACAGCATCACAAGAAACCGCGCATGTAACGCTATCGACTTCGCTGGCAACAGCCGAAGTGCTGTTGCAGGTCACTGACCTGAAAGTGCATTTCCCGATTCGCAAAGGCTTGTTCAAAGGTGTCGTGGGTCATGTCAAAGCAGTCGACGGCGTGTCGTTGAAAATTGCCGCAGGCAAGACGCTGGCGCTGGTGGGTGAATCCGGTTGCGGCAAAACCACGATCGGCAAAAGCATTCTGCAATTGATTCAGCCCACGGCGGGTAGCGTGCGTTTCAAGGAACAGGAATTGAATGGATTGGGGCGCAGTCAATTGCGGCCGGTACGTTCACAGCTTCAGATCATTTTTCAGGATCCTTATGCTTCCTTGAATCCGCGCATGCGCATCATTGAAATTCTGCAAGAAGGTATCAATGCCTTAAAAGCCTATCAAACCGTTTACCCCGGCAACGATACGGCTGCAGCCGCCGAGTCCCGGGAAGATGAAATCGATGCATTATTGCAACGTGTCGGTCTGCCTGCTGAGGTAAAATGGCGCTTTCCGCATGAATTTTCCGGCGGACAACGGCAACGCATCGCAATTGCCCGTGCCTTGGCGGTCAATCCAAAGCTGCTGATTTGCGATGAACCGACCAGCGCCCTGGATGTCTCGGTTCAGGCGCAGATTCTGAATCTGCTCAAATCGCTGCAAAATAATTTAGGACTTGCATTTTTGTTTATTACCCACAATATCGCGGTTGTAGAGTATCTGGCCGATGAAGTGGCGGTGATGTATCTGGGACGTATCGTTGAACACGGACGTATCGACGAGGTGATGAGCAACCCCAAGCACCCATACACGCAAGCGTTACTGTCGTCGGTTCCGCACATTGAAGCGGATCCCGCGCGGCACATCATTCCGCTCACGGGAGATTTGCCGTCACCGGCAGCACCGCCAGCGGGCTGTCATTTTAATCCGCGTTGCGCGCATGCCATGCCGGTTTGCCGTACAGCCTACCCGCCAGCCAGCTCGTTCAGCGCCACGCATACCGCCCATTGTTATCTTTATTCACAGGAACACAGAAATACCGATTATGAGCATTGATCAAGAAGTATCGCGGCGCCGCACGTTCGCCATTATTTCCCACCCGGACGCGGGCAAAACAACGCTGACGGAAAAATTACTGATGTACGCCGGTGCGATTCACATCGCGGGTAGTGTCAAAGCGCGCAAAGCCAGCCGCCACGCTACTTCCGATTGGATGGAAATCGAAAAGCAGCGCGGCATTTCGGTCGCCAGTTCGGTCATGCAAATGGAATACCGCGATTGCGTCATCAATCTGCTCGATACGCCCGGTCACCAGGATTTCTCGGAAGACACGTACCGTGTGCTGACCGCCGTCGATGCGGCGTTAATGGTGATCGATGCCGCCAACGGGGTCGAAGCGCAAACGCTGCGCCTATTGGAAGTGTGTCGCGCGCGTAACACGCCGATCGTTACTTTCGTCAACAAAATGGACCGCGAAGTGCGTGAACCGCTTGATCTGCTCGATGAAATCGAGCATACGCTCGGCATGACGACCATTCCATTCACCTGGCCGGTCGGCATGGGAAAAAATTTCCACGGCGTATGCGATTTGCAAAACAACGGCATGCGCGTGTTTCAGCCGGGATCGGACCGCGTCGACAATGAAAACGAAGTGATCGCCAGTTTTGACGATCCGAAAATCCAGCAACGCTTCGGTGCAGGATTATCCACCGCGATGCAGGAAATCGATTTGATCAAAGGCGCGTCTCCGCCTTTCGACCATGCCGCATTCCTCGCCGGTAAACAAACCCCGGTTTTCTTCGGTTCGGCGATCAATAACTTCGGCGTGCGCGAAATTCTCGATGCATTGGTCGATCTGGCGCCACCACCGGAATCGCGCAACGCCATTCAGCGCGAAGTGCAGCCGGATGAAAAGAAATTCTCCGGCATGGTGTTTAAAATCCAGGCCAACATGAATCTGGCGCACCGCGACCGCATTGCCTTCGTGCGCGTCTGTTCGGGGCATTTCAAACGCGGCATGAATTTGAAAGTCGCGCGCAATGGCAAGGATATCCGCACCAGCACGGTCGTGTCCTTTTTATCGCAGCGCCGCGATATTCTGGAAGAAGCGTACCCCGGCGACATCATCGGTATACCGAATCACGGCACGCTGCAACTGGGTGATACCTTAACCGAAGGTGAAGTGCTGCAATTTACCGGATTACCCTTTTTCGCGCCGGAAATCTTCCGCACCGTAGAAATCACCGATCCGCTGCGCAGCAAGCAATTGAAATTGGGATTAGCGCAACTGGGTGAAGAAGGCGCGATCCAGGTGTTCCGCCCGCATCTGGGCAATATGCTGTTACTCGGCGCTGTCGGCACGCTGCAATTTGAAGTGGTCGCGCACCGCCTGCAACATGAATACGGTGTGGCGGCGCGCATTACTTCGGCCAAATATCAATTGGCACGCTGGATTACCTGCGACGATCCGCGTGAATTGCAGCGCTTTATCGAAGCCAATTCGCATCGCATCGCCTACGACGCCGTCGATGCGCCGACATTTTTGGCCTCGTTTGGCGCGGAACTGAGTGTCGCCGAAGAAAACTGGCCCGCTATCCGTTTTCATAAACTGCGCGAGCACGCCGGACTGGTGTTTCAGAGCCACATGAACGGATAATAGAAACATATGACAGCATGGCTGCGGCTTTTTCTGGTATGGGCGCTCTTTACAACCGCAGCATACGCGGACGATTCAGCTCCTGTTGCCGGGAAGACCACTCAATTTGTGGTACTGGGCGATATGCCCTACACCGATGCCGAATATGCCCTGCTGGAGCAGCCCAATGGCGCAATCGCCAAAGCCATTCGCGCATTAAACCCGCCCGTGTTGATCCACTTGGGTGATTTCAAAAGAGGCCGATTGAGCTGCAGCGACGATCTGTTTCAAGACCATTACCGCCAGATTGCGCAACTGAATCCGCATAAAACGGTATACACCCCCGGCGATAACGACTGGACCGATTGCGACCGGTTCAGTACCGGCATGCGGCACGACGAACTGGAACGCCTCGGCTATCTGCGCCAACTGTTTTTTCAGCAAGACCGGCAGCAATTAGTCCGCGATATCCCGGGTCTTATCCGGCAGGAAGGATTTATCGAAAATGCGCAGTGGAGTGTCGGTCCGGTCGCTTTCACCACGCTGCATATTCCTGGCACCAATAATGGCCGCAGGGAAATCCTGCGCAGCAACATTGACGATGCCTTGAACGAAGCGGATCGCCGCGATCAAGCCAACACCGGATGGCTGCACCAACGCTTCGCCACAGCGGAATCCGCGCGAGCAGTTGTCATCGCTTTCCAAGCGGATATGTTCGACTTTGATCACGAAAAACCGGTCTGCACTGCGAGCAATCGCACCGATTGCGATGGCTTCCGCTCGCTGCGCGATCTGATCAAGCAAAAAGCCGAACAATTCAAGAAGCCGGTCCTGATTATTCACGGCGACACCGCGGCGTATTGCCTGCACCAGCCCTACCCCGGCATTCCCAATCTTTGGCGTCTGAATGCGCCGGGCGATTACAAATACATCGATGCAAGTCTGGTGGTATTCGATCCGGAAAACAAAGACACACCCTTTACCGTAACCGGTCTACTGGACGGCAAACCCGCTCCGGCGATCTGTGACGACAACTTGCTCAGCTTATCCCGGTATATTCCCCTTCAAACTTTAAAAACACTTTTATCATGATTGTCAGCATGACCGGCTACGCCGCCGCTACGCAAGAAATGCCCTATGGATCGCTCAATCTGGAAATCCGTTCGGTCAATAACCGCTATCTCGATATCCAGCTCCGTCTGCCGGATGATTTTCGCAAGCTGGAACCGGCCATGCGCGAACTGCTGACGAAACAACTCAGCCGCGGCAAAGTCGAATGCCGCTTGAATTTTTCCCCGTCGGCGAACACGGAAAATTCTCAACAGCTCGATCAGGCTTTGCTGGAAAAATTGTTGCAACTGGAACAAACCGTCAAAACACGCCACCCCGCCGCACCCTCATTAACGGTAGCGGAAATCCTGAAATGGCCCGGCATGCTCGGAAGCGACACGGCACCCGGCGAGGAATCCAATGAAATCGGCATGACCTTGCTACAAACCGCATTGAATGACTTAAAAGCTGCGCGGATACGCGAAGGCGACAAACTGAAATCCGTTTTACTGGAACGCATCAAGCAAATGCGCCAATTACTGCAATCCGCTGCTCCGCGCATCCCGGCATTGATCGCCGCCTTCGAGGAAAAACTGCGCACCCGCCTGGAAGAAATTCTTGGCACACAGGAAAACGAACGCATCCACCAGGAAATCACCCTGTTCGCCAGTAAAATCGACGTCGACGAAGAACTCTCGCGCCTGCAAGCGCACATCGATGAAGTCGAACGCATCATCAACAAAGGCGGGGCCGTCGGCAAACAACTCGATTTCATGATGCAGGAACTGCACCGCGAAGCCAACACCATCGGCTCAAAATCGGTCGATCTGGAAATTACGCGGATTTCAATGGAATTGAAGGTGATTATCGAGCAGATGCGCGAGCAGGTGCAGAATATTGAGTGAGAGGATTCGATTTAGTCTGATTTACATTTAAACCGAAACATACATTGATAAACGATATTTCTGCCATCACAGATTGCACTATTCTGAAAGTAATTCTAATTAAACCTCAAATTGAGATATCTCATGGCTCTTACTATTAAGGAAGTCATCGATGCATTTGATCTGCTTTTTTCTTCATTGCATCGAAAGGAATTCAAGAAAACACTTAACCTGAACGAATGGGGTGAAAGAGAACTGCTCCCTTTAGTTCGTACATATTTACTCGGCTATTTTGGCGAATTACTTGTTCCAGAAGCAAAATCAAAATTGCCAGGAACTTTGAGCGGAAAAGGTTATATTGATTTTGTCATTGATAATGTAGCAGTCGAATTTGCAGTCAGAAAACCAACAGCAGCCAAATCCAATGTTTCTGCCACAGTCAATACGACAGAAGTGAAAAAATTGATGAAATACGACGGGCTAGCAGTATTAATTCTATTTGATTTCTCTAAAACGCCTTACACAGAGGATCAAATTGAGAATTTCCGCGATTGGCCATCACTTGGTAAAGGAAATCACAAAAAATCACCATTTAATATCGCTTATTTTTATCTTAAGAAACCAAAAACACCGGATTATTTTACAAAGAATATACGCGTAAGGTGACTTAATCTACTTAACTCGCGTAGATAACAGTCCCTATTGCGTCGAATAAAAGACCGGCGCAGTACGCTTTGCTTATTAACGCCAAGTCGTTACTCTCGTATACATTCCACTCGGGAAGAACTCACACATCTTAGCAAAATTGCCACTTGAATAGCATGCATACCGTGCTATCATGCACGCATGATAGTTTCCTTCAAGAATCAAGCGACTGAAGACATTTTTAACGGAAAAAACTCCAAGCTGGCTCGTAACTTACTCCCGCAATCTTTATGGAAGGTGGCTTGCAGAAAACTCGACCAATTGGACTCAGTTTTAGTTCTGGAGGAATTGAGGATACCACCCGGTAATTACCTCGAAAGCCTGTCTGGAGACAGAAATGGGGAATTCAGTATCCGTATCAACGATCAATATCGGGTTTGCTTCAAATGGAATGATTCAGGCCCTCATGATGTTGAAATTATCGATTATCACTGATAAAGGTTTTATACCATGCGTATCCCAACCGATAGAGAACCCACACATCCCGGCGAAATGCTGCGTGCTGAATTCTTGGAACCGATGGGTATCAGCCAGCGGGAGTTGGCAGATGCTATCCATGTTCCGTATCAGCGTGTTAACGAACTGGTCAATCAGAAGCGCGGCATTACACCAAGTACGGCATTGCGATTGGCGAAGTTCTTTAATATATCAGCGGATTATTGGCTCAATCTTCAAACTCGCTGGGATTTGTATTGGGCTCAACAATCCGAAAAGGACGACATTGAATCTATCTCAGATATTAATCAAGTTAAGAAATTGGCTTAATAATATATCTCCACATTCTTCTCAATACACAGGTAATTGCAGCCTAGCTAGATATGCGTTACCGTAAGGAATTCTCACAAAAGTTAAGGAACACTGGGATGTCTCAACTTGCCAAGTTAAGTCATAAAGGCCAAATCACGGTACCTGCTGAAGTACGTAAACGGCTACAGCTCAAAGCGGGAGATACGCTGGCTTGGGAAGTGCTGGAGAACGGTAAAATATCGGTACATCGCGTGGAAGAGCCATTAGATGCGAGTTACTTGACTGCATTAAACGATGTTTTATCGGAATGGAATAGCGCCGAAGATGACGAAGCCTACCGCAATCTATAATCGCTACGATGTTGTCAAAGTTCCTTTTCCATTTACCGATCAGCAGGCCAGCAAGAGCAGACCTGCACTGATTATCTCTTCAGCAACAGCATTCAATGACTGTATGGCCATAGCGTGATGGCCATGATCACTTCAGCCCAACATGCCGCTTGGCCGCTGGATACATCCATCGTTGATTTGAATAGCGCAGGTTTACCGGTGGCGTCGATCATCCGGCTAAAGCTCTTTACCTTGGATCACCGCCTCGTCATTTGTACGCTGGGTTATTTGTCAGATCAGGATAAAACCATTGGCTCTAGACTAGCAGAGA
>FSSH01002289.1_pt1 | contig 12863 bp, 9 predicted proteins | sample 1166101 | NCBI WGS metagenome assembly FSSH01 (sample SAMEA32972668, study PRJEB13176) | freshwater metagenome | biome: Drinking water system; feature: Biomass in drinking water that filtered by 0.45 um membrane; material: drinking water | place: USA | collected 2012-12-20 | depth 0 m | reverse complement strand
GGATATTGAAGTCGATGGCCCGGTCGGGACCGTCAAGGCCATAGCGACTCCGGACGGCGCCTATGCTCTCGACGCCCCCTGGCTGGCGCGGCCCGGGAGCTACGATCTCGCGTTCACCGTTCAGGTCAAGGGCGTGATCGACATTCTGACGGCCACGCTGACGATCCCCGAACCTCCGGCGCCACAGGTGGCCGGCGGCAATCTGTGGAATGCGTTGATCGGCGCCGCCTGGGCGCAGGATATCCAGACGCGACTTGCGACCCGCGACGCCAGCCTTTGGGTGGTCGGCGGCGGGTCGTTCCTCGCTGGCCTGTTTGTGGCTGCATTGTTTCGCAGCCGTCGTCGCAACGCGGCGATCGCCGGACTGGCGGTGTTGCTCGTCGCGAGCGCAGCTCCTACTGAGGCCGCCAGCCCTTCGGCTGCCGCGCCGGCGGTGGCCGAGCGAGACGTGGCGCAGCGTTTCGCCGATGGCGCCATCTTCGTTCCGAAGACGACTCAACGGATTTTGGCGATCAGGACGCTGTTCACGGAGGTGCGCAGCTTTACCGGCACGGTCGAACTTCCTGCGCGCGTCATCTCGGACCCGAGCGCGGCCGGTTTCGTGCAGGCATCCGTCGCCGGACGTCTTGCCCCGCCGCCGGGCGGGTTCCCCCGGCTGGGGACGCGCGTGTCGGTTGGCGACGTCCTGGCGCTTGTTCAGCCAGCGATCGGGGCTGCGGACGTGACGAGTCAGCAGCAGCAATCGCGCGAACTCGATCAGCAGATCGCGCTGGTCGAGCGTCGCCTCGAAAGGTTCCGGCAGATTCAAAGCGTTGTCGCTCGTGCTCAGATCGAGGACGCGGAGCTTGAGCTGCACGGCCTTCGAACGAGACGAGCCAATCTTGAGCGGGCTCCGCGCGAGCCGGAACGGCTCGTCGCTCCGGTTTCGGGCGTGATCGCGGCGGTACAGGCCGTAGCCGGCCAGATCGCGGAGCCTAACGCGATCATTTTCCAGATCGTCGATCCCTCACGTTTCTGGGTGGAGGCGCTGAGCTTCGAGGCGCACGCGGTCAACGGCTTGGCGAACGGACGTTTCGGAGACGGCCGGATCGTGCCGCTCGCCTATCGCGGCTCAGGTCTCGCCGACCGCAATCAGGCAATTCCGATCCAGTTCAGCGTGGAGGGCGCGGCGCGCGGCCTGCGAGCCGGTCAACTCCTGACGGTTCTGGCCTCCACCAGCGATGAGCGCAGGGGAATCGCGGTGCCGCGGACCAGCGTCCTTCGCGGACCGAATGGTCAATCGATCGTCTACGAACATACGAACACCGAACGCTTCGTCCCGCGCGAAGTGCGGGTCGAGCCTCTGGACGGCGACCGGGTTCTGATCGTTTCCGGCATCGAGGCCGGAAAGCGCATCGTCACCCAAGGTGCTGAACTTCTCAATCAGATTCGTTGAGGCGCAAGCGATGTTCAATTTTCTCGTTACGCAGTCGCTGAAGAACCGCCTCTTCGTGCTCGCTTTTGCGGCTGTGTTGATCCTCTACGGCGCGTTCACAGTCACGAAGCTGCCGGTGGACGTGTTCCCTGATCTCAACAGGCCGACCGTCACGATCATGACGGAAGCCGAGGGTCTCGCGCCGCCCGAAGTCGAGCAGTTGGTCACAATTCCACTTGAAACGCAGATGAATGGGCTTCCGGGCGTCACGCGCGTGCGCTCGACGTCGGGCGTCGGCCTCTCGATCATCTATGTCGAGTTCGACTGGGGCACGGATATCTACCGCAATCGACAGCAGATCGCGGAGCGTATGTCGCTCGTCCAGGCGCAGCTTCCGGCCAATGTTGTCCCGCAGATGGGTCCGATCAATTCGATCATGGGCCAGATCATGCTGATCGCCGTGACCGGACCGAACGGCGTCTCGGCCATGGACCTGCGCGAACTCGCCGACTTCACGATCCGGCCGCGCCTTCTCACGATTCCGGGCGTCGCGCAGGTGATCCCGATCGGCGGCGAAGTTCGGCAGTATCGCGTGTCGCCGAACCCGGCCGCCATGCGAGCGCTGGGCGTCACGCAGGCGCAGGTCGAGGCCGCGCTCGCCCAGTTCGGCGCCAATACCGGCGGCGGCTTCACCGACCAGTATAGCCGCGAGTTCCTGATCCGGAACATCGGCCGCACCCGCAGCCTCGATGATTTGCGAAGCGTGATTGTGGCGACGGTGGCGGGTCAGCCCGTGGCGTTGCGTCAGGTTGCCGATGTGTCATTCGCCCCGCGCATCAAGCGCGGCGACGCGGGCTTCCAGGGTCAATCTGCCGTCATCGTGTCGGTGGAGAAGCAACCGGGCATCGACACAATCCGCCTGACCAGTCAGGTCGAGCAGGCAATCCGGGACATCACCGCGACGTTGCCGAATGGGATCCGCGCGGATCAGGTCCTGTTCCGGCAGGCGAGCTTCATCGAGACATCGATCGGGAATGTGAAAAAGGTGCTGCTTGAGGCGATCGTTGTCGTTGCGATCGTCCTGTTCGCCTTCCTCCTGAACGTGCGAACCACGGCGATTTCGCTGACTGCCATCCCGGTCTCGATTCTCATCACGGCGATCGTCTTCCACCTGATGGGGCTTTCCATCAACACGATGACGCTCGGCGGTCTGGCCATCGCCATCGGCGAGTTGGTCGACGATGCGGTGGTCGACGTCGAGAACATCTTCCGGCGCCTGCGCGAGAACCGGGAGAAGGGAAACCCGCGCTCGGTCTTCGATGTCGTCGTCTCGGCGAGCCAGGAGGTGCGCTCCGGGATCGTCTACGCCACGATGATCATCGTGCTGGTGTTCGTGCCGCTCTTTGCCTTGTCCGGCATCGAGGGACGGCTCTTCGCGCCGCTTGGCCAAGCCTACATCATCTCCATCCTGGCGAGCCTCGTGGTCTCGATCACGCTCACCCCGGTCATGGCCTATTACATGCTGCCGGGACTGAAGCGGCTCGACGAGCATGAAGGTGTGATCGTCCGCGTGCTGAAGCGCGGCAATCGCCGGCTTCTCGATTGGTCCTTTCGTCATCCGAAGACGCTGATGTCCGGCGCGCTCGCCGGCGTGATCGCCGCCGGAGCGTTCGCCACGCAGCTGCCGCGCTCGTTCCTGCCGCCGTTCAACGAAGGCACGCTGACCATCTCGATGCTGTTCAACCCTGGTATTTCGCTCAGTGAAAGCCACCGGGTGGGTCTGATTGCAGAGCGCTTCATCATGGAGGTGCCCGAGGTGAAACTGGTTGGACGTCGCACGGGTCGCGCTGAACTCGATGAACATGCCGAAGGCGTTCACTCTTCGGAAATCGACGTCGACCTCAATGCCGGCGGCCGCTCAAAAAACGAAATCATCGACGACATCCGGGCACGGCTCTCCGTGCTGCCCGTGGTCATCAATATAGGTCAGCCAATTTCGCACCGCCTTGACCATATTCTGTCGGGCGTCCGCGCACAGATTGCGCTCAAGATCTTCGGTGAGGATCTGGACACGCTGCGGGCTCTCGCCGAAGAGTTTCGTCCAAAAATGGCCGCTGTGCCCGGCGTGGTCGACCTCCAGGTCGAGAAGCAGGTGCGTATCCCGCAATTGGAAGTGATCGTCGACTATCGCCGCGCCGCACTTTACGGATTGCAGCCGGCGGCTGTGACCGAGCACATGGAGCGCCTGTCCAACGGGCGTGTCGTTTCGCGTCTGGTGGATGGCAACAAGCGTTTCGACGTGGTGCTCCGGCTGCAAGACGAACGCCGGACCACGCAAGGGTTGGGCGATCACCTCATCGAGACGCCGGTTGGCTGGATTCCCTTGCGCCAAATTGCTGAAATCATCGAGACCGATGGTCCAAACCAGATTCTGCGCGAAAATGGCAAGCGGCGCGTCGTGGTGTTCGCCAATGCCGATGGTAGCGCCGATATGGCGCGCGTGATCGCACAAATCCGCCAGATCATTGCCGCCTCCAGGCTGCCACCCGGCTTCTTCGTCAGCCTCGAAGGAACCTTCCAGGCCCAGGAGGAATCGATGCGGACCATCGGGCTTTTGAGCATGGTATCGCTCGCGATGATCTTCGCGATCCTTTATTCGCGCTACCGATCCATCCTGTTTGTTGCCATCATCATGGCGAGTGTACCGTTGGCGCTCATCGGGTCGGTGACCGCGCTGTGGCTCTCCGGACAGCCGCTTTCGGTGGCCTCGATGGTTGGCTTTATCACCTTGACCGGCATCGCCACCCGTAACGGCATCCTGAAAATCAGCCATTACATCAATCTGGCACTCCACGAGAACATGCCATTTGGCAGCGAGCTGGTGATGCGCGGTTCGCTGGAGCGCCTCACGCCTGTGCTGATGACGGCTTTGTCAGCAGCCGTTGCCCTCATCCCGCTGATGATTGATGCGCAAGCACCCGGCAAGGAAATCCTCCACCCCGTCGCGCTCACCATCTTCGGCGGCCTTATCACCGCAACCGTGCTCGATACGTTTCTTACCCCCACTTTGTTTCTCCGTTACGGCCGCAGGCCTTTGGAGAAGCTTGTGGCGCAGGTGCGCGCATCACAAGCGCAACAAGCGGGGATAAGTGACAGACCCACCAGACCCATCGAAGCCTTCTAAGCCTATTTAAACCTTGAGGAATGAAACATGAAATTTTTAGCCGCCCTCGCCGCCGCCCTGATAGTCTCGATTGCCAGCGCATCAGCTCATGATACCAGCCGAGGCCCCCATGGCGGAGTCATGGCCGATGCCGGCCAGCGCTACCATGCGGAGCTACTGGTGAACGGATCGCCAGACATCACCGTCTTTCTAATGGACAAGAATGATCGACCAGTCTCCTCCCAGGGCTATCGCGCCAATGCGATCCTGGTTGTGAACGGCGCCGCGCAACGCTTCGTGCTTCAGGCCGGAGATGATAACCGACTGGTCGGCACAGCGCCCGTGCCGGTACCCATCGGCGTGAAAGGCGTCGTACAGTTCACGGCCCCTGACGGCACAACGTCGCAGGCGCGGTTCTAAGCACGTGAACTGTTCGCTTCACTCCCTCTGCACCGCGACATCGAAACCCCCGTGTGGCTATGCACGGGGACAGGGCAAACATGTCAAAAAACGAGCCGGTTTCGCACTGTTTCTTGTTGTCTTGTCACCGCTGATTGCTGGCTGCACTCTGCGCGAAGACCGCCCATCCATCGTTACACCGATCCCGCTCCACTGGGCCAACGGCGCGAACGCCCGCCCGGGGCAGGGGGCGCCGGATCTGACCACGTGGTGGCATCGCTACCACGATCCAATCCTCAATCACCTGGTCGAAACGGCCCTCTCCACCAATGCCCAGATTGACGAAGCGCTGCAGCGTGTCGCGGCCGCCCGTGCGCTAGCGCGCGCGGAGCGCGTGAACCGCCTGCCTGTGCTCACTGGCCGCGGCAGTCTCGATGTGACGTCTCGTCTTGCTGGAGACCCTGCCGGTATCAACGATTCCATCGGCGACCCGGCCAGCGTGACCGGAACGGTCGCAACGCCACCGACTGTTGGTATCGCAGAGGGTAGCCTCGACGCCTCCTGGGAAATCGACCTTTTTGGTCGCCTGTCGAGCCAGGCCGAGGCTGCAAAGCGAAATGAAACAAGCAATGCCGCCGACCTTGAGGCAATCCGCATCACCGTCATTGCCGACATCGTCCGGACCTATGTCGAACTGCGTGGGGCGCTGCGGCGCCGGGCGGTCGTACGCTCTGACATCGACGCCCGGCGACAGCTCCTGAACATCGTTCAAGATCAGCTTCGTGTCGGGACAGCCGGTGAATTTGACGTCCAGCGCGCGGCTGCCACATTTGAAGCCAGCCGGGCGCGCCTGCCACCAACCGAATTTGCCGTACGGGCATCGATGCAAAGGCTGGCAACCCTGACCGGCTCGCCTGTTGCCGATTCTGCCCTGTCATCTGTTCGCGCGCAGGCGCCCGTCGCTGACTTGCCTGGGGCGACGCTGCCAGCCGACGTGATCCGCCTGCGCCCGGATGTACGAAGGACCGAGGAAATCATTCTTCAGCGCGCCGCGCTGGCCGATGTCGCCTACGCCGATTTGTTCCCGCGCCTGATCCTTGCCGGTTCGCTCAACATTCAAACGAGCGTCATCGGCTTGCCGGTGATCGGCGTTCCCGTCACGGTGACCGGCGGACCAGGCATCTCGCTGCCTGTGTTCAATTGGGGGCAAAGACGAGCGGTGGTCGACGCACGCGATGCCGAACTTAAGGAAGCGATCGCCACGCACCGGCGAACCGTGTTGCTCGCCGTCGAGGACGTCGAACTGGCCGCGATCGCCGTCAGGGAAGGCGCCAGACGCCTGCAGCGCCTTACAGGCGCCTTTACGGCTGCACGGCGGGCGCTCACGACGTCAGACAGTCTCTATCGCGGCGGGCAGATCGGCTTGACCGAGCGCTTGCAGGCGGAAGCTGATCTGCGTCAGGCGGAATTCGAACGGGCCGATGGCGAGGAAGCCTATGCGGTGGCCATCGTCACGCTCTACCGTTCGCTTGGCGCCGGACCGCGCCGAATGCCCTCGCTCCCGGCGCCGACGGCAGCGCCGCCGTTGGCTGCGAGCAATTTGGCGGCGGTGATGAGTGATGGCCGCCCGTGACCTGTGGCACCGTCTCTTGAGCGGGCGGGATTGCATTCGGGTCATTGACTGAAGCGAAGGCCGGGACGCGACGATAGATGCCCTCGAGCGGTGCTTAACTTAATGGATGACGAAACAATCCGTTACGCTTCAGTAAAATTAGGGCAACGTGCATCTTTTTATAACAACAATAGCAACGCAGGGAGTTCCAAATGTCTTCGATCCTAATTCGTACGGTGGTCGCCGGTGCGCTCTTTATCACTGCAAACGTGGCTTTGGCCCAGAGTCCGCATCCCGGGCATGGTTCGCCCAGCACGCTGCCGCAAACGCCTGGTCAGTCCGCTGCTTCTTCCAGCGAACTGGACCGCATGATGGGCATGATGCGCCAGATGATGCCCATGATGGAGAGGATGCAAAACGCCACGCCTGCAGAGCGCGAGCGGATGATGACCGAGATGCGCCCCATGATGCAGGGCATGATGCCGATGATGCAGGGCATGATGGGCGGGCACGGCATGGGCGCGATGACCGGTCCCGGCCATGAGGGGCATGGGCAAACTTCGACTGCGGCTTCGCCGTCCACCCGCGCCTTCGAAGAGGCGAATGCAAAGATGCACCGCGACATGGCGATCGCGTTCACCGGCAACGCTGACGTGGATTTCGTTCGTGGCATGATCCCGCACCATCAAGGCGCGATCGACATGGCGCGGGTGGTCCTTCAGCATGGCGTGGACGAGACCACGAAAAAGTGGGCCAACGAGATCATCGCGGCGCAAGAGCGCGAGATCGCTGAGATGCGCGATTGGCTGGCCAGGAACCCGCGCTGAGGCTCCGACATCAAGCGCCGCGGGGTAACTTTCGCCATCGCGACCCTTTGGTGCAATGCGGCTCAGCGTCAGCATACCGCCTCACGCCCCTCCAGTTCTTGGATGATCGGGCAGTCTGGCCGATGATCGCCTTGGCAGGCGTCAGCGAGTTGGCGGAGCGCTCCTGCCACCTCGGCCATCGCCTGCACCCGCCGCTCTAGGTCCGCTACATGTGCGAGCGCGATGGCCTTGACCTCGGCACTTGTTCGGCTGCGGTCCGCCCATAGCCGCAACAGATCGCGGATCTGGTCGACGGAGAAGCCGAGTTCTTTGGCCCGGCGGACGAACCGGAGGCGGTGTACGTCCGCTGAACCGTAGTCGCGATAGCCGCTGTCCCGCCGCGCAGGCGCCGGCAATAGACCGTTGCTCTCGTAATGGCGGATCATCTTGGCCGAAACGCGACTCGCCGCCGCCAATTCGCCGATCTGCATCGCCTCGTTTTCTCCGCTTGACCTTACCATGATGGGAAGGTGCAGGTTTGGCGTCAATTGAAACTTCGGAGATCGCCATGGCGTCCCATGATCACGGCGCGGCTCATGCGAGGCACGCTCCATCCCCATCCGGCTGCTGCGATGGCCATGCCGCGCATGGGCAGGAACATGCTGGCTATGCGCATGCAGGCGGCGAGGATTCCGAGCCTCATCGCGTTCGCGATCCCGTCTGCGGCATGAGCGTCGATCCACACGAGAGCGCGCACCGGACCGAGCACGCAGGGCGCACGCAGTACTTCTGCTCGGCCGATTGCAAGGCGAAGTTCGAGGCAGAGCCTTTGCGCTACCTCGATCCGACGCAGGCGAAGCTGGCGGCTCCGACGCCCGTGGGAACGACCTACACGTGCCCGATGCACCCCCAGATCCGGCAAGTCGGGCCGGGCAGCTGCCCGATCTGCGGCATGGCGCTGGAGCCAGAAATCGCGAGCACTGAGACCGGCCCGAATCCGGAGCTGGCGGATTTCACCCGCCGGTTCTGGATCGGCGCTGTGCTGACCCTCCCCGTGTTCGCGTTCGAGATGGGCGGGCACCTGACCGGCCTCACCCACGCCATCGGCCAGCAGACAAGCAACTGGCTGCAACTCCTATTCGCCACGCCCGTGGTCTTATGGGCCGGCTGGCCGCTTCTGGAGCGCGGCTGGCGCTCGGTCTTAAACCGCAGCCTCAACATGTTCACACTGATCGCGCTTGGCGTGGGGGTCGCCTATCTCTACAGCCTCGTCGCGACCTTCGCACCGGGCCTGTTCCCAGCGGCCTTCCGGGTTATGGATGGGGCGGTCGCGGTTTATTTCGAAGCGGCGGCCGTGATCACGGTGCTCGTGCTGCTCGGCCAGGTGCTGGAGTTGAGGGCGCGCGAGAGGACGGGCGGGGCCATCCGCGCCCTGCTCGACCTCGCGCCGAAGAGCGCGCGGCGCATCCGCGTCGACGGCGCAGAGGAGGAGATCGAGCTCGATCGGGTGCAAGCTGGCGACCGGCTGCGCGTGCGTCCCGGCGAGAAAATCCCGGTCGATGGAATGGTTCTCGAAGGCCGCAGCGCGGTCGACGAGTCGATGGTGACGGGCGAGTCCATGCCAGTCACGAAAGAGGCCGGCGGGTCGGTCATCGGGGGCACGGTCAACCAATCCGGCGCGCTGGTGATTGAAGCGAAGCGCGTCGGCCGCGACACCATGCTTGCGCAGATCGTGCAGCTCGTCGCCCAGGCCCAAAGGAGCCGCGCGCCGATCCAGCGCCTGGCCGATCAGGTCTCCGGCTGGTTCGTGCCGGCCGTGATCGCGGTCGCGCTGCTCGCGTTCGCGGCCTGGATGGCGTTCGGACCCGAGCCGCGCTTCGCCTATGCGCTGGTCGCGGCCGTGGCGGTGCTCATCATCGCCTGCCCCTGCGCGCTCGGCCTCGCCACGCCCATGTCGATCATGGTCGGCGTCGGGCGCGGCGCCGAGAGCGGCGTGCTCATCAAGAACGCGGAGGCGCTGGAGCGGCTGGAGCGCCTCGACACGCTCGTCGTTGATAAGACCGGCACACTGACCGAGGGCAAACCGGCCGTGACCAAGGTGGTGACGGCAGAGGGGTTCGCGGAAGCCGACGCCCTTAGGCTCGCGGCCAGCGTCGAGCGGGCGAGCGAGCATCCGCTGGCCATCGCTATCGTGCAGGCGGCGGAGAAACGTGGCCTCGCCATCGCGCCCGTCTCTGACTTCGACTCCCCGACCGGCAAGGGCGTGCTGGGCTCCGTCGAGCGCCGCCGCGTGGCGCTAGGCAACGCCGCCTTCCTCGCCGAGCAAGGAATCGACGCCGCGCCCTTGGCCGAGACGGCCGAGCGGCTGCGCGTGGACGGAGCGACGGCGATCTTTATGGGCGTGGACGGCCGCCTCGCCGCGGCCTTCGCCATCGCCGACCCCGTGAAGGCGACCACGCACGAGGCGATCGCCGCGCTGAAGCGCGAGGGGGTTCGGATCGTCATGCTCACGGGCGACAACCGCACCACAGCGACGGCCGTCGCCGCCCGGCTCGGCATCGATGAGGTCGAGGCGGAGGTCCTGCCCGACCAGAAGAGCGCCGTGGTCGCGCGCCTGCGCGCACAGGGCCGGGTGGTTGGCATGGCGGGCGACGGCGTCAACGACGCACCGGCGCTCGCGGCCGCCGACGTCGGCATCGCGATGGGCACCGGCACAGACGTGGCGATGGAGAGCGCCGGCGTGACCCTGCTTAGGGGCGACCTGATGGGTATCGTCAAGGCGCGCCGGCTGTCGCGCGCCACCATGCGCAACATTCGCCAGAACCTGTTCTTCGCCTTCGCCTACAACGCCGCCGGCGTGCCGGTGGCCGCCGGAGTTCTTTATCCAGCCTTCGGCCTTCTTCTGTCGCCGATCATCGCTGCGGCCGCCATGGCGCTGTCCTCCGTCAGCGTGGTTGGCAACGCGTTGCGCCTCAGGCGATTTAGGCCATGAGCCCAGTCGCTCTCAACCGACCGACCGCTGTCGCAGTGCTCTTGCTCGCTATCATTGGCGTATTCTATCTCCTGCGCGAGCATTGGGGGCACGCGCTCGGCGCCCTGCCGTACCTGCTGTTGCTCGCCTGCCCGTTGCTGCACCTGTTCCATGGACATGGCAGCCACGGACATCACCCTGCCAAAGGAGTCGAACGGGAGAGACGCGATGACTCGCCATGAGGAGAGGACGTCGCAGATCGCTGCGACACCTGAGGTTCTCTTCGACCATCTCGACAATCCTGCGAAGTTCGGCCGACACATGTCGAAGCCGTCGCTCATGATGCTGGGCGGGTCCATGTCTTATGTCTTGGACTCTGCAGGAGGGCGCGCGCTTGGATCCAGGATCACCATGACCGGCGGCGCTCTCGGGTTGAAGCTGACGGTCGATGAGGTGGTCGTTAGATACGCGCCGCCTCACGAAAAAGCTTGGGAGACAGTCGGCTCTCCGCGACTCGTTGTCCTGCGAGCGTACCGCATGGGTTTCCGCATTGAGCCTGGTCTGAGTGGCTCAAGTCTAGTGGCTTTCATCGACTATTCTCCATTACCCGGTCTTGGCTGGCTCGCTCGCGGTTACGCGCGTTGGTGCATCGCGAGGATCATTCGCGACGCGGAGGCGGCCTTCGGCAGCAACGCAGCGTAACAATGCCGAAACGTGTCGGTCACGCGGGAAGGGCAAACTCACCAACATGTTGAATTACGCACGGGAGCATGACGATGGCATCAAAGTTCTTACTTGATAGGCGGTCGTTTCTCGGTGGCGTGTCAGCGTTGGGTTTAACATCAACGATGTCCAGTGCCCGCGCCGACGCGTCACTGCTGACGGTTGCGACCCGCCAGATCGAGGTGAAGAAGCGCGCTGCAACCGTCTACGGAATCACAGGCGTGGATGGCCGTTCCGGTCTGATTGCCCAAGAGGGGGATCGCTTCCGTGGCCGCATCATCAATGGCACGACGGACCCATTGGTGATGCATTGGCACGGTCAGACCCAAGCTACTGCAGAGCAGGACCGCTCGCGCCCGCGCGGCGGCGAACTTGCGGCCGGTCAGGGTGACGATCACGATTTTCTGCTTACGCCCGGAACTCACTGGATGCATGCGCATCAATTGACCGAACAGCAGCTTCTCGCCGCACCTATGATCGCGCGCGAAAAGGACGCAGGCGACGTGCAGGACGTTGTCGTCATGCTGCACGATTTTGCTTTTCGGACGCCTACAGAAATCCTTGCGGAGCTTGGTGGCAGCGCCGCGCATGGAGGGCATGGTGCGCAGTCGAGCCTACAGCCGCCGGCCGCCTCACGCGTGATGGATCACAGTCAAATGGGACAAGGCGCAAGCTCCGGCTCGCCTATGCAGCACCGCATGGCTGTGCACGCCAATGACGTGCGCTACGACGCCTATCTGGCTAATGACCGCACGCTTGATGATCCGGAGGTTGTCCGCGTCGAGCGGGGCGGCAAGGTCCGCTTGCGGCTGATCAATGGCGCGACGGCGACCGTGTTCTTCATCGACACGGGCGACTTGCCGGCGGCGTGCATCGCGGTCGATGGTACCGCCTGCCAGCCCTATTCGGGACGGCGCTTCCCGCTGGCGCAGGGTCAGCGCATCGATCTCTTGGTGACCATTCCACTTGTAGGGGGCGCTTTTCCGATTCTCGCACAGGTTGAGGCTGATCCGAAGCGCACCGGCATCTTGCTGGCAACAGCGGGTGCGCAGGTCCGGCGCATAGCCGACGGCGCGACACAGGTGGCGGCCCATGCTGATTTGTCGCTCGATTTTGCCCTGCGGGCGCGTGACCCCCTGCCGCAGAAACTGGTAAGCCGTAGCTTCCGCCTGACACTGGGCGAGGAAGCCGGCTATCGTTGGACGATCAACGGACGCATGCATGGCGAGCATACGCCTCTGGAGGCCAAAGTCGGCGAGCGCGTCGAAATCATGTTCATGAATCCGACTTCAATGATGCATCCGATGCATCTGCATGGGCATCATTTCCAGGTCGTAGGTTCGCGCGCTGGCCGCTTCGCCGGTCCGATTCGAGACACTGTGATCGTGCCGCCGCACACACCAGTCATCGTTGCTGTCGATCTCGATAAGGCCGGCGATTGGTACCTGCATTGCCATCATCTCTATCACATGGCGACGGGCATGATGACGGAACTGCGCGTGACATGAACGGCGCATGCTGCAAGCAGTTACTCCGGTCTGATTCATGTGTATTCGGTGCGCCGATAGAGATTTGGCATATGCTTTTGCGTTTTTCGTCTCGCATGGTCCCTTGACCACATTCACACGAAAACACAAAAATCGATGCTTGCTGGTTCAAGGCGCTCGTCGTCGTTTTTGGAGAAATCATGCGTATTCGCGCTACTTCGCTTCCCTTCACTGATCCCCCCTGCGACCAGAGCAGACTGTTTGTTTCAGGTATCCCGCGCTCCGCCA
>FSSH01003787.1_pt2 | contig 12888 bp, 13 predicted proteins | sample 1166101 | NCBI WGS metagenome assembly FSSH01 (sample SAMEA32972668, study PRJEB13176) | freshwater metagenome | biome: Drinking water system; feature: Biomass in drinking water that filtered by 0.45 um membrane; material: drinking water | place: USA | collected 2012-12-20 | depth 0 m | reverse complement strand
GGAAACGGTGAAGGAGCTGCCGGCCACCCTGATGCTGCGGCCGTTCGGCTGGGACACGCTGGCGGTGAAGATCCACGCCTACACCAGCGAAGGCCTGTGGGCCCAGGCCGCGTGGCCGGCGCTGTGGCTGTGCGCGGTGGGCCTGCTGCCCGTCTGGTGGCTGGTGCGACAACAGCGTTGACCCGGTCACGCCGCGGGTGGGCGGGTGAGCGATAATGCCGGCCTCGCCAACGCCACCAGGGCCGCCAATGACCAACAAGACCGTCTTCAACGACACCCACCGCGCGCTCGGCGCCAAGATGGTGGACTTCGGCGGCTGGGACATGCCGATCAACTACGGCTCGCAGATCGAGGAACACCACCAGGTGCGCCGGGATGCCGGCATGTTCGACGTCTCGCACATGACCGTGCTCGACCTGCACGGCGCCGGCGTGCGGCCCTTCCTGCGCCAGCTGGTGGCCAACTCGGTGGACAAGCTCAAGGTGTCGGGCAAGGCCCTGTACGCCTGCATGCTCGACGCCAACGGCGGCGTCATCGACGACCTGATCGTCTACTACCTTGCGGAAGACTTCTTCCGCGTGGTGGTGAACGCCGCCACCCGCGACAAGGACGTGGCGTGGATCACCGCCCAGGCGGTGCCCTTCGGCATCGACATCCGCGAGCGCCGCGACCTGGCCATGGTGGCCGTGCAGGGCCCCAACGCCCGCGCAAAGGTGCTGGAGCTGCTGTCGCCGGCGGCGGCGCAGGCGGCCGGCAAGCTGGGCAAGTTCGTCGCGTGCGAGGCCGACGGCCTGTTCGTGGCGCGCACCGGCTACACCGGCGAAGACGGCTTCGAGATCATGGTGCCCGAAAGTCAGGCCGTGGATTTCTGGAACCGCCTGCTCGCCGTGGGCGTCAAGCCCGCCGGCCTGGGCGCGCGCGACACGCTGCGCCTGGAAGCCGGCATGGCGCTCTACGGCCAGGACATGGATGAGTCGGCCACGCCCTACGAAGCCGGCCTGGCCTGGACGGTGGCGCTGGACGAGGGCCGCGACTTCACCGGCCGCGCCGCACTGGAAAAGCAGAAGGCCGCCGGCGCCGCCCGCCAGATGATCGGCCTGGTGCTGGACGAGAAGGGCGTGCTTCGCCACGGCCAGGCGGTGTTCACCGCGGCCGGCGAGGGCGAGATCCTCTCCGGCACGTTTTCGCCCACGCTGGGCAAGGCCATCGCGCTGGCCCGCGTGCCGGCCGGAGACACCGGCGCGGTGGAAGTGGACATCCGCGGCAAGCGCCTGCCGGTCCGGGTGGTGAAATATCCTTTCGTCCGCGACGGCGCCGCCCAGCCGGGCGTGCTTGCCTGACCCGGACGCGCCGCGTGCATGCGCCGGCGCGTCCACCCCGCTAGACTATCCGCACCCCCCGCCCGCACACACACCGAGGCCTGTCATGAGTGAGATTCCCGGCGACCTGAAGTTCCTCAAGTCCCACGAATGGGCCCGCGTCGAAGACAGCGGCCGAATCACCGTCGGTATTTCCGAGCACGCCCAGGGCCTGCTGGGCGACCTGGTCTACGTCGAGCTGCCCAACGTCGGCGACACCGTCGAGCAGGGCAACGCCGCGGCCGTGGTCGAATCGGTCAAGGCCGCTTCCGACGTCTATTCCCCGGTGTCGGGCAAGGTGGTGGAGGTCAACTCCGCGCTGGCCGACAAGCCCGAGACCATCAACGAGGATGCCTACGGCGAAGGCTGGATCTTCGTGGTGGAGGCCAGCGAGCCCGATCAGGTGAAAGAGCTTCTTTCCCCGGACGACTACGCCCAGCTGCTGGAGGACGAGGGCCACTGAGCCATCGTTCGCCGCAACGTTCCGCCCGCGCCGGCCGCCTTGTGCGGCCGGCGCTTTTTTTGGCCGGCGAAACCGTCGTCGAATCCGCCGACCGTCCGCTCGAGGTGCGCCGGGTGCGTCCGGGGTTCGCGCATTTTCCGGTTTCGGGAACGAAAAATCGCCGTTCGCCGCAGTGCGGCAAAAAGTTTTTTTCGGGTTCCCGCGGCGGACGCCGGGCGGCTCTGGCGCGACCGCCTGGCGCCGCTGCAAAGGTGCGAAAACGTTTTGCGAAACTTGCGCGCGGCTTTTTTAAAGCACTTTTTCGCGAAGGCGAAATCCGCGATGTCGCGCGGGTGGAATTCCGACACGGGCGACAAGGGTGTGCTGACGACCGCCGACGCCACCCGGCGCTTGAAATTATTTCTGCAAAGTTGTTGACATCAAGATTTCCCGTGATTAGCTTTCGCCCAGCAGATGTCAACTGCGGATGCGAGTGATCAGGAACGAACCTACAACACGAGTCACGAAACGGAACTCCACCCGGGAACTCAACACGGTGGATCAGGGCAACCATCCCTCCGCGAAACGTGTTTCCAGCATCCGCGAAACCCGACTTTCCAACGCCCGGACCGGTCTCGGCCCGGGCGTTTTCATTCCCGGCGCAGGCATGCGCCGGACCCTATCCGTCCTCCGCGCACTGTGCGCGGCGGCGGTGCCACGCAGCGGGAATCCTCCCGCCGCGGTGCTTTTGTGACTGGGCAGTCCAAACGCCAACTGACGAGGAGTTGACACCATGGCTACGAAGAAAGCTGCGAAAAAGCCGGCCAAAAAGGCCGCCAAGAAGACCGTGAAGAAGGCCGCTGCCAAGAAGGCAGTGAAGAAGACCGTGAAGAAGGCGGCCAAGAAGGTTGCCAAGAAGGCCGCCAAGAAGACCGTGAAGAAGGCGGCCAAGAAGGTTGCCAAGAAGCCGGCCAAGAAGGCTGCGAAGAAGCCGGCTGCCAAGAAGCCTGCTGCCAAGAAGAAGGCGGCCAAGAAGCCCGCCGCCAAGAAGCCGGCTGCCATGCCGGCCGCCCCGGTTGCTCCGTCGCTGTAAGACGGGTCTGCCAACGCTGTAAATCTGGGCTCTCTCCCCGTGTTGCCCAGGCGGGGAGAGAGGCTTTACCCAAGCACCACCAGAAACGCCGGCCTTGTGCCGGCGTTCTTGTTTCTGCGCTGCGGGCAGCGCCGCGTCTTTGCGGAAAAGCGCCGCGGCGAAGGCCGGGCGCCGGTGGCCTCAGCGCCGGCGGCGCGGTGAGGGCCGCACGGGCTCGGGCGCCAGCCACTCGCGATGGGGGAGGCCCAGGGCGCGGTCGAGCGTCGTGGGCAGCAGGCCGTTGGGCATGCCGCTTTCGCTGTTCCAGAGAATCACCACGCCGATGTCGCGGTCGGGCAGGAAGGCCGCCACGGCGCGATAGCCCTGTACGGCGCCGCCGTGGAAGACCAGGGTGTGGCCGGCGTAGTCGTAGATGCGCCAGCCCAGGCCGTAGTAGGCGCTCTTGAGGCGTTCGCGGCGCCAGCCGCCGCCGCGGATCTCGCCTGGCGTGGACACCTGCGGGGTCTGGATTTCATTGAGCACTTCCGCCGACAGCACGTCGGGGCGGTGGCCCATCTGCGCGATCAGCCACTGCGCCATGTCGTTGACGCTGGCGTTGACGCCGGCGGCCGGCGGGATGCGGTAGTAGGTTTCCTTCGGGCGCACGGCCAGCCACTTGCCGCCGCTGCGCACGTGCGGGCGCGCCCAGCTGGGGCTGGCTTCCAGGCCGTCGCGGCCGTAGGTGGCACCGTACATGCCCAGCGGGTGGAACAGGCGCTTTTCCACCTGGTGCGAGTAGAAGTCGCCGGTGGTGGCGAACACCAGGTCGCCGACCAGGCTGAAGGCGATGTTCTGGTAGGCGTAGCAATCGCCCGGGCTGCAGGTCATCGGCGCTTCGGAAAGTTTTTCGGCCAGCAGCGGGTAGGGCTGGTTGGCTTCCAGGTCGCGGTCGTAGGTGTTGTAGCCCAGCCCGACGCGGTGGCTGAGGATCTCGCGCACGGTCAGGCGCTGGGCGCCCTGCAGGTCGCGCAGCGCGAAGGCGGGCAGCTGGTTGGACACCGGGCTGTCCCACGACATCGCGCCTTCGCTCACCAGCAGCGCGCTGAGCGTGCCGGCGAAGGCCTTGGACAGCGAGGCGATGCGGAACACCGTGTCGGGACCCACCGGCTGCGGGTTGCGGCTGTCCACCACGCCGTAGCCACGCGCCGACACCACCTTGCCGTCCTGCACGATGGCCATGGCCATGCCGGGGATGCGCGACTGCTGCACGACGCCTTCGGCCAGGCGTTCGATTTCCCTGGCGTCGGCGCTGAAGTCGGGGGCCTTTCCGGTGGCCGGCGTGGCGGCGGCAAGCGCCGACGCCCAGGCAAGCGAGGCGGCGAGGAGGAGGGTGGGGACGCGCCCCGGAGGGCTGGCTTTCTTGAGGGGCATGACCGACGTATGCTTGCGGAACCAGGCCATTCTAGCGCGGCAACCGCGCGGTGGCCTGAATAAAGGGGAGAGGGAAGATGATGACTTTGCTCGTGCTGGTCGTGGTGGCGGCCATTGGCCTGTTCTGGGGCGTGGGGATCTACAACGGCCTGGTCACCGCCCGCAATGCCTTCAAGAATGCGTTCGCGCAGATCGACGTGCAGCTGACGCGTCGCTACGACCTGATCCCCAATCTCGTGGAGGTGGCCAAGGGCTACCTCAAGCACGAGCGCGAAACGCTCGAGGCCGTCATCCAGGCCCGAGCCGCCGCCGTCAGCGGCCTGGCGGCCGCCAAGGCCAATCCGGGCGACCCGTCGGCGATGGCCGCGCTGGGCAATGCCGAGACCGGGCTGGCCGGCGCGCTGTCGCGGCTGATGGTGGTGTCCGAGGCCTACCCGGACCTGAAGGCCAACCAGAACATGATGCAGCTCACCGAGGAACTCACCTCCACCGAGAACCGCATCGCCTTCGCCCGCCAGGCTTACAACGACAGCGTGATGGCCTACAACAACCGGCGCGAGGTGTTCCCCTCGAACCTCATCGCCGGCCTGTTCAACTTCGTCGCCGCCGCGCTGCTCGAGATCACCGACCCGGCCCAGCGCCAGGCGCCCAAGGTCTCGTTCTGATGTCGACGCCCCCGCCGGCCGGCGGGGGCGTTCTTGCGGAGGCGGCACGAGCATGAATTTCTTCGAGCGCCAGGACCAGGCCCGGCGCCAGTCCAAGCGGCTGGTCGCGCTGTTCGTGGTGGCGGTGGTGGCCATCGTGGTGGCGGTGAACTTCATCGTCCTGCTGGTGGGCGGCGGGTTCAGTGAATCCACGCTGCCGGGCGCCCGCTGGGCCGCCGTGGCGGCCATCACGCTGGGCACGCTGGGCGTGATCGGCATCGCCTCGATGTACCGCATCACCAGCCTGCGCGCCGGTGGCGCCGCCGTGGCGCGGCAGATGGGCGGCACGCCGGTGCCCGAGGACACGCACGACTTCCACTACCGCCGGCTGCGCAACGTGGTGGAGGAAATCGCCATCGCCTCGGGCGTGCCGGTGCCGCAGATCTTCGTGATGGAGGAAGAGGTCGGCATCAACGCCTTCGCCGCCGGCTATGCCACCGCCGACGCTGCGGTGGCGGTGACGCGCGGCGCGCTGGACAAGCTCAACCGCGACGAACTGCAGGGCGTGATCGCGCACGAGTTCAGCCACGTGCTCAACGGCGACATGCGGCTCAACATCCGCCTGATGGGCGTGCTGTTCGGCATCCTGGTGCTGGGCGTGGTGGGCCGCAAGGTGCTGCAGCACGGGCGCATCGGCAGCGATTCCAAGGGCGCGCTGCCGGTGATGGTGGTGGCGCTGGGGCTGGTGGTGGTGGGGTCGATCGGCATGCTGTTCGGCCGGATGATCAAGGCCGGCGTGAGCCGGCAGCGCGAGTTCCTGGCCGATTCGTCGGCGGTGCAGTTCACCCGCCAGACCAAGGGCCTGGCCGGCGCGCTCAAGAAGATCGCCGGCGTGGGCGAGGGCTCGAAGCTGGCCAGCCGCGACACCGAGGAAGTGGCGCACATGCTGTTCGGCGACGGCGTGGGCTATTCAGCGCTGTTTGCCACGCATCCGCCGCTGGTGGCGCGCATCCAGGCGCTGGAGCCCTCGTTCAAGGCCGATGCCCTGGTGGACCTGGCCGCACGCTGGCAGATGCACCCGCCCTCGGGCCTGGACGAAGACCAGGCGCTGGGGCTGGACTCGCGGCCCTCGGCGCCGCTGCCCGGTGACCGCGCCCAGATGCACGTCACGCCGCCCGCCGTGGTGGCCCAGGTGGGCGCCCCGCAGGCCAACGACTACGTGCGCGCCGGGGCGCTGGTGAACGCCATTCCCGAGGTGCTCAAGCGCGCCGCGCACGAGCGCGACGAGGCCGTGCCGCTGCTCTACGGCCTGCTGCTGGCGCCGCCGGGCAAAGTGCGCGACGCCCAGCAGTACGAACTGTCGGCGCGCCAGGACGAGCGCGTGTCGCGCCAGGCGCTGGACTACGCCGACCGCCTGGCTGACCTGCCGCGCATCCTGTGCCTGCCGCTGGCGGCAATGGCGATGCCGGCGCTGCGCCGCCGGCCGCGGCCCGAGCTCGAGAAGTTCATGGACGGCTGCTTCGCCCTCACGCACGCCGACGGCAAGGTCAGCCTGTTCGAATATTCGCTGGGCCGCCTGCTGCGCGTGCAGGTGCACGACGCCTTGGACCCTGGCGGGACGTGGGTGGCGGGCGACCGCCGCCTGGCCAGCTGCGCCGACCACGCCATCACGCTGATGGCGCTGCTGGCCCAGGCCGGCCACGACGATCCCGGCGCGGCGATGCGCGCCTACCTGGCCGGCATGGCCCTGGTGTTCCCGCGGGCGAATGCGCCCTACCGCCCGCCCACCGACCCGCTGCGGGCGATGGACGAAGCCTGGCCGGTGCTGGACCGGGTGGAGCCGCGCGGCAAGGAGCTGCTGATCGAGGGCCTGGTGGCCGCGGTGAGCCATGACGGCCGCATCTGCGTGGCGGAAGCCGAGATGCTGCGCGTGGTCTGCGCCTCGCTGCACTGCCCGCTGCCGCCGATGCTGGAAGGCGCCGCGTAAACCGCGGCGCAAGTTGGCTCAGGCCGCCTTGCCCAGGATCAGGTCGGCGGCGCGTTCGGCAATCATCATGGTGGGTGCATTGGTGTTGCCGCTCACCAGCTTGGGCATCACCGAGGCGTCCACCACGCGCAGGCCGGCCACGCCGATCACGCGCAGCTGCGGGTCCACCACGGTGTCCGGGTCGCCGACGCGGCCCATGCGGCAGGTGCCCACCGGGTGGTAGATGGACTCGGCCTTGCGGCGGATGAAGTCGACCAGGTCGGCTTCGTCCTGCACCTGCGCGCCCGGCTGCAGCTCTTCACCGCGGTAGCCGGCGAAGGCGGGCTGGGCCAGGATCTCGCGCGACAGCCGCAGCGCTTCCAGCATCACCTTCAGGTCGTAGCCCTCCGGGTCGCTGAGGTAGCCGGCGTCGATGCGGACCTTGTCGCCGGCGCTGGCGCTGGCCAGGTGGATGCGGCCGCGGCTGCGCGGGTGCAGGCCGCAGGCGTGCAGGGTGTAGCCGTAGCCGGGCAGGATGTTGCGGCCGTGGTCGTCCAGCTGGGCCGGCACGAAGTGGAACTGGATGTCCGGGCGCTCGTCCTCGGCCAGCGCGCTGCGCATGAAGCCGCCGGTTTCGGCGATGTTGCTGGTGCCCGGGCCCTTCTTGAACAGGTAGTACTGCAGGCCCACCGCGACGTCGCTGAGGTTGTCGTAGCTGAGCTGGCGCACGCAGCGCTGCAGGGTGCACACGTCCAGGTGGTCCTGCAGGTTGCCGCCCACGCCGGGCAGGTCGCTGACCACGTCGATGCCGTGCTGGCGCAGGTGCGCCGCCGGGCCCACGCCCGACAGCATCAGCAGCTGGGGCGAGTTGATCGCGCCGCCGCTCAGGATCACTTCCTTTTCGGCCACCTGGTGGAACGAACCCTTGCCGTCCACCGAATACACCACGCCCGTGGCGCGGCCGTCGGCGATGGTGATCCGGCTGGCGGTGGCGCGGGTGATGACGGTGAGGTTGGGGCGCTTGCGCACCGGCTTGAGGTAGGCCTGGGCGCTGGAGCTGCGGGCGCCGTCGCGGGTGGTGGACTGGTACCAGCCGAAGCCGTCCTGGCGCGCGCCGTTGAAGTCGTCGGTGGCGGCGTGGCCGGCCTGCCGGGCGGCTTCCAGGAACACTTCCGACAGCGGGTTCTTGTGGCGCGGGTCGGACACGCCCAGCGGGCCGTCGCCGCCGTGGTATTCGCTGCCGCCGCGCTCATTGCCTTCGCTGCGCTTGAAGTAGGGCAGCACGTTGTCCCAGTGCCAGCCCTCGGCGCCCAGCTCGGCCCACTCGTCGTAGTCGCGGGCGTTGCCGCGGATGTAGCACATGGCGTTGATCGAACTCGAGCCGCCCAGCACCTTGCCGCGCGGCCACCACAGCAGGCGGTTGCCCAGCGCGGGCTGGGGCGCGGTGCTGTAGTCCCAGTTCACGCCCTTCTTGCCCACCAGCTTGGCCAGGCCCGCGGGCATGTGGATGAAGGGATGCCAGTCGCTGGGGCCGGCTTCGAGCAGCAGCACCCGGTTGGCCGGGTCTTCACTCAGGCGGTTGGCCAATACGCAGCCGGCGGAGCCGGCACCCACGATGATGTAGTCGTACACGGGGACTTCTTTATTCGATGACGGCCCGAGGCTAGGCTCCCGTTCTAGAGCAAACACTCGGAGCCCGACAGTGCCGCTGCACAAGCGTGACGTGGCTCACGCGAGCCTCACGGGCTGGCCTCCGGCGGCCGGGTTGGCTATGGTGCCGCGACCCCACCGGGATAGCGCATGACCGCAGGCACAGGCACCGCCGGCCGATTCGACCACCTCCGCGGCGCGCTGCGGGAGTCCCCGCCCTTGCTGTGGTCGTTCCTGTATTTCTTCTTCCTGCTGACGGGCTACTACGTGCTGCGCCCGGTGCGCGACGCCATGGGCGCGTCGGCCGACGTGGAGGCGGTGTTCCCGCTGGCGCTGGTGGAGTGGGCCGCGGCGCGCGGCTGGGCGCTGGGCGAACTGACGCTGCAGCTGTTGTTCACCGGCACCTTCCTGGCCATGCTGGTGCTGCAGCCGGTGTACGGCGCGCTGGTGAGCCGTTTCCCGCGGCGGGTATTCCTGCCGGTGCTGTACCTGGCGTTCATTGCCTGCCTGCTGGGCTTCTACCTGGTGTTCGGGCAGGAGGTGCCGGGGCGGGGCGCGGCATTCTTCATCTGGGTTGCGGTGTTCAACCTGTTCGCAGTGTCGGTGTTCTGGAGCTTCATGGCCGACATCTACACCGACATCGAGGCGCGCCGGCTGTATGGCTTCATCGCGGTGGGCGGCACGGCGGGCGCCTTCCTGGGCCCGATCATCACCCGCGTGCTGGTGCACCAGATCGGCGTGGCCAACCTGCTGCTGGTGTCGGCGGCGATGCTGGTGGTGTGCGTGGGCTGCATCCTGAAGCTGGGCCGGTGGGCCCGCCTGCGCGAACAGTCGCGCGGCGCCGCCACGGCCGAGGCGGCGATGGGCGGCAGCAAGCTGGCCGGCCTGCGCCTGCTGCGCGACCAGCCGCTGCTGCGGGCGATGGCGGTGCTGATGTTCTTCGGCGTGGGCGTGGGCACGCTGCTCTACAACGAACAGGCCGCGATTGCCCGACTGTACTACCCCGGCGACGAGGCGCGCACCGCGTTCTACGCCAACATCGACCTGGCCATCAACCTGGTGACGATCATCGTGCAGGTGTTCCTGACGCGGCCGCTGCTGGTGCGCTACGGCGTGGGCCCGGTGCTGCTGGTGCCGGCGTTCGCCATCCTGCTGGGTTTTGCCGTGCTGACGGCCTCGCCGCTGCCGATGCTGGTGGCGTTGGTGCAGATCGCCACGCGCGCGGGCGAGTTCTCGCTGTCCAAGCCAGGCCGCGAAACCATCTACACGCGCGTGGACCGCGAGACCCGCTACAAGGGCAAGGCCGTGATCGACACGGCGGTGTACCGCTTCGGGGACCTGTCCTTCGTCTGGCTGCACAAGTTCCTGGCGGGCTTCGGCTCCAGCATGGTGTTCGCGGCGGGCGTGCTGGTGGCTGGCGCGATGACCTTCGGCGCCTGGCGCCTGATCCGCGAGCAGGCCAAGCTGCCGGCTGATCCGTTGCCGCCTGCCGCACCCTGATCGGCCCGCCAAGCGCGCCGGCGGGACGCTGCCTTCGCACCGCGGCGACAACCGCGCGGCGCCCGCTGCGGTAACCTGCGCCCCTGACCTTGGGAGAGCACCGCATGAAAACCAGAGCCGCCGTCGCGCACCGGGCCGGAGCGCCGCTGACCATCGAAACCGTCGACCTGGCCGGCCCGCGCTTTGGCGAAGTGCTGGTGGAAATCAAGGCCACCGGCGTCTGCCACACCGACCAGTTCACGCTGTCGGGCGACGACCCCGAAGGCCTGTTCCCCGCCATCCTGGGCCATGAAGGCGCCGGCATCGTGGTGGACGTGGGCCCGGGCGTGACCACGCTCAAGAAGGGCGACCACGTCATTCCGCTGTACACGCCCGAGTGCCGGCAGTGCGAATACTGCCTCAACCCCAAGACAAACCTCTGCCAGTCCATCCGCAGCACCCAGGGCCAGGGCCTGATGCCCGACGGCAGCAGCCGCTTCAGCCTGGACGGCAAGCCGGTGCTGCACTACATGGGCACGTCCACCTTCTCCAACTTCACCGTGGTGCCCGAGATCGCGCTGGCGAAGATCCGCGAAGACGCGCCCTTCGACAAGGTCTGCTACATCGGCTGCGGCGTCACCACCGGCATCGGCGCGGTCATCTTCACCGCCAAGGTGGAAGTAGGCTCGAAGGTCATCGTGTTCGGCCTGGGCGGCATCGGCCTGAACGTGATCCAGGGCGCGCGCCTGGCCGGCGCCGACATGATCGTGGGCGTGGACCTCAACCCGGGCCGCGAGGCCATGGCGCGCAAGTTCGGCATGACGCACTTCGTGAACCCGGCGGAAGTGGAGGGCGACCTGGTGCCGTACCTCGTTTCGCTGACCAAGGGCGGCGCCGACTACACCTTCGAATGCATCGGCAACACCAAGGTGATGCGCCAGGCGCTGGAATCGGCGCACAAGGGCTGGGGCACCAGCGTGATCATCGGCGTGGCCCCGGCGGGCGCCGAGATCAGCACGCGGCCGTTCCAGCTGGTCACGGGCCGCAACTGGCGCGGCAGCGCCTTCGGCGGCGCGCGCGGCCGCAGCGACGTGCCCAAGATCGTGGACTGGTACATGGACGGCAAGATCGACATTGATTCGCTGATCACCCACACGATGCCGCTGGAAAAAATCAACGATGCCTTCGACCTGATGCACCGCGGCGAGTCCATCCGCAGCGTGGTCGTGTACTGATGGCGATCGAGCTCATCGGCGAGCACGCCTGCTTCGGCGGCGTGCAGGGCTTCTACCGCATGGCGTCGGCAGCCTGCGGCGGGCCGATGCGCTTCGCGGTGTACCAGCCGCCCCGGGCGCGCGAGGGCCGCGTGCCCGTGCTGACCTACCTGGCCGGACTCACCTGCAGCGAAGAAACCGCCACCATCAAGGCCGGCGCACAGCGGGTGGCCGCCGAACTGGGCCTGATGCTGGTGATGCCCGACACCAGCCCGCGCGACACCGGCATCGAAGGCGCCACCGGCGACTGGGAGTTCGGCGAATCGGCGGGCTTCTACCTCGATGCCACCCAGGCGCCGTGGTCGTCGCGCTTCCGCATGGAAACGCACGTGGTGCACGAACTCGCCTCGGCGGTCGCGGAGCATTTCCCGGCCGACCCGGGCCGCGCCGGCATTCTTGGCCACTCGATGGGCGGCCACGGTGCGCTGGTGCTGGCGCTGCGCCATCCCGACCTTTACCGCAGCGTGTCGGCGTTCGCGCCCATCGTGGCGCCCAGCCAGGTGCCGTGGGGCCAGAAGGCGTTCTCGCGCTACCTCGGCGACCACCACCGCGCCTGGGCCGAGCACGACGCCTGCGAGCTGGTGAGGCGCCGGCCCTTCGCCGGCACGATCCTGGTGGACCAGGGCCTGGACGACAAATTCCTGGCCACCCAGCTGCAGCCCGAACGTTTCGAGGCCGCCTGCGCCGAGGCCGGGCAGTCGCTCACCCTGCGCCGCCATGCCGGCTACGATCACGGCTACTATTTCATCGCCAGCTTCATCGAGGACCACCTGCGGCACCACGCCGCCGCGCTGGCCGACTGACCGGAGCAAGACCCATGTCCCTGATCGCGATCGTGCTGGCCGCCTTCGTCGCCCTGCTGCACGTGGGCTTCATGGTGCTGGAGATGTTCTTCTGGACCAAGCCGCTGGGGCGCAAGGTCTTCGCGCTCACCGAACAGCGCGCGCGTGATTCAGCGCAGCTGGCCGCCAACCAGGGCCTGTACAACGGCTTCCTGGCCGCCGGCCTCGTCTGGGGCCTGCTGATCGGCGACCGCGGCATCTGCCTGTTCTTCCTGGGCTGCGTGGTGATCGCCGGCCTGTTCGGCGCCGCCACGGTGAAGCGCTCGATCCTTTACGTGCAGGCGCTGCCGGCGATTGTGGCGGCGGTGGCCGTGCACTACTTCTGAAGCAGGAAGCAGGAAATAGTGAACAGGAAGTAGAGAAAGACGGGCCTGCCGATGCCCCTGCTTTCTCTATTTCCTATTTCCTGACCTCTACTTCCTATTTCTTGGGGCTAAGCCACATCGTAACCACCGCATTGAACACCCGCTCCCCCGCCGCATCCACCACGTCCACGTTGATCGGCAGATCGTAGGCAGAGCCGCTGGCGATCGGAACCATCGGCGTGGCCACGGCGCGCATCGTGCCGTTGGCCTTCTTGAGGTACTGAACGGTCATTCCCTTGGGGATCCAGCGCATGTCGTGCGGCAGGGAGGCGTCGATCATCACGCCGGCGCACAGCTCGGCCAGGTTGCACAGCGCGATCGCGTGCACGGTGCCGATGTGGTTCTGCACCGCGCGGCGGTGCGGG
>FSSH01000515.1_pt2 | contig 12893 bp, 13 predicted proteins | sample 1166101 | NCBI WGS metagenome assembly FSSH01 (sample SAMEA32972668, study PRJEB13176) | freshwater metagenome | biome: Drinking water system; feature: Biomass in drinking water that filtered by 0.45 um membrane; material: drinking water | place: USA | collected 2012-12-20 | depth 0 m | reverse complement strand
AAGATAACCCGCAATACGCTGCGGTATCGGATGGCGAAACATCACATTCAATAGCGAATATCGAATCACACCTCGAGCGTTTGGCTGAGCTGACCTAATCCTCAGTGCGATCCAGGAAGCGGCATCTCCACTCCATCACGCCACATCGCTTTGCTCGCAATAAGGTGATTCCGTCTTGCGACACAGGCAGGACTTGGCTATCATGACGCTATGGCATCTCTTGATCGCATCAGTATCGATCCGACGGTTCGCTTCGGCAGAGCCTGCGTCCGTGGCACACGACTCACAGTCGGCGAAGTGCTGGAACATATGGCCGGCGGCATGTCTGAACCAGAAGTCCTGGCCAGGTTTCCTCAGCTCACACACGAAGACGTATTGGCCTGTCTTGCTTATGCCGCGGAACGAGAGCGTCGCACGCTTTCAATCCCTGCCGCTTGAGGGTCTGTGCGGTTGCTGCTGGATGAAAACCTTTCCGAATCCGTGCTTCCCGCGCTAACTGATCTGTACCCTGGCTCGCTCCATGTCCGCATTGGAAGCTTCATGCCTCACGGAGAATATGAGCTGCCAGGATATTTAGCATGAGTAGGCCTAGCCGTGCATGGTTTCGCCGCACAATGACGAGCGCGGTAATTCCTGCGCTTGTTGGGGCCGCTTTCGGCACCATAAGCTCTCTGCTCGTTTTTCAATACCAACATATGATGAATGTTGAAAACCTTCGGACGGCTTTCTTGGGTGAAATGGAAGCCATCGTAGTCGCCGTGAGAGATCCAATGCACAATGCCATCAGAGCATGGGAAAAGAAGCAAAATCTGGAAGACTACAAATTTTATTACCCTCGCACAGTCTTTGAAGGAAATATTACCCACTTAGGAGATTTGCACGACAGGGAACTGCTTCACGACATCACATACCTATACGCAATCTTGGAGAATGCAAAAGAAGAAGGGCGTCGGCTTGAAGCTGGCACTTCCGATTCCAAGGGAAGCCTTCGATACGCACACTACCTTTTCTCAGGATTTGTAGCGGCAAGGAACCTGACTACAAAACTTTCGGGTGAGTTGCCAAAGGTAACTCACCCAAATAATGAGCGCGCTCGACAATTCAACAAAGCCGCTTTAGAAATTGATAACGAATTTATCAACAAGACACTCGCCAACTTCGAGGAAGCAGTGTACTCGCAGACTCTACTGAAAACGGAAAACGAGTCTTCACTGTATCAAACGAAGGACTAATATCACCCAATATCTTGAGTTCTATTATCGTGCGAGGCCCAGAAGGCGGCTTCCTCCGCGTCACTCTTGAACTTTGGTTTTGGCTTTAACTTCCTCATGGTCCATTTTCGATTGCGACACATCGCAACCAATAACACCGAATGCTACCGCACCTTCGCCACCGTCACCCCGTCGCCGCCTTCGGCCCGGTCGCCGGGGCGAAAATTTTCCACATAGGGCGAGTCTTTCAGATACTCGCGCAATGCGGCTTTCAGTTTCCCCGTTCCATGGCCGTGGATAATCCGCAAGAATGGCGCGCCGTCGAGTACGGCGCGATCCAACGCGGCCACGACCTGATCAAGCGCGTCGTCAGCTGCTTGTCCCCGCACATCCACCACCGTCTGTTCATCGAGTCCCAGCCCGCCGCCGGTCGAAAACCGGCGAGGGCTGGTTGATGGCGCGGCGGGAGGAATCGATACATCCGACCCGCGAGCCACACCAATGAGATTCGCCACGGTCGCCATCACTTCCCCTTCGCCGACTTTGACGCGGACCCGTTTTTTTCCCTGCGGCAGTTCCAGCAAAGTCCCCGTCATGCCCAATCCCGCGATCTCCACGGTATCGCCGATGCCGAGTTGCTCAACCGGAATGGGTTCGCCGGCGGGAGCCAACTCCTGCCGAGTACGCGCCTCCATCTCACTGAGCTGTTGCTTAGCCTCTTTCGCCTTGATGAGCTTCTGCTCGCGTTTGACGGCATCGACAGTCGCCTGAACCTCGGCCCTCGCCCGTTGAAATTGCTCGCCGAGCTTTTTCTTCAGCCCCTTGCGAGCCTCCTGCTCGGCTTCCTCCAAACGCGCTTGCAATGCTTTGGCCTCGCCCGCCGCCCGCTCAGCTTCGTCTCTGGCTTGTCGCGCCCGCTCAGTGTCCTCTGTCAGCTGCCGCTGCTTGCGCTGCAAATCCGCCATCAGATCGTCCAGCCGCCGATCCTCACGCCGCAACCGTTGTCGCGCATCGCGCAAGATCGATTCGTCCATACCCAGCCGTCCGGCAATCTCCAGGGCAGAGGATCCTCCGGGAATCCCCATGAACAATCGGTAGGTCGGCGCCAACCGCTCGACATCGAATTCCACGCTGGCATTGGCGAAACCGGATGTGGTCTGCGCCAATTCCTTGAGCGGACCATAATGGGTCGTCACTACCACTTTCATATTGAGCGCGGCCAACCGGCAGAGCAGTGCCTCCGCCAGCGCCGCGCCTTCTTGGGGATCGGTCGAAGTGACCGGCTCGTCGAGCAATACCAGCGATCGTGGCGCGGCCGGTTCGCCCGCGCTGGCCCTGGCACCAGCGTCCGAAAGCAGCTGAACCATTTGCATCATGTGGGCGGAAAAGCTGGAGAGGTCCCGGCTTAAGTCCTGCGCATCGCCGATATCCGCGTAGCAATGGGTGAAGAGGGCCATCTCGGATTCCGGCGCACAGGGCAGATGCAACCCGGCCCGCACCATGAGCGCATAGAGGCCGACGATCTTGAGGGTGACCGTTTTCCCTCCCGTATTGGGACCGGAAATGACAAGGACTCGGCTTGTCTCATCCATCACAATGTCGTTCGGCACGACCTGCTCTTTGGCCGCCATGAGCAGCGGATGCCGCGCCTGTTTCAAGACCACGCGGCCCTGCTCGTTCAACGCGACAGGATTGGATTTCAACCGGCGGCTCAATTCGGCCTTCGCTCCGATACAGTCGAATTCGGCCAGCACCTCCATCCCGTCACCGATCTGATCGGACTTGGCCGCGACCAACGTCGTGAGTTCACGCAAGATGCGGCGCACTTCCCGCTCAATGTCCAAATCGGCCACTTTGATGGCATTGTTCAGTTCGACCAGCTCGCGCGGTTCGAGAAACACGGTCGCCCCGCTGGCCGATACGTCATGGACGATGCCGGGCATCCTCCCCCGCATATCGGCCTTCACCGGCAGGACGTAGCGCCCCTCACGCTGCGCGAAATAGGACTCTTGCAGGATCTCCTCGTACTTTCGTGAGTGAAGGACCCGATCGAGCTGCTCTCGCATCTCCTGTTTCAAACCCTGGGCATGATGCGTGAGCCGCCGCAATGCCGGCGTGGCCGACTCCTTGATTGCGCCGTCCGGCTGAATCGCAGCCTCTATGGCCGATCTGATCGACCGCAGTCCCTTCGTACCTTGAAGCGGCTCCACGACCTGCGCCAGCGCCTCCGCCTCCGCCCGGCATCCAGTCATCAACCGTTCGACGTCTTCCATGAGCGCCAGGACGAGAGCGCAATCCCTCAGCTCATGCGTCTCAAGATCGCCTCCCTTGCCGGCGCGAGTCAGCGCCTCGCGGATATCGGGGAACGCCAAGGTCGGTATGGGTTCGCCGCCTTCCAACAATCCCGTCATCTCGGTCGTTTCCTGCTGGCGCAGGCGCGCCCCGGCCAACTCGTCCGAAAGCGGCAAGGACCGGCACCGCTCGATCCCCATCGTCGACAGCGCGCGCTGCGCCAGCAACTCAAGCAGGCGCGGCCATTCCAATGCCTGCACGGCCTTTGCGGTGGTGTCATCCATTATATTCATAAGAAAATCATGGTCACGGCAACCATCTCAGACTGTAGCCAAGTGCCGGACTCACAAGCAAGACAGATTCCCATTGACGTCATATGCTGCGCGCTTATCCAAAACAACTACTACGCCACCGCCGCTCGGCGATGGACCGAGCAGCAGTACCCCTTTCGAAGATCTTGACAAGGGTGAAACGGCCTGGCTACTATCGCAGCCTAAACTGATGGTTTCGTATAGAATTCATGATTTTACCTACGTAGAGGACCACATATTATGGCTATTCGGATCGGCATCAACGGATTTGGACGGATCGGGCGCAATGTGTTTCGCGCTTCCCTGGGCGACCCCGACATCGACATCGTCGCCATCAACGACCTGACGGACGCCAAGACCCTCGCCTATCTGCTGAAATACGATTCGGTCCACGGCACACTCAAGTCCGAGGTCGAGGCCAAGAATGATCAGATTGTCGTCGATGGGAAACCCATTAAAGTGCTGGCGATGAAGGACCCCAAAGAATTGCCGTGGAAGGCTTTGAATGTCGACATCGTCATCGAATCCACCGGCCGATTTACCGATCGGGAAAGTGCGGGCAAGCACCTGTCGGCAGGGGCGAAGCAGGTCATCATTTCGGCGCCGGCCACTGACCCCGATGTCACGATCGTGCTCGGCGTGAACGACGAGAAGTTCGACGCCAAACTGCATCATATCGTCTCCAACGCCTCATGCACCACGAATTGCCTGGCGCCGGTCGCCAAAGTCCTGCTGGAAAATTTCGGCATTAAGCACGGGACAATGACGACCATCCATTCCTATACCAACGATCAGCAGTTATTGGATCTCCCCCACAAGGATCTCCGCCGGGCGCGCGCCGCCGGTATGTCGATGATTCCGACGAGTACCGGAGCGGCCAAGGCCCTGCACCTTGTCATTCCCGAACTCAAGGGAAAACTGGACGGCCTTGCCATCCGCGTCCCGACCCCGAACGTGTCGTTGGTCGACCTCACGGTGGAAACCGAAAGAGATTGCGACATCGCCGGGGTCAATGCGGCGTTCAAGAAAGCTGCGGACGGTCCGCTCAAGGGCATTCTCAAATACTCGGAAGACCCCATCGTCTCGATCGACCAGAAAGGCGACGATCACTCCGCCACCGTCGATGCCCCGCTGACCAACGTTGTCGACAAGCGCATGGTCAAAGTCACGGCGTGGTACGACAACGAGTGGGGCTATTCATGCCGCGTCCGCGACTTGATCAAAGTGCTGGCCGGAAAGGCAACCGCCCGCTAAGTCACAGCTGAAGAGAGATCGAGTCGGTCCCTTCTCCTGACTCAGGACTCTCGTATGCCGGTGCGCTACTCAAAGGAGCGTCCATGAATCTGCATAAGAAAACGATCGATGACGTCCCGCTTCACGGCAAACGGGTAATCATTCGAGCAGACTTCAACGTGCCGCTCGATGAAGCGCTTCAAATCACCGACGATACCCGCATTCGTTCCACGCTGCCGACGATCAATCGCGTAGTGGATGAAGGCGCAAAGGTCATTCTGTGCTCTCACCTTGGGCGGCCGAAGGGAGCCTTCGACCCCAAGTATAGTCTGGCCCCTGTTGCAAAGCGGTTGGGACGGCTCCTCGGGAAAGAAGTGGTCTTCGCGTCCGATTGCATCGGCCCGGCCGTCGAAAAGCTGGTGGCTAAGATGACTCCCGGCGACGTACTTTTATTGGAAAACCTCCGCTTCCATCCAGGCGAAGAGAAGAACGACGAGGCCTTCTCCAAAGCCCTGGCCTCTCTTGGCGACGTCTTTATCAACGACGCCTTCGGCGCCGCGCACCGCGCCCACGCCTCCACCGTCGGCATTACCAAATTCATCAAAGACTCGGCCGCCGGTGCGCTACTCAAGAAAGAAATCGAGTATCTCGAAGGAGCCATCGCCAATCCGGTCCGGCCGTTCGTGGCGGTGCTCGGCGGCGCGAAGGTGTCCGGAAAAATCGGCGTGATCGAAAACCTGGGCAAGAAAGTCGACAAGGTCATCATCGGCGGCGGTATGGCCTTTACCTTCTTGAAGGCAAAGGGAATGGAGATCGGCAACTCCCTCGTTGAAAATGATATGCTCGATTTTGCCAGGGGGATTGAAGATCACGCACTCTCCCGTGGAGTGAAATTCTACTTGCCCGTCGACTGCGTGGTGGCTGCAAGTCGAGAGATCGGAGCGGAAAGCAAGATCGTCCCGGTCCAGGAAATTCCAAAGGGGTGGTACGCGCTCGACATCGGTCCGGCTTCAGTCAAGCTCTTCAACTTGGCGGTCCAGAACGCCAAGACGATTCTCTGGAACGGCCCGATGGGAGTCTTTGAGATCGACGCATATGCCAGAGGCACGCTTGCGATGGCCCACGCGATCGCCGATGCCTACGCCCTCACGATCGTCGGCGGCGGCGAAACCGCCCTGGCCGTTCATCGAGCCGGTGTCTCGGAAAACATGTCCTTCATCTCCACCGGCGGCGGTGCCGCGTTGGAGCTGCTTGAAGGCAAGCAACTCCCCGGTCTGGTCGCATTGCCCGATCGCGTCAACTAGCCAACATCGCAATCCCTGCGAAGGCCGAGTACAAAATACCGTGCGCACGATCCTCATTGTCGGCAATTGGAAAATGAATAAGACCGCCTCGGAAGCGGCGGCTTTCGTTCGCGAGATCGCACCCCGGATTCCCACCACGCCGACGGTCGAATTCGTAGTCGCTCCTCCCTTCACGGCGTTGGAATCGGTCCGCGCGGCGCTTACCCCGTCGTCTCCGATTCAACTCGGCGCACAAAATTTATTTTGGGAAAGCCATGGCGCCTACACCGGTGAAGTGTCCGCACCGATGCTCAGAGAGCTCGGCTGCCGGTACGTCATTCTCGGCCATTCGGAACGGCGTGCGCTGTTCGGGGAGCAGAATGATGGCATTCAAAAGAAAGTTCGCGCCGCCCTCGCCCATGGGATCAGACCGATTCTGTGCGTCGGGGAATCCTTATCCCAGCGGGAACACGGAACGACAACGGAGGTCATTCTGCAACAGCTGACTGGAAGCCTGGCTGGTCTTTCGCTTCACGATATGGCCGCCGTCTCAATCGCCTATGAACCGGTGTGGGCCATCGGGACCGGAAAAGCCGCGACGACCGATCAAGCCGTCGCCGCACATCGAACGATTCGAACCTTCCTCTCCGACACCTGGTCCAGCGACGTCGCAAACGCCACACGAATCTTGTATGGAGGCAGCGTGACGCCCGGAAATATCGAAGGTCTGTTGCAGACAGACCAGATCGATGGCGCATTAATCGGCGGGGCTTGTCTCCAGGCTGAATCTTTTGTTACAATCGCCTCCGTTGCTCAATTGATCGGAGCCCGACGCTAAACAATGTATACTTTGATTGTTATCATCCATGTCTTCATCTGTGTCCTCATGATCGGCGCCATTCTCCTCCAATCCGGTAAAGGCGCGGAGATCGGTGCCTCATTCGGCGGATCGAGCCAAACCGTGTTCGGCAGCCGGGGCCCGGCCAATTTCCTGAGCAAGCTCACCGTCGTGGTGGCGGCAATCTTCATGATTACCTCGTTCACACTGGCGATTTTGGCCAAGCAACGGACCTTCGAATCGACCGTCATCGATTTGAATACGAAAAGCGATCCGGCTTCTCCTGCAACCCCGGCCCAGCCTGCGACGGAACCCACCCCTGCTCCAGCAGGCAAGTAACCTGGCCGTCACACCCTATCCGTTCATCGTCAATCCGGGATGAGATAAAAGACTCTCGCCTGTGCTCATCGCACGGAGCTGGAGCGCGACACGTAAGACCTGCGCTCCTTCAAGTCGCGCGCTCTACGCCAACAGCTATCAGCTCTTTTCCCTCAGATCCGCGTGAGCCACGAGGCATGCGAGGGGTCTTCCCCGCGCACGATTGAAAAGAAGGTCTTTTGCAGTGCCATGGTGATCGGTCCCGGCTTGCCACTTCCGATCTTCCGGTTGTCAATTTCACGAACCGGCGTCAATTCCGCAGCCGTGCCGGTGACGAACACTTCATCGGCAACATACATTTCATCCCGCGTGAACCGTTCCTCAACCACAGGAATGTTGCGCTCCTTCGCCAGCTCGATCACGGAGTTTCTGGTGATCCCTTCAAGGATCGACGTCAACGGCGTCGTTTTCAGCTTCCCTCGGCGGACGATGAACACATTCTCTCCCGTCCCCTCGGACACATACCCCTCGGCGTCGAGCAGAATCGCCTCATCATATCCGGCAATCTTGGCTTCCCGCTTGGCCATAATGGAATTCACGTAATAGCCCGATATTTTCCCCTTGGTCATCGACACGTTGACATGATGCCTGGTAAACGAGGAGATGCAGGCACGCATCCCGTTCGCCAGCGCGTCTTCTCCCAAGTACGCCCCCCACTTCCACGCCGCCACGGCTACGCGGATCGGATTGTCGCCTGGATGCACCCCCATCGCTCCATAGCCGATATACACAAGCGGCCGGATATAACAGGCCTCGAGCCGGTTGATTCGGACCGTTTCGACGATCGCCTCGGCAATGTGTTTCTTGTCGTAGGGCATGGCCATCATGCCGATGTGAGTCGAATCGAACAACCGATCGACGTGTTCATGGAGCCGAAAGATGGCGGACCCGGACTTGCCCTTGTAGCAACGGATGCCCTCAAAGGCGGCCAAGCCGTAATGCAGCGAGTGGGTCAGGATATGGACGTTGGCCTCTTCCCAGGCCACGAACTTGCCGTCCATCCAGATTTTTTCGACCGGTTCCAGCATCAGACGTTACTCCTTCACGCAGCGGCGACGGGCCTGCATAGAAATGATGTGCGCGACTATATCGTGAGGCTGGAAGGTCGTCAAGCAATCGGATGGGGTACGATTACGATACAGTGCGAGGAAGATGCCCTAACCCACATTATTCATGATCGCTTCTACTGCAACCGCCGATACGCCGCTGCAACAAGCCTGGCCGTAGATGTCTCACGGCCAGGCGAGCAGGCTCGCCCCTCGCGACCTCGACATACTGTTTCAAGTATGCCTCGGTCTCTCAGGGCTCCGCATGCCCGTCTCGCCTGGCGTCTTGGCGGTTTCGTCACGAACCGTCATGAATAATGCGGGCTAAGAGGAAATGCGATCTAAGGTAGGGTTCAAATAGGTTCGCAGGCGAGCGCTTAGGAAGATCCCGATCCGATCCTGATCGTCAGGCTTCACCATGACCACTTTAGCGCCAAACAAGAGACCGCGAACCCAGCGAATCACAACCCGCTGCATTTCAACCGGTTCATCCTTATCGGAAAGAGACAGCCGCACGGCCAGTTCCATCCCCGGCACCACCTGGTGGTCGCCGAGCACCCGAAACCCGTTGCGGGACATATTCATGACCGTCCCCTTTCCAAGAAACTCCCCGCCCATGTAATATATGTCGCAGCGAACAGGAATTCGGTGATAGGTACGAATCACAAACCGGCTGGCTGAAGGCATACTCGCTCCCTTGCAAAAAACCGGCAAACACCAGGGAAATAGCATCTCACCGATCTCACCGGAACTGCTTATGCGGGCAGCATACGTTTTTCTTCGCCTCCGCTCCTAGCCCTCCAGAAGAGGGGGGACTCCCGTGTCGAAGTCGTCACGAACCGGACGCAGGCAACACAAAAATCATGAGGCGCGCTTGACACTCTCTTCAACGATGTGTTACACGATTCGGTCCAATGTGGGGTATATAAGATATGTACGCAATTATTGAAACAGGTGGAAAGCAGTATCGGGTTGAGGCCGGCTCGACGATTCAAGTTGAGCGCTTGCCCGGTGACGTAGGTGGCGTGGTCAACTTGGACCAGGTTCGCCTGGTGCATGGGGATGCCGGTCTGGTGATCGGACAGCCGCTCGTGCAGGGCGCAACGGTCACGGCCGAAATTGTCCGGCACGGCCGCACCAGGTCGATTACGGTCTTCAAGAAAAAGCGCCGGAAGAATTACCGCCGGACGCGCGGGCACCGGCAAGGTTTTACGAAACTGCTCGTGAAAGAAATCGCTACGGCATAGCAGGCACAAAAAGGACTTTCCATGGCAACAAACAAAGGCGGCGGATCATCACGGAATGGGCGGGACAGTAATCCCCAGTATTTGGGCGTCAAAGCCTATGGGGGTGAAACCGTCACGGCCGGCAGCATCATCGTCCGCCAACGCGGCACGAAGTTCTTTCCCGGTTTCAACGTCGATCTCGGACGCGATCACACGTTGTTTGCTCGGGTGACCGGCACGGTGAAGTTCGAAGGCGGGCGAGCCAGACGGAAAGTCAGCGTGTACCCAGCCCTCGCCAAATCCTGATTCCCCTCGCACTCACCCACATCGATCGGCTGAGATGATTCGGGATCCCCCTCCCCCCGGCATGGGTAGGTCGGGTATACTCCTGTCAGCCTAGAATCGTGCATCCATTTGTAGGAACACCATGTTTGTCGATGAAGCGCTGATCACCGTGCGAGCCGGCAAAGGAGGAGACGGCATCTGCAGTTTCCGCCGGGAGATGTTCGTCCCTCGCGGGGGACCGGACGGAGGAGACGGGGGACATGGCGGCAGCGTCGTCCTAGCTGCATCCACCAGACTGACAACCCTGCTCGACCTTCGCTATCAGAAACATTATGAAGCAGAAGACGGACGGGCCGGCGGCGGCTCCAACTGCACCGGGCGCACAGGGAAAGACACCGTCGTCACCCTCCCGGTCGGCACCATCGTATATGACGACCAGACCGGTGAGGTGCTTGCCGATCTGGTTGCCGACGGGGAAACAGCGGTCATCGCACAAGGGGGGCGGGGCGGACGAGGCAACAGCAACTACGCCACATCCACCAATCGCGTGCCGACACGGTTTACACATGGCACGGCCGGCGAAGAACGAACGCTGCGGCTTGAGCTGAAGCTGCTCGCCGATGTCGGGCTGGTCGGATTTCCAAACGCCGGCAAATCAACGCTCATTTCGGTCATCTCATCGGCCACGCCGAAAATCGCTGATTACCCCTTTACGACATTGACGCCCCATCTCGGCGTCGTCCGCTGGGGATCGGATCGCAGCTTTGTCGTCGCAGACATCCCCGGACTCATCGAGGGCGCGCATGACGGCAAAGGACTCGGATTTCAGTTTCTTCGGCATATCGAACGCACAGCCTTCCTGCTACACCTGATCGATGTCTCAGAATGGGCGCCGGACGAGCCGGTCATCAGCTTCGAGATCATGCGGCAAGAGCTGGCTGCCTATGATGACGGGTTAAATAGCCGACCGTTCGCCGTCATCGCGACGAAGATCGACATCAGCGGCGCGTCTGATCGGCTCACACAACTGCAAACCTACTGCAAGCGCCATCAGTACACCTGCCTCCCCGTGTCGTCCGCAACCAGGGAAGGCCTCGACGCTGTCATCACCTTCGTCGGCTCGCAGGTGGACCGCCTGAGGAAGACGCCATGCGAGACGAGATCCTAAGGCACGCCAAGCGCATCGTCGTCAAAATCGGCAGCAGCTTGATCGCCTCCCGCGCGACGGGCTTGCGTCCCGAGCAAATTGAGCGCTTAGCCGACGAGATCGCCGCGCTCCGAACGAACGGCCGCGACGTGCTGGTCGTGTCCTCGGGCGCGATCGTGTCCGGGATCAAGAAGTTACAACTCAAGGAATACCCGAAGAGTCTCCCGATCAAGCAGGCGGCCGCAGCGGTCGGACAAAGCCGACTCATGTGGGCCTATGAAAAGGCGTTCGAACGGCTGGGCATTCAAGTCGCCCAAGTGCTCCTCACGCATCAAGATCTCGCGGATCGCCGGCGGTTCTTGAATGCCCGCTACACGCTGACGGCGCTGATCGGATTCGGCATCCTGCCGATCATCAACGAGAACGATACCGTCGCCGTGGAGGAAATCCGGGTCGGCGACAACGATACGCTCGCGAGCGAGGTCGCCCATCTGGTCGACGCGGATTTGCTGGTGATTCTCTCCGATGTCGACGGACTCTACACGGAAGATCCACGCAAGAATCCCTCCGCCTCCCTGATCCCGCTCATCCCCGACATCACCGAAGACATCGAACGCCGAGCCGGAGTCTCCAGTACCTTCGAGGGCACAGGAGGCATGGCCACGAAAGTCCGCGCCGCCAAAAAAGTCGGCGAGTACGGCGTCTCCACGCTGATCGTCAACGGGGAACGGGCCGGACTCCTGCCCGGCGTTCTTGCCGGCGGGCCAGGCGGCAGTCTCTTTCTTGCGCATGAACGGCGACTGACCAGCCGCAAACATTGGATTGCCTTTACTCTGCGCCCCCGTGGACACGTCCGCCTGGACCAGGGCGCGGTTGAGGCATTGACCACGCGGGGCAAAAGCCTCCTCGCCTCCGGCATCATCGAGGTCACCGGGGAGTTTGAAGCGGGAGATCCGGTAGGCTGCCTCGACACCGACGGAAAAGAGTTTGCCAAGGGCCTCGTCAATTTTCCCTCTACCCTGCTAAGGCAGATGAAAGGCCTCAAGACCCAGGACATTCAGCGGCAGATCGGCCCCCAGGAGTACGAGGAAGTCATCCACCGGGACAACCTCGTCATTCTCTGAGTGTTGAGTTGTAAATTGTGAGTTGTGAGTTATGTGTGCCCGAGAATCCGACCCCTCACCCCTCACCCCTCACCCCTTACTGCGGAAATTGGGCCTGCTCGGCGGCAGCTTCAATCCCATTCACAACGCCCATCTGACCATTGCGCGCCTGGTCCGCGACCGACTCCGCCTGGATCAGGTGCTCTTCATTCCCACCGGCGATCCCCCGCACAAGCGAGACGGGTCCCTGGCTCCGGCCAAGGATCGCTATGAAATGGTCCGCCTCGCCATCGCCGGCACGCCCTCCTTCCAGCTCTCAGACATTGAAATACAGCGATCGGGAAAGTCCTACTCCATCGATACCATCCGCGAACTGCAACGACAGTTCGGCTCCTCCGCCGAATTGTATTTTCTCATCGGACTCGATGCATTTCTCGACCTTCCCAATTGGAAAGAGCCCATCGAGCTATTGCAAGCATGTCGATTCGTCATCGTCCCTCGGCCGGGACAATCGTTCCGGTCGCTGGCAAACATGCCGCT
>FSSH01003459.1_pt3 | contig 12895 bp, 13 predicted proteins | sample 1166101 | NCBI WGS metagenome assembly FSSH01 (sample SAMEA32972668, study PRJEB13176) | freshwater metagenome | biome: Drinking water system; feature: Biomass in drinking water that filtered by 0.45 um membrane; material: drinking water | place: USA | collected 2012-12-20 | depth 0 m | reverse complement strand
CCCCTTGGCGATGATCGGGCGGCCGCCGGCGACCGCGATCACGCCCGGCAGCGACAGGGCGGCGGGGCTGTTCGCCAGGCTCTGCGCGAACGCCGAAGTCGGCCGGCGGAAGCGCGCGGCGGTGGCCGCCTTGCCCTGCGCGACCATGATCGAGCCATATTGCGTGTCGTCGAGCCGGGCAAAGGCAACCAGATTGCCGTCGGGCTCGACGATCGCGACCGCCATTTGCAGGCCCTTCGTGCGCGCGGAGGCAAGCGCGCGATCGAGCAACCGCTGCGCTTCGGCCAGCGGAATCGGCACGCCATAGCTGGCGGCGGGCGCCGGCGCGGGGGCGGGCGTGCCCGCCTGGGGAGCGGCGAGCGCGAGCGCCAGGGGGATGATGCCGATCATCGCGTCGGCACCGGCTCGGCGCCCGAATAATCGTAGAAACCGCGCCCGGTCTTGCGGCCCAGCCAGCCCGCCTCGACATATTTCACCAGCAGTGGCGCGGGCCGGAATTTGGGATCGCCCGTGCCGGTGTAGAGCACGCGGACAATCTCCAGGCAGGTATCGAGCCCGATGAAATCGGCAAGCGCGAGCGGCCCCATCGGGTGGTTGAGCCCCAATTGGCAGGCGGCATCGATGTCGGCGATCGTCGCCACGCCTTCGCCCAGCGCGAAGCAGGCCTCGTTGAGCATCGGCATCAGCACGCGGTTGACGATGAAGCCCGGCGCGTCATTGGCATGGACGATCCGCTTGCCGAGCGACTGGCCGAACGCCTCCACCGCCGCCACGGTCGCGTCGCTGGTGGCAAGGCCACGGATCAGCTCGATCAGCCCCATCACCGGCACCGGATTGAAGAAATGCACGCCCATGAAGCGCGCCGGATCGGGCGCCGCCTGTGCCAATCGGGTAATCGGGATCGACGAGGTGTTGCTCGCCAGAATCGCAGTGGCGCCGAGCACGGGCGCGAGCCCCTCGAAGATGCGGCGCTTGATCTCCTCGCGCTCGGTCGCGGCTTCGATGACGAGATCGGCGGGGCCCATCGCCTCGGTGCTGGCGACCGGGGTGATTCGGGCGAGCGTGGCGTCACGCGCCTCGGCCGTCGCCTTGCCCTTCGCGACCAGCCGGTCGAGCGCCTTGGCGATGCCGGCCTTGCCGCCTTCCGCCCGTGCCAGATCGATATCGGCGAGCAGCACGTCATAATCGGCCTGCGCCGCGACCTGGGCGATGCCCGCCCCCATCTGCCCCGCGCCGATGACGCCGATGGTCTTCATGCTGCCGGTCTCCTCAAGCCTGTCCGGCGCCGTCTTGCCGGGGGCGCCGCGCGCCCGCAAGTCCTTCAGCCGGGCAAAAGGCCGCGCGCGACCAGATCGGCGCGCAGCCGCCTGGCATCGGTGAACAGATGGCCGATAATGCCCAGCGCCTCGGCGCCGGCGACATTGTCGGCGCGGTCATCGATGAACAGCGCATCGGGGCCGGCGAGCCCGAAGCGATCGAGCGCGAGCCGGTAGATTGCGGCATCGGGCTTCACCAGCTTTTCGGTGCCCGAGACGACGATGTCGCGGAAGCGATCGAACAACGCGGCCTCGCGCGCGCGGAATGGCGGCCAGAACTCGGCGCTGAAATTGGTGATCGCGAACAGCGGCACGCCGGCGTCATCGAGATCATCCACGATCGCGGCCATGCCCGGCAGCATCGGCCCCAATTGCTCGTTGAAGCGTGGACCCCAGGCGCCGATCAGCGCGGCGTGCTGGGGATGGGCGGCAGCGAGCTCGGCCGATGTCTCGGCAAAGGGGCGGCCGGCATCGTGCTGGAAATGCCACGCTTTGGTGCACACGTCGCGCAGGAACGCATCGAGCGCCCGATCGTCGTCGATCAGGCGCTCGTAGAGGAACCGCGGGTTCCAGTCATAAAGGACGTTGCCGACGTCGAAAATGACGGCGGCGGGCCGTCCGGCCACAAGGATCAGCCCTGGCGGGCCTTGAAGCGCCGGTTGGTCTTGTTGATCACATAGGTGCGGCCACGGCGACGGATCACGCGGTTGTCGCGATGCCGGTCCTTGAGCGACTTCAGGGAATTGCGGATCTTCATGATGATTCGCTTCTCGTTTAAGCTGGAAATCTGGAAAGCCCGCGCCCGTATAGGCGGTGCCTGCGCAAGTCAAGCGCGCGGGCGAATTTGGTGGCGCAACGCGCCCTTTTCGCCGATCGTGCGTTGCGCGGGGGCAGGGCTTGGGAGACGGCGGATGCGGACGGTGGCGATCGTGAGTCTGGCAGTGCTGGCGGCGGCGTGTGCGGCCCCGTCCGCGCCGGTGCGGGTGACGCGCTTCCACCTGGACGCACCGATCGACCGGGTCGCAGTGGCCGTGGCGGCCGATCCCAGCACGAGCAATGTCGCCGGGCTGGAGGCCGCCTTGTACGAACGCGCGATTGCCGCCGAACTGGCCGCGCAAGGGTTCGGCACGGGCGGCGCCGGTGCGGGCGAACCGCTGCTGGCGAGCTTCAGTGTGACGCGGACGCTGCGCGAGATCGAACCGCCGCGCTCGCCCGTGACGATCGGCATTGGCGGCGGCAGCTTTGGCGGCGGGGTCGGCGGCGGCGGCAGCTTGGCCTTTGGCGTCGGCAAGAAGCGCGGGCGCGAAGCCTATGTCACCGAACTTGCCGTGCAATTGCGCCGCCGCCCGGCGGGCGAGGTGGTGTGGGAGGGGCGCGCGCAGACCAGCGCCGATACCCGTGCGCCCGAAGCCCAGCCCGAGGCGACCGCGCGGAAATTGTCGCGCGCGCTGTTCCAGGGCTTTCCGGGGGAGTCGGGGCGGACTATCAGCGTCCGATGAGCATCAGCATCACCAGCGCCTTTGACGGCGGCAACATCCACGTCGTCGCCATTGACGGCGACCGCGCCGACCTTGAAATCGTGGCCGATCGCCAGTCCGATTTCTACCAATGGTTCTATTTCCGCGTCGCCGGTGCGGCGGGCCGCACGCTGACGCTGCGCATCCTCAACTGCGCCGGTTCGGCCTATCCGATGGGCTGGCCCGGCTATCGCGCGCGGATGAGCAGCGACCGCGAGACGTGGACGCTTGCCGAAACGCGATTTGTCGGCGGCGTGCTCGAAATCACCTGCCCGGCCGCTGCGCCGCTGATGTGGTTCGCCTATTTCGCGCCCTATCCGATCGAGCGGCACAATGCGCTGATCGCGCGCTATGCGAACCTGCCCGGCTTCACCCACCGCGTGCTCGGCCACTCGCTCGACGGCCAGCCGATCGACGCGCTCATCGTGGGCGAGGGGGCGAAGCCGGTGTGGCTCTATGGCCGCCAGCATCCGGGCGAGACGATGGCCGAATATTGGATGGAAGGCGCGCTCGCCAAGCTTGCCGACCCGGCCGATCCGGTGGCGGCCGCGCTGCGGGCGAAGGCGACGGTCCATATCGCGCCCAATATGAACCCAGATGGTTCGTCACGTGGTCACTTGCGAACCAATGCAGCGGGCGTGAACCTGAACCGCGAATGGGAGGCCCCGTCCGCCGAGCGCAGCCCCGAAGTGCTGTGCGTGCGCGACGCGATGGACGCAACCGGCGTCACCTTTGCCATGGACGTGCATGGCGACGAGGCGATCCCCGCCAATTTCCTGGCGGGCTTTGAGGGGATTCCGAGCTGGACCGACGCGCTCGGCGCCAAATTCTACGGTTTTCGCGATGCGCTTGCCGTGCACAGCCCCGATTTCCAGACCAAGCTCGGCTATCCGTCCTCGGCGCCCGGCAAGGCCAATCTGGCGATGTCGACCAACCAGCTCGCCGAACGCTATGGCGCCGTCGCGATGACGCTCGAAATGCCGTTCAAGGACCATGACGCCAATCCCGATCCGGTCGCGGGCTGGTCGCCTGAGCGATGCCGCCGCCTGGCACATGCGTGCCTGGAGGTGCTCGCCGCCCAGATCGATCAATTCTGAGCCCGCAGGACCGCGCCGATGCCGACCCTCGTCCTCATCCGCCACGGCCAATCGGCCTGGAATCTCGAAAACCGCTTCACCGGCTGGTGGGATGTCGACGTGACCGAAAAGGGCGCCGAGGAAGCGCGCGCGGCGGGCCGGCTGATGGCCGCCAGGGGACTCGATTTCGACCGCTGCTTCACCTCGCTCCAGACCCGCGCGATCAAGACGCTCAACCTCGCGCTTGAGGAAATGGGCCGGCTGTGGCTGCCGGTCGAGAAGGACTGGCGGCTGAACGAGCGCCATTATGGCGGGCTCACCGGGCTCGATAAGGCTGAGACGGCGGCCAGGCACGGTGACGAGCAGGTGAAGATCTGGCGCCGCAGCTTCGACGTGCCGCCGCCGCCGATGGAAGCGGGCAGCGCGTTCGATCTGTCGCACGATCGCCGCTATGCCGGCATCGCCGTGCCCGCGACCGAAAGCCTGAAAGACACGATCGCGCGGGTGCTGCCCTATTGGGAGGCCGTGATCGCGCCCGCGCTCCAGGCGGGCGAGCGCGTGCTGATTTCCGCCCACGGCAATTCGCTGCGCGCGCTGGTGAAGCATCTGTCGGGCATTTCGGACGACGAGATTACCGGCCTCGAAATCCCGACCGGCCAGCCGATCGTGTACGAGCTGGACGCGGGGCTGGCCGAGGTCGAGCGCTATTATCTGAGCGAGCGATAAGCGTAAGCAGTTGGCCAACCTTGATTGCTTGATAGACTGTCGGCAAAATCGGGGGGCTGATATGGCATTGACGACTGCTGAGTTATCGTTGGTCGAACAGCGCGTGGCAAATGATGCGCCGAGCGTCGTGGTGGCCTATCTGCTGTGGTTTTTCCTGTGGTTTTTCCTGTGGTTTTTCAGTGGACACCGCTTTTATTTGGGTCGGCCCGGCACAGCGTTTCTCCAAATTCTGACCTATTTTATCCTTATCGGCTTTGTCTGGTTGTTGATCGATGCGTTCCTGATTCCCGGAATGATCCGCGACAAGAAGAACGAGGTCCGTAACCGGGTGATGACCGAGCTGTCGGGCTATGCGCGCTGACCAGGCGGCGGTTGCGCAGCGCCGACCTGGCAGCTAACCCCCTCCAATGAACGCGCAGGTCGGCATCATCATGGGCAGCACCTCCGATTGGGAGACGATGCACCACGCCGCCGATCTGCTGGCCGAGCTCGGCGTCGCGTTCGAAAGCAAAGTGGTGTCGGCGCACCGCACCCCGCAGCGGCTCTATGACTATGCCACCGGTGCTGCCGGGCGGGGCCTGAAGGTCATCATCGCCGGCGCAGGTGGCGCGGCGCATCTGCCGGGCATGGCCGCTTCGATGACGCATCTGCCGGTGCTGGGCGTGCCCGTTCAGTCCAAGGCGCTCGACGGCATGGATAGCCTGCTCTCGATCGTGCAGATGCCCGCCGGCGTGCCTGTCGGCACGCTCGCGATCGGCAAGGCGGGGGCGAAGAACGCTGCGCTGCTTGCTGCCGCCATTCTGGCACTCGCCGATGCCGAGCTGAGCGCGCGGCTGCAGGCGTGGCGCGCCGCGCAGACCGCCGGCGTCGCGACCGATCCGGCATGATCGCGCCGGGCGGCACGATCGGCATCCTGGGCGGCGGCCAGCTCGGGCGAATGCTGGGGGCGGCGGCCGCACAGCTCGGCTATCGCACGCTGGTGCTCGCGCCCGACGAGGAAGCCGTCGCCGCGCAGACCGCGTCGAGCTTCATCCGCGCGGATTACCAGAACCACATCGTACTCGATGATTTCGCCGCTGCCTGCGACGTCGTCACCTATGAGTTCGAGAATATCGCACTCGCCCCGGTGCGCTATCTGGCGGGGAAAGTGCCGGTCCATCCCGCGCCCGAAGCGCTGGCGGTGGCGCAGGACCGCGCGGCGGAAAAGGCGTTCGTCGCCGCGCTCGGCGGGCGCACCGCGCCCTGGGCGCGGATCGAGTCGCTCGCCGATCTGGAGGCAGCGCTCACAGCGATCGGCACGCCGGCGATCCTGAAGACGCGCCAGCTCGGCTATGACGGCAAGGGCCAGGCGCGTATCGCGGATCTAGAAGGCGCCGCTGCCGCCTGGGCGGCGATTGGCGAGCGTCCGGCGATCGTCGAAGGGGTGGTGCGGTTCGCGCATGAATTCTCGATCCTGCTCGCGCGCGGGGCCGATGGTGCGATGGTGAGCTATCCGCCGCCGTGCAACGAGCACCAGGACGGCATCCTCGCGCGCTCGACGCTGCCGGCGCCGCCGGCGATCGCTGCGCAATGGGGCGAGGCGGCGGCGCTCGCCGGGCGGGTTGCCGAACAGCTCGGCTATGTCGGGGTGCTCGCGTGTGAATTTTTCGCGAGCGAGACCGGCCCGGTGTTCAACGAAATGGCGCCGCGCGTCCACAATAGCGGCCATTGGACGATCGAGGGCGCGGCAACGTCGCAGTTCGAGAATCACATCCGCGCGATCTGCGGGCTGCCGCTCGGCGACACGTCGCTCACCGCGCGGCGCATCGAGATGACCAATTTGATCGGCCCCGATGCCGAGCAATGGGCCGCTGCCCTGAGCGACCGCGACGCGCATCTCCACCTCTACGGCAAGACGCAGCGCGCCGGCCGCAAAATGGGGCACATCACCCGGCTGGAGCGATAGCGCGGGATGGCCTCGCTCGATCCGCTTGTTTCGAGCGCAGTCGAGCAACAGGGCGCAAGCGATGCGCGAGCGTGTCTCGCCTGCGCTCGACACGAACGGGAGAGGATGTGGTTCAGCCCCCCGTCGCCCGATTTCGCGCGGCCATAACGAAACGCCCGCCGGGCCGAGGCCGGGCGGGCGTTCGCCATGATAGATATTGACCGGTGCCGGCTCAGCCGACGCGGTGGCCGCTCATCGGGAAGCTGCCGAACGCGCCCGCGCCGATGCTGCCGGTGATGCTGTCACCGTCGACAGTGGCCGTGCAATCGAGCGTCATCGGCATCGGCACCGTCATCTGCATCGTCCACTTCAGCGTATTGCCGTCGAGCGTGCCATCGGTGATCTCCACCGATCCCATCGCGCCGGTGCTGGTGCCGGTCCAGCTATTGCCGTCGCTCTTGACGACGATGGTCGACTTCTGATCGCCGAGCGGCGACTTGACGACCGTTTCCCACGTTCCATCGACTGCGGACATCCACGCTCTCCTGATTAGTTCGCGCCCGCCACGGACGCGGCGGGAACCACCTCCACCGGCAGGCCCAGCGAGTCAAGCTGTGGCCGCACCACCTTGGCATCGCCCACCACCACCCAGACAAAGCGCGACGGATCGATCGCACGGCGAATCGCGCTGTCGAGCGCGGCGGCGTTCATCGCCCGGTAGCGCGCGGCGATCGTCGCATAGTAATTGTCGGGCCGCTTGAACTGCTCATTGCGCAGCATCGCCGAAAGCACCGCGTCGCTGGTTTCGAAATTGCCCGCCAGCTCGCGCGTCGAGCCATTGATGGTGCGGGTGAATTCGGCCTCGGTAATGCCCTTGGCACCCAGGAAGTCCTTCAGATCGCCCTGGATCGCGGCGATCGAATCGCCGGTGCGGTCCGCCTGAACGGGGGCGCTGATGCCATAGGTGACCGCCTGCTCATATTGGCGGAAGCCCCCGCCGGCGCCATAGGACCAGTGTTTGGTCTCGCGCAGATCATAGTTGATGCGCGAGAGGAAATCGCCGCCGAGCACGTCGTTGGCGGTTTCCAGATCGAGCAGGTCGTCGCTGCCCTTCACCGGCGCGAGCAGGCCCGCGGTGATCAGCGATTGCGGCGAATCGGGCCGGTCGATCAGCAGGATCTTGGGCCCGACCGGCTGCGGCGGGGTCGCGAAATCCTTGGTGCCGGGGGTGCCCACGCCCTTCCAGTCGCCAAATTCGCGGTCGAGCAGCGGCATGAGCTGCGCGAGCGGCTGATCGGAGACGATGAAGATGCGCGCCTTTTCCGGCCGCAGCCACGCCTGGTGGAAGGCGATCAGATCGTCGCGGGTCAGCTTGGCGACGGCGGCCGGATCGCCATCCTGCCCCGCCACCCTGGCATAGGCCGAATTGCCGAAGATCAGCTTGGGCAGCACCCGCCCGGCCAGTCCTTGCGGGCTGGTGAGTTCCTGCTGGATGCCGGCGAGCTGGGTGGCGCGCAGCCGCGCGACCTCATCGGGCGCGAAGGCGGGGTTGCGGACGATATCGGCAAGCAGATCGAACGCGCCGGCGGCATTGGCGCTCGGTGCCGCCAGCGTCACATTGGTGCGATCGGCGCTGGCGCTGCTGCCGATGGTGGCGCCCAGCCGCTCGCGCGCCTCGGCCAGTGCGATCGAATCGCGGGTCGTCGTGCCTTCGTCGAGCATCGACAAGGTGAGCTGCTGGGTGCCGAGCTTGCCCGGCGGATTGGCGACGGCGCCGGCATCGAAGCTGATCAGCGCGCGCGTGACGGGCACGGCGGTGCGCTGGGCATAGACGACCTCGATCCCGTTCGACAGCTTGGCGCGGGTCACCTCGGGGAAGCTCAGATCGCCGACCGTGCCGACCGCTGGATTGGTCTCGGGGCGCGAATTGGCGACTTTCTGCTCGGGCGCGGCGACGACCGGGCGCGCAGCCACCGCAGCCTCGGTCGAGGCTTCGCGCGGGCCCGGCACAACATTGAGCGCGAAGACCGGGCGGCCGAGCCAGCGGCGCGCGGTGTCGGTGACGGTCGCGGGCGTCTGCGCGGCCAGCGCGGCCAGCCGCTTCTTGTAGAAGGCCGGATCGCCCGAATAAAGCTCGCCCTCGGCCAGCGCGACCGCCTTGCCGCCGAATCCGCCGACCGATTCGAGGCCCTCGACCCGCCGCGTGACCGAGGTGGTGACGGTGCGCTGCAGCTCGTCCGCCGTGGGGCCGGTCGCCAGGAAATCGGCGATCAGCGCGTCAAGCCGCTTGCCGGCGACCTCGGCATCGACGCCGGGGCGCACCACCATCGTCACCTGGAAGATGCCGACCTGGGCGAAGGTCTGCACGTTGGCGCTCACCTGCACGGCCAGCTTCTCCTTGCGCACCAGCGCATTGTCGAGCCGCGAGCTCGAAAGCCCGCCAAGCACCGACGCGGCGGCCTGCAGCGCTGCCGAATCCTTGTCGTTCAGCCCCGGCACCGCCCAGAGCCGGGTGACGAGCGTGGCGGCCACGCGGTCATGGAGCACCTCGGTCTTGGGGGCGGGCAAGGTCGGCACGGGGGCGGCGGGCCGCACGGCCGCCGGCCCCGCCTTGATGCCGCCGAAATATTTGGTCACCAGCCGCTTGGCGGTGGGCAGATCGATATCACCGGCCAGCACCAGCACGGCATTGTTCGGGCCGTAATTGTTGCGGAACCACGATTTCACGTCATCGAGGCTGGCGGCCTCCAGATCGGCCATCGAGCCGATCGTCGAGTGGTGATAGGGGTGGCCTTCGGGGAACAGCCCGCCGAAAACGCGGTAGCCGAGCAGGCCATAAGGCTGATTGTCGCCCTGGCGCTTTTCATTCTGGACGACGCCGCGCTGTTCGTCGAGCACGCCCTGCGTCACCGCGCCGAGCAGATAGCCCATCCGGTCGCTTTCCAGGAACAGCGCCTTTTCCAGCGCGGGCGTCGGCACGGTTTCGAAATAATTGGTGCGATCGAAAAAGGTGGTGCCGTTCAGATCGGTGGCGCCGACCTGCTTGAGCGGCTCGAAGAAATCGCCGGGCGCATTCTCGCTGCCATTGAACATCAGATGCTCGAACAGATGGGCAAAGCCGGTCTTGCCCTTGGGCTCGTGCTTGGAGCCGACATCATACCACACGCTCACCGCGACGACCGGCGCCTTGCGATCGGTATGGACGAGAACGCGCAGGCCATTGGGCAAAGTGAAGCGCTGATAGGGGATGTCGACCGACTTGATGAGCGTCGCGACCGGCGCGGGCGCAGGCGGCGTCTGGGCATGGCCGGCGATGGGCAGGGCAAGCGCGGCAAAGGCGGCTCCGGCGAGCGCAAGGGTCTTGACGGTCATCGAGATTTTTCCCCGGGGATGGATGGTTGCGGCGCGAACATAGCGCATCGCCAAGGCGAGGCAAGCGTGCGCCAGAGCGATTATGGGCGGTAATCGCGTTCGGCGTGGCGGGCGAGTTCGGCGGGATCGAACCACACCGGTTTCAGCCGGTGCGCCACGAACAGCGCCGCCTGATCGGCATAGTGTTTGGACTGCGGGCGCGTCGTCGCCGCGCCGAACGGCTGCACCGATTCGGATCGCACGTGGCCCGCCTTGTCCCACGCCATGAACATGATGAAGCTGTCGCCATGCTTCACGCGGAGCTGGCCATTGGGCGCCTGATCCCAATTGGCGGCGGCGCGCAGCGTATCGGGGCCGCCGTCCATCGGCAGATCGACCTTGCCCTGGTGCAGCCGCAGCAACTGCGCCAGCGGCGGATCGAGCCGGCGGAAATAGCGGGTGAGATAGGCGGCGGCCTCGGCAATCACCTGCTGCGGCGACGGCGGCGTCTTGTTGGGATAATGCCAGCGATTGCCCGCCCGCAGCAGCAGCAGCGCCAGCGCATCGGCGCGGCCCCGGCCGTCATAATTCCAGTCCCACTGCGCCAGCAGCGCTTGGGCTGCCTGCACCTGTGCGTCGCCGTGCGGATCGGCGGCGGCGAGCCGGGCGAACCAGCCCGCCGCCCAGCTCTGCCTGCTGACGGCGGTGTCGAACTTGATCGCGTGCAGCTCGGCATCGCTGATCGAAGGATCGGCGCCCATCAGCTCGATGCCCCGCGTGGCGCGGTTGGTGGTCGTCGTCTCGATGCCGAGCAGCGGCGAAAAGGCACGTTCGTCAAGCTCATAGCCCGCGCCCGATGCCTGGAAGGGCGAGTTGTTGGCGTTGACGATGAAGCCCGAGCGCGGGTTGATGTTCTTGGGCACCACGCGCCACGGCAATGTCCCCGCCGCATAGTTGCTCGACGTGTCGCCGCGCAGCACGTGGTAATAATTCGACCCCGGCTTTCGCGGGAAGAAGGCGGCGTTGTAGATATGCGCGATGTTGCCGGCGGCATCGGCATAGATGAAGTTGGTGGCCGGCACGCCCTGCATCGCCAGCGCCGCCTGCCACTCGGCGAAATCGCGCGCCTTGTTGAGCCGGTAATATTCCTCGACCATGCGGAGCTGATCGGCGCCGGCATAGCGCACCGCATAGGCGCCCGATGCGTTGACGATCACCGGCCCCTGCACCGCGCGGTAGAGCGTGCGCGGCACCGGCAGCACGAACGGGCCCCATTTCACGCGCAGCCAGATGCGCTCGGCCTTGAGCGGCCGCAGCGCGCCATCGTAACGATATTGGGTGCGGTCGGCGGTCACGTCGAGCTTGTAGACGTCGATCAGATCGGGGCGGTTGACGGTGTTCGTCCACCCCAGCGTGCGATTATGGCCGAGCAAAGGATAGGGCGCACCGGGGAAGGTGGCGCCGGCAAAATCCCAGCCGGCTTTCGAATGCACCACCAGCTCATACCAGGCGACCGAGCCGCGCCAGGGCTGATGCGAATTGGCGATCATCCGCGTTGCCCCTTCGGCCGAACGGCGCGGCGCGAGCACGAAGGCGTTGGAGCCATTCTCGCTCACCGCGCTTGGCTCGGGCGCCCCCACCCCAAGTCCTGCCGGGGGCAGGGCCGCCGGGTCGGGCGCATCGGGCGTGGCGCCGGCATTTTCGCGCGGGGTCGGCTCGCCCTTCACCAGCGCGCCCAGCACCGGATCGAGCCCGAAGAAGAACGGCGAGCGCAGCACGAAGCCGGTGGCAATATCCTGCCCATTCACCGGGAACAGCCGGGCAAGCCGCACTTCGCCGGGGTGCTTGGCGGCATAATGATTGAGCCCGGCGGCATAGCCATCGAGCAGCGCGCGCACACCGGCGGGCTGCTTGGCATAATCACGGTCGACCGTCGCGCGCGCGCCGAGCAGGTGAAAGGCATAGTCGATCGCCGCGCCTTCCTGCCCCATCAGCGCGCCCGCGCGGCCGCGCGTCATCGCCACAACCTCTTGCAGTGTCGAAAAATCATCCTCGGCATGGGCATAGGCAATGCCATAGGCGACATCGGCGTCGCTGGTGCCGAAGATGTGCGGCACGCCGTAGCTGTCGCGGACGATGCGGGTGTCATAACGGTGCGGCGGCGGTGCTTCCGCGCGGGTGGCGAGCAGCGGCTCCCAGACCGCGAGACCGATGGCGATCACGCCCAGCAGCCCGACCAACGCAAGCCCGATCCGAGCCCCTGCCTTGCGCACGCTCCACTCTCCCCCCGAGGATCTTGTCGGCCGGTCTAGCCGGGGCGGCCAGGCGACGCCACGCGCTGCTGATAAAGAGCCGCTCGATTATCGCCGGCAAGGCGATCTTGTGTTGTAATTACGCAACACTATATCGGCGCCAAGAGGGAGCGCCTGCCATGAACATCGAAAAATTCACCGATCGCGCCAAGGGCTTTCTGCAAGCGGCGCTGACCGTTGCGATCCGCATGAGCCACCAGCGGATCAGCCCCGATCATATCCTCAAGGCCTTGCTCGAGGACGAGCAGGGCCTCGCCGCAGGGCTGATCCGCGAGGCCGGCGGCGATCCCGCGCGCGCGACCGCCGAGGTCGATGCGGCCCTCGCCAAAATCCCCGCCGTCTCGGGCTCGGGCGCGCAGAGCCAGCCGGGGCTCGACAATGACAGCGTGCGCGTGCTCGATCAGGCCGAGCAGATCGCCGCCAAGGCGGGCGACAGCTTCGTCACCGTCGAGCGACTGCTGGTCGCGCTCGCGCTGGCGCTCAACACTGCCGCCGGGCGCGCGATCAAGGCATCGGGCGCGACGCCCGAGGCGATCAACGCCGCGATCAATGCGCTGCGTGGCGGCCGCACCGCCGACACCGCCGGCGCCGAGGACCGCTATGACGCGCTCAAGAAATTCGCGCGCGATCTGACCCAGGCGGCGCGCGACGGCAAGCTCGATCCGGTGATCGG
>FSSH01006297.1_pt1 | contig 12910 bp, 11 predicted proteins | sample 1166101 | NCBI WGS metagenome assembly FSSH01 (sample SAMEA32972668, study PRJEB13176) | freshwater metagenome | biome: Drinking water system; feature: Biomass in drinking water that filtered by 0.45 um membrane; material: drinking water | place: USA | collected 2012-12-20 | depth 0 m | reverse complement strand
TAAATTTTCGGTCGGGCTCTTACACATTTTTCTGTTAAATTGAACCTGGCTGCGCGCTCGGGGGGAGGTTACTCAAACTGAAAAGATCGACTTCTGGCGCCAATCCACACGTCGCGCGACATGAAAAACTACCGGTAAAGAGGAATGATGAGACTCTCTCGCGCAAGTATTTGGGCAATATCTGCCTGGATAGTCTTGGGTCCGCTTCTCGCCTTCGCTGAAGATGCGGCGGCGCCGACGAGTTTCTTCGTCACCAGCAAAGGGCTGAACGGCGGAAGCGGCAATCTCGGCGGACTCCGTGGCGCCGATGCGCACTGCCAGGCGCTTGCGGAGAAAGCAGGTCTAGCGCAGCAAGAGTGGCGCGCGTATTTGAGCACGTCGCCAGGCGCAGCGCACCCCGGGATTGATGCGCGTGATCGCATTGGCTCAGGCCCTTGGTACGACGCCAAGGGCGCAATGATCGCCGCCGACGTTCAGGAATTGCATAGCGCGCGCAACCGCATTGATCGCCACACAGCGCTCACGGAGAAGGGCGATGCGATAGCTGGCCGAGCGCATGACATTCTCACTGGCAGCGATAGCGACGGTCGACTGGCATACGTCTATGGAGAGCCGGCTACGTGTTCCAACTGGACCAGCGATAACGCAGGTTACGTGATGATGGGGCACCATGATCGCTTCGTGGATCGTGGCGCACGTTTTCCTCGTTGGAGCGGATCCTGGGTGGCCTCACATCCTTCGCGTGGTTGCGATGCAAAGCGGATCAAGCAAACTGGCAGCACCGGCCTGTTTTACTGTTTTTCACCAGGTTCGAGTCCCACCAAGCCCGAATCCCACTCCGAAGCTCTACCCAAGTCGGCGACATTCAACCGCGGGCTCAACATCGCGCATTGGCTGTCTCACAACTACTTGCCGGAAGCCGCCTATGCCGCGCCCTGGTTCGACGAAGACGACGTGTCGTGGATCGCTGAACAGGGCTTCGACCACCTGCGCCTGCGCATCGGCGGTGATCGCTTGATCGACGACAAAGGCGACATTGACGAAGATCGAATCGCGCCAATCGACCGCGCCTTGGCCTGGGCCAAACGAAATGAGCTGGGCGTGGTTCTCACCATGCATAACTTGCCTGGTTTTCGCCACGGCGTGATTGGCGAGCAAGCCCCAACCGACACCGGCTCGCCATTCACAGATGCCGAAACCCGGTACGATGCTGAATACACGTGGTGGCAAGTGGCGCGACGCTATGCCAAAGAAGGGCAGTATCTTCGCTTCGAACTGCTGCACCGCCCGAACGCTCCCGATGCAGCGAGCATGCGGATATTCAACGAAACGATGCTCAAAGCAGTGCGAGACAGCAATCCTACGCGAGTAGTCTATTTGACCTCGCACAGGATGGATGCGGAGACTCTCAGCGAGGTCATGGATAGTGACTTAATCAGCTCGGACTGGAATGTCGCTCTGGCGTTCGAGTTCCACGACATGGACGTGTTCACTGCGCAATTCGCGAAGGAACGTCCGTTGGTGAAATTCCCGGGCATCGTCCCCGATATGCGGGCTGTGACGGCCGAGACAGATCCGGTCCGCAGGGAAGCCGGTCGTGAGCTTACCGTCGCGGAAATTGAAGCGCGCTTCAGCAAGTTCGCTGAAAGCTTTCGTGGCTTCGCCTGGGGCCGCGAAATCTACCTCGCAGAGTTCTGCGTGTACGAGCGCGCCGATGATCAGTCTGCAAAGACGTACATTGCTGCGATGCGCTCAGCGATCGAACGGCGAGGCTGGTCTTGGGCGGTGTATGATTACCAAAGCGGTTGTGCGGTGCGCGGCGAAAATGGCACGGGCGAGCCCACGCGCATCTTGCGGGCGCTCGACTTGAAAAAGAAAGGTCAGGGTTGAGATGAGCGACGCTCGCGCGCGTTGGCCGGAAAGGCGCAATCGCGCGAGGAGGCCGTGTCAACGTCAGGTGACACTCAGGGCCATTTTTTGTTAGAATGACCAGCGCTGGCGCCGATTTTTTTCGATCGGAGACGAGGTCCGATGGGAGCAGCGACCGCTCGGAAATTGTGGCCTCGAAAGAGCGCAAGATCGGTGCAGGGCCGACCCTGTTCCGAACGCAATATTGTGATAGACGGCATTGCCGTCCAAGAGCCGCCACTCCAGCCTGCCTCACCTGTCGGGCAGGGATTCGCCGGAGGCGGTCAGTCACCTTGCCATCACTTGGCCTCCGACCCTATCGTCGTTGGTGGCGGAGCATAGACATTGAAGCGCGTCGGCATCATCGGTGGGATGAGTTGGGAGAGCACTCGGCTGTACTACGAAACTATCAACCGTGCGGTGGCCTCCCGGTTGGGCGGTCTTCATTCGGCTGACCTGCTGATCGCTTCGCCCGACTTTGCACCCATAGCGGAGATGCAAGCGAGCGGACGATGGGACGAAGCAGGCGTGCTTCTTGGCGAGATTGCAGCAAACCTCGAGGCCGCCGGCGCCGACGCGATCGCTCTTGCGACAAACACAATGCACAAATGCGCCGATGCAATTCGCACGCGAGTGAAGGCGCCTCTCCTCCACATCGCTGATGCGCTTGGAAATGCTCTGGAGTCGGACGATCGACATCAACCGCTGCTGCTCGGAACACGATTCACGATGGAAGACGATTTCCTCCGTTCGATTCTCCGTGCGCGTGGCCTTAAAGTGTCCATACCGAATCTCGAGGATCGCGATTTTGTCCACCTGTCGATCTTCGAGGAATTGTGTCGCGGTTTGGTGAGAGAACGCACCCGGGCGCGATTTTTGGAGATCGTTGAGGCGGGTGCGCGGGCAGGCGTAGACTCTGTCATTCTCGGATGCACAGAAATCAGCATGCTGATTGCACCGGGCGGCGCGCGCCTACCCGACTACGACACCGCCCAGCTGCACGCGATGGCGATCGTTGACTTCATGCTTGGCGCGGAGACTCGGTGATGGAAATGCGAGACATCCCATTTTCTACAACGAACTGGGAGGACATTCTCCCGACCGAGCATCCTGGCGTGCAGGGTATTGCGCGCTGGAGGACCCAGACGTTTGGCGCAATCCGCGTGCGCATGGTCGAATATTCAATCGGATACGAGTCCGACCATTGGTGCGAAAAGGGCCATATCTTGTTGTGCCTGGACGGGCGGTTGGAGACGGAGCTCGCCGACGGGCGTCAAATCACGCTTTTGCCGGGGATGTCCTATCAAGTCGGCGACGGAGCCTGCGCGCACAAATCGACCGCGCCGCAAGGAGCGCGCCTCTTCATCGTTGACTGAGCCGAATGCATTATGCCGTGACGATTCACACTTTCTCGATCATGAGCAACACCGAATTTCGCTTCTCGTCTTCATCCCCCTTTTGATTGCACACCAAGCCAGCGCCAGCCATGGCGGCGTAGAGATCGTCAAGAGAGTGAAAACGATAAATGTCTTGCGGAAAAGCGCCGACCGCCGCCTCGTTCGCCGCGGTTCGAAGGACAAGCGCGGCGCGTCCTCCGGGTTTCAGCACGCGCGAAATCTCGCGAAACGCCGCGCCGATGTCGCTCCAGAAATAGACTGCATGAACGCAGAGCGCCTTGTCAAATGAAGCGTCCGCATACGGTATATTGTCGACGCCTGAGTCAGAAATGTCGACGCGGCCAGCACGGATATGGCGCTGATTGCGTTCCGCCGCCATCTCCGCCATCAGTCTCGAAGGATCGACCCCGGCGATTCGGCCTTGGGGTGCGCGACGGGCGAGTTCTGAAAGCGCGCGTCCGTGCCCGCAACCGATATCAAGAACATGATCGTGGGGACGAATATTGAGCGCTTCCACAGCGCGCAGGTTTTCCTTCCACGTTTCTCGCGCCATGATGCTGGCGATTACCCGACCGAGAAAACCAGTCGCATTGCGCGCCTGTTCGGCTATGAAACGCGGCCTACGCACGGACCGCTACCATTTTGGAAGCAAGCCGCACGCCGGCCACATAACTTAGCGCGAAGCCCAGATTCGCCACGGCGAACCCGATCGTCAACTCATTGAAACCGGCGATGCAGCTGCGCGGAATGACGACGAAATAGCCGACGCCAAGCGTAGGGAGAAGGTGAAGGAGCAACGGAACGTATACGCGCAGTTGGCGCCAAGCGATCCCCGAGTTTGGAGCGGTCATTCGCTGAGCCTGTCGATCTCGGCGGCGACGGCTTCCAAGCGCCGCCATGTTTGCGTCTTGCAGAATATGCGGGCGGCGCATCCCTTGAGAAGTAGCGCGCCGTGTTCGAGGCGGATCGATCCGCGATAAGTCTGTCCATCGTCGGGATTGTAGAGTTCGCCGCCGCTCCACACGCCGGGAGCGGTAGCGGTCAGTCCACGAACAATCTCGATGCCGACCAGCGGCCGCCCACGCAGCGCGCGGTCAGGATTTTCGCGGTCTGCTCTGGGTCGGCCATCCGCATCATTTGGCTCCCATAGCCAGATGATGCGCCCGCACATTGTTTCGGCGCCGTCGCCGCAGGCGCCGAATTCAACGATCGAACCGAAGCCTTGCGTCGCCCAGCGGCCGGATATCGTCGTCTCGCTCAGTGCGAAAGCAGGCGACGTCGACCCGTAATTTAAGGCGGCGGAAACAAGCGCAGCCGCGCATTTCGCGAGCATGCTCATATTCATTCTCCTTGTTTGAAGTCAGATGAGGATCGCCGACCGAAACCGCCCTTGCGCCGGATCAGAAATGCGCCGACGAACATGGCGACAGCAAGGATCGTGGCCGTTATTCCGCGACCGCCCGGCCGGTCGATGGTGCGCGACCAAAGGCTCGGGCGAGGCTCTCCATCGCGCGGCAGTCGAAAGGCGACGACCGTGTCATGTGGCGCAACGACGCCCGCGTCCGGATAGCCGCCCGCGGCGATGACAACATATTGCGAGCCGCGCCATTCGTATGTCATGGGAGTCGCCTGCGCCGTCGCCGGCAGGCGTCCCTGCCAGAGTTCGCGGCCGGTTTGCGCATCATACGCCCGCAGATAGCGGTCCATCGCAGCGCCGATGAAGATCACGCCGCCGCGCGTGATCACAGGGCCGCCGAGATTGGGCGCGCCCCAATTCAGCGCGAGCACGCCCCCGGAATATTCTTCGATCGTGCCGAGCGGCGATTCCCAGAGCATTTCGCCGCGCCTGAGATCGACCGCCGCGATCCCGCCCCAAGGCGGCGGATTGCATGGCAGAGGCACGAGCGAACCAAGCAACGGCTCGCGAACCATACCACAGGGTGCGCCCGACTGACGGCCGACATCGCCGCGGTCCTCAAAGCGCGCCTCGAACGATTCGTGTTGTTCGCCAGGAAACAATGTGACTCGATGAGCAATGCGCGACGTGTTGGCGATGAGAATCTGCCGCTCCGGATCGAAGGCGACGCCGCCCCAGTTCACGCCTCCGCCTGTGAAGGGAAACAGGATCGTTCCCTGTTCGGAAAGCGGCGTGTAGAGGCCTTCGCTGCGCGCCGCCGCGATCGCCTTTCGACACGACGCGCGATCAAAAGGCGTCAGACCGAACGCGTCTTCGGGTCTAAGATGCGTTGGAACAAGCGCAGGCGTGTGCGTCGGGAATGGCTGCGTCGGCGACAGCGTTTCGCCCGGCGCGCCCTCCTGCGGAACCGCACGCTCCTCGACGCCAAGAACGGGCTCGCCGGTGTCGCGGTCCAGTACGAAAACGAGCCCCTGCTTGGTCGCCTGGATGACGACATCGCGCGGGCCTTCGTCCAAATTCAGCGTCGCGAGCGTCGGTTGCGCGGGGAGGTCGTAATCCCATAGGTCATGGTGCACGATCTGATAGGCCCAGCGCACGTCACCCGTGGCAGCTTCGATCGCAACGACGGAATTGGCGTGGCGGTTATCGCCGGGCCTCAAACCGCCAAAAAAATCGGGGCTCGGGCTCGAGGTCGGCATGAAGACAAGGCCGCGCGCTTCGTCGATCGACATCGGCGCCCACACATTGGCGTGCCCGGCCGCGCGCCAGCCATCGCCCCAGCTCGGTGCGCGCGCATCGCCTGCGCCGCGCGGAATGGGATCGAAGCTCCAGCGGCGCGCGCCAGTGCGAGCGTCCAACGCAAAGACGGTCCCGTGCGGCGCGGCGACGCGCTGGTTGTCGGCGATGGCCGAACCGACGATGACGGCGCCGTCGATGACGACCGGCGCCGAGCTGATCTGAACCTCGCCGCGCCAGAGTTCAGGAGTCGATGGCGCGATGGCGACTACGCCGGCGTCACCGAAATCTGCGCAAGTCCGGCCCGTCGCCGCATCGAGCGCGATGACGCGCGAATCGGAAGTGCCGGTGAAGACGCGTGTCGCGCATGCCGCGTCCGGGGCGACGTCGGGATCATCCCACACCACCACGCCTCTGCAATTGAAGCCATTGCCGGGGCGCGCGTTTTCGGCGTCAACTTCAGGATCAAAGCGCCAGCGCTCTTGGCCCGTGCCGGGATCGAGCGCGATGACCACATTGAACGGCGTGCACAGATAGAGACTGTCGCCGTGCAGAACCGGCGTCGCCTCGAACTTCGTCCGCCGCATCAAGCTGGCAGGGCGCGCCGCGAGGTCGCCGGTGCGATAGGTCCAGGCTCGGACCAGCTGGTCCACATTATCGGGCGTGATCTCCGCAGCTGGCGAGTAGCGCAGGCCGCCAGCGTCGCCGCCGTAATGGCCCCAGCCTGCGCCGCCGGCGCCAGAATCGGCTCGGGCCGAAAGTCCCTGCATCACCATTAAGAACAGGAGCGGGATTGCAACGATTGATCGCATTGGATTCACCGGCATCTGGCGCGACCCGATCGTCGCATAGACCAGCGAAGGCCGCTCCCTGCGCGCGAATTTCGGCTAGCCGGAATTGAAAAATGCTTGTCGTTTCTGAAAATGCGCCGTCGAATCAGCCAACTGGCGTGGCTGCGGCGGCGCGCGCGTCGCCGCCTGACTCGAGCGCCGTTGCACGAAACTCTGTCGGCGTGACGCCGGTCTCCGCCTTGAAGGCGCGATTGAAGGGCCCAAGTGACTGAAACCCGGCGTCGAGGGCGATCGTTGAAATCGGTACTTCGCGTTGCGCGGGGTCGGCGAGCGCTTGTTTCGTATCGGCGAGGCGCCACTCATTGAGGAAAGCGCTGAAGTTCCGGTAACCGAGCTGCTGGTTGATCAACTGGCGTAAACGGTATTCCGGCATGCCAAGCTTCAAGGCGAGCGCAGAGATCGACAGGCCCTCTTCGCGATAGGTGCGGTCCTCGCGCATCAATCGGTCAAGCTTTTCAGCAAGCCTTCCATCTTCGGTTGAGAAAGTGGGCGCGGTTTGCTGTTTGGCCACTGGCAGGTCCGCCGCCCTGACAGGCGCGAAGAGGTCGGCGTCGGCCCGCAGCAGCGCGCCCATCCCCGCGAGACTCAAACCCAGCAGGACGACGGCCGCCAGCGGAGAAAGCGCGCTCGCCGGACGCCAGTAGATTTCCGAAATCTGCACAAGGATGACGGCGACCGCATAGAGTGCGCCGGCAGCGAGGATTGGGCCGCGCAGGCGCCGCCGCGACTCGACAAGATCGCCGCGCCAGCCCGTCCACACGACGATCAGCACATGGATCATAACGGCTCCGCCGGCGATATTGTGGCCGAGCAAGAGGACGTCGCGCGCCGCGCCATCGCCGGCGAGCCACGCCGCCGTCGCGATCGCCAAAAGGAACAGAGCCGGCGCGAGACGAGCAAGTTCAAGGCGTCGCCGGTCGCCAAAGAGCTCCGTTGCAAAAGCCCAGAAGAGCCCGGCGCCCATCGCGGAGAAGGCGCCAACCATAAGCCGCGCCGGCCCGAGCGCTTTCACGATCGCAGGGTATTGCGTCAGCGTGTGACTTGCCGCGCCGAGGCAGAAGAGGACGCCAGAGACGCGCGCCGGCGTGAGAGGGCCGCGCAGCATCACGATGGCGATCCCTACAAGTGCGCCAACAGCGCCGCCGCGCGCCAGCAATTCGAGGATCCGAATGTCCACAGCCGCCACGTATTTCTCTGCGATAAGGTCTCCCCAGCTCTGTAGCTTGCTGAACATCAGGTCGCAAACTTGAGTGCGACCAATGACGACCGCTCCTCCTCCTTTCCGGAAGGCTGCTTGATGCTGTTTCGAGCGGTAAAGGTAAGCGGCCAATTCCGTGACGGGTCTTACGGGTCGAGAGAGAGTCTTTCGGCCGCCCGTCGCGGAGAATTCCCATGTCCATGCAGGTTCTGGATGCCCGTCCCGATGCGTCGGGCGGTTACAAGGTCGATGTCTCGCGCGGGTCGCGGGTCGGACGCGTCTCGTCCGAATGGTTTTCTCGTCCCGATGACGAGCGGTTCCTGTCGCTCACCGATCTTCATGCGGCGGTGCAGGGCCGCGCAGCGAAAAGCCGGACGCGCACCGTCGAGAGCGCCGCGATCCGGGTCGAGGCCGCGGGCGACGATGCCGAACGGCTCGAACTCCTTCTGCCGGAGAGCGACGCGCACGTCGCGCCGACGCATTGGTCCTTCGGCCAGCTCAGCTCGCTGGTCGGCGCGCCGGCGGCTTATCTGCGCCAGCTGCCGGCACCGCTTGCGGCGATCAATTTGCAATATGGGCTGACGACGCATCGCGCCGAGCAGGTGAAGACGCTTGAGACCGCAGGCGGCCGCACCGAGCTTCGCGCCGTCACCGGCCCCGACTATGGCCGTATCTATGATCACGAGCTCGTCTCGGCGGTGATGAAGATCGCCGGCGACGGCGTCGGCGACACGCGCTGGAAGATCCCCGGCGTCCTCGACTGGTCAACGGGCGTCTACAACCCGAACGCCGCCGTCAGCCGCGAATCGACGACGCTCTACGCCTCCGACCGCGACGTCTTCCTGTTCCTCGTCGATGATCTCAATCCCATTGAGGCCGGCAAGCTCCCCGACGGATCGCCGGACCTCTTCTTCCGAGGCTTCTATTGCTGGAATTCTGAAGTCGGGGCGAAGACGCTGGGGCTCGCCTCTTTCTATCTCCGCGCCGTCTGCCAGAACCGCAATCTCTGGGGCGTCGAGGACTTTCAGGAGATCGTCATCCGCCACAGCAAATACGCCGCCGACCGTTTCGCACGCGAGGCCGCGCCCGCGCTGACGCGCTTTGCGAACTCCTCGCCCCAGCCCTTTATCACCTCAATCAAGTCGGCGCGCGAGAGGATTGTCGCCCGCGATGATGAGGACCGCTGCGACTTCTTGCGGAAGCGCGGCTTCACGAAAGCGGAGACCGCGACGATCATCGAGATCGTGCTTTCTGAAGAGGGCCGCCCGCCGGCTTCGGTCTTCGACTTCGTGCAAGGCATCACCGCCGTCGCGCGCGGCAAGGCGCACCAGGATTCGCGGCTCGATTATGAGGCGCGCGCGAAACGCCTGCTCGAAGCCGCGTGACCCCGGCGCGCGTAGTCATTCGTTTTTCTGCCTGATCATCCCGCCCAGCTCTCGCGTGAGAGTCGGGCGGGTTTATCCGTGACGGGTTTTCGAGGCCGAAAGAGAGTCTTCCGGCCGGCCCGTTACGGAGACTGACCCATGGCCAAGACCAAATCCAAGATGAAGCCCACCGCGACACTGGCCTTGAGCGCCTCGCGCGATATCCCCCTCGACAAGCTCGTGCTCTCGCAATCGAATGTCCGCCAAGTGAAGGCGGGCGTCTCGATAGAGGAACTAGCTGAAGACATTGCGCGCCGAACGCTCCTGCAGAGCCTCACGGTCCGTGCCGTCCTTGATGAGAACGGCGCCGAGACCGGCATGTATGACGTCCCCGCCGGCGGACGGCGTCTCCGAGCGTTGCAATTGCTGGTCAGCCAGAAGCGTCTCGCGCCTAACGCGCCAATTCCTTGCGTCTTCAGGACGAACGGCCTCGCCGAGGAGGACAGCCTCGCGGAAAACATTCAGCGCGCGCCGCTGCATCCGCTCGACCAGTTCCGCGCCTTCAAGACCTTGCGCGAGAAGGGCAGAAGCGAGGAAGAGATCGCCGGCGCCTTCTTCGTCTCGCCGAATGTCGTCAAGCAACGTCTGAAGCTCGCAAACGTCGCGCCGGAACTTCTCGATCTCTACGCTGACGACGTCATGACGCTCGAGCAGCTGATGGCGTTCACCGTCAATCCGGATCACCGGCGCCAGGTCGAAGTCTGGGCGGTGCTGAAGAACGGCTACAATCGCGAGCCTTATCACATCCGCCGTATGCTGACCGAAGGCGCGGTGCGGGCCAGCGACAAGCGCGCACGCTTCATCGGCATCGACGCCTATGAGGCGGCCGGCGGCGTTGTGCTCCGTGATCTCTTCGCCGATGCCGATGACGGCTGGTTGCAGGATTCTGGGCTCCTGAATCGCCTCGTCGCGGAGAAGCTTGACGCGAAAGCCGCTGAAATCCGCGCCGAGGGCTGGAAATGGGTCGAGACCGCGGTCGATCTTCCCTATGGCCACACCTTCGATCCTCGCCGCATCGAGGGCGAGCGCGCTACGCTCACAGACGAGCAGCGGCAAGCCTATGACGCCGCCAAGGCGGAGTATGAAGCGCTCGAAGACCAATATGACGGCGCCGAAGAACTCCCTGACGACGTCGATCAAAGGCTCGGCGAGCTTGAAGCGATTATCGAGACGATCGACGAGCGTCCCTTCGACTATCCGCCGGAGGAGATGGCTCGAGCGGGCGTTTTCATCAGCCTTGATCAGGCAGGAGGCCTGAGGGTTGAGCGCGGTTTCGTCCGGGCCGAAGATGAGCCGCCTGTTGATGTGGAAGCGCCGAAGGGCGCCGACACTCCGTCAAATGCCTCCGACGCTCATGATGACGAGGACTGTATCAGCGAGTCACCCGTCTACGACGAAGAGGCCGAAGATGACGGCGCAACCCGTCCCTTGCCGGATCGCTTGATGATCGAGCTGACCGAATGGCGGACGCTTGCCTTGCGTGACGCCATGGCGGCGAACCCTGACGTTGCGTTCCTCGCGACGCTTCATGCGTCCTGTCTCGATCTCTTCTATGCGCCGGGCGCGGCGCGTTGCGTCTCCATCATCGCGCGCCAATCGCCCTTGCGAAGCGGGGCGTCTGGACTCGCCGACTGCGCCGCCGCGCAATCGATCGCGGCGCGTCATGCTGGATTCGGCGACAAACTCCCTGGCCGTCCGGAGGACCTCTGGGCGAGCCTCAAGGCGATGGGCAACGCTGAACGGCAGACGCTCTTCGCCCATTGCGTCGGCCTATCCATCGACGCCGTCTACAAACCTTATGACCGACGCAGCGACGCGCTTGTCCATGCGGATGCGCTTGCCGACTCCCTCGCGCTCGATGTTCGCGCCGCCGGCTGGACGCCGACGGCGGAAGGGCATTTCGTTCGCATCACCAAGGCGCAGATCCTCGACGCCGTGCGCGAAGCGAAAGGCGAAGACGCCGCCAACCGGCTCGAAGGCCTCAAAAAGCAAGACATGGCTCTGGCGGCGGAGGATCTGCTGGCGCCGTCGGAATGGTTACCGGCGGTCTTGCGGACGCGAGCGGCTGCCGACGCTTCCGTCGACGCTCATGGCGATGCCGAAGTTGTGTCGATAAGCGACGAGCCAGTCGCCGCGAACGACGTTCCAGACGACCTGCCCGCCGCCGGCATCGCAGCGGAATAAAATTCCACCCGATCACCACATGAGGCCCGCCATCACCGGCGGGCCTTTTTCGTCGGAGGGCATGATGCCTGAAACGAGCAGCGAGATCGCGCGGCGCCTCGCCGAACGCGCCTTTGATGTCTGCCGGCGTTACCTGCCGAACGGCAAACGGGTGGGCGACTACTGGGTTGCGGGCGATGCGCGTGGCGCAAAAGGACGAAGTCTCTTTGTCCGTCTCGTCGGGCCGACGTCTGGCAAGCGCGCCGCCGGCAAATGGCAGGATGCGGCGACTGGCGAGCACGGCGATCTTCTTGATCTGATCGCTGCGTCCTGCCGATTCAGCAATCATCGCGATGTGCGCGGTGAAGCGCGGCGGTTCCTCAATGATGCATCGTTCGAACGACCATCGACGCATCAGCGCAGCGGCTATGACAGCGTGAGAGCAGCGCAGACGCTGTTCGCCGCTGCGCAGCCAATCGGCGGGACGCTTGCTGAGACCTACCTCAAAGCGCGAGGCATTCGTGACGCGCGCAATCTTGGTGCGCTGCGATTTCATTCGCGATGTGCCTATCGCGATACGGCGAGCGCGGGATCGGAGCGATGGCCGGCCTTGATCGCCGCGGTCACCAATGAGGAGGGCGTCGTCACCGGCGTCCAGCGGACATATCTAGCGCGCAACGGCCGCGCCAAGGCGCCGCTCGCTTCGCCGCGCAAGGCGCTGGGATCGCTCGCCGGCAACGCCGTTCGCTTTGGCGCCTCGGGTGATGTGCTCATCGTCGGCGAGGGCGTCGAGACTGTCCTGTCGCTGCGTTCTGTCTTGCCGTTTATGCCGCTTGCCGCCGCCTTGTCGGCGCAGCATCTTGGCATGTTTCGCGTTCGGTCAACGGCGAAGCGTCTCTACATAGCCGTCGATCGCGATGACGCCGGGTTTCGCGCGGCTGACGTCCTGCGCAGGCGAGCCATCGAGGCGGGCATCGAGGCGATGCTCCTTCTGCCGAGGCGCAAGGATTTCAATGACGATCTCGTCAACGCCGGCGTTGACGCCCTGACTGCATCCCTGGCGCCGCAGCTCGCTATTCAGGATCGCGGCGCGCTTCGTCAATTTCCCTGATCAACGCTCGTCGGAAATAGGCGGAGTAAGCGCCACCCGATCATCAGCCAGCTGATCCTCGCCGCATGTTCCGCCACGCGCCCCTCGCGCGGCCGTGAAGGATCGCGCGAGGGGGCCGCAAGCGCCGCGCCGGACGCCAAGGCCGGGCGGCGGGTTTCTTCCCCTGGCGGCGACAGGGGTGAAGTCGCTGCGCTCGCGCGCTTGT
>FSSH01003022.1_pt1 | contig 12916 bp, 11 predicted proteins | sample 1166101 | NCBI WGS metagenome assembly FSSH01 (sample SAMEA32972668, study PRJEB13176) | freshwater metagenome | biome: Drinking water system; feature: Biomass in drinking water that filtered by 0.45 um membrane; material: drinking water | place: USA | collected 2012-12-20 | depth 0 m | reverse complement strand
TCCAGCCGAGTTTGAAGACCGACACCGCCCATGGATAAATGAACGCGGCTTCCAGATCGAAGACGATGAACAGGATCGCGACGAGGTAGAAACGCACGTCGAACTGGCTGCGGCTGTCCTCGAAGGCGGGGAAGCCGCATTCATATTCGGTAAGCTTTTCGGGCGTCGGATTGTGCGTGCCCGTCGCGCGCGAAACCACCATCGGCAGGAACACGAATGCGGCCGAAAGGACGAGTGCGACCCCGATGAAAAGCAGGATCGGCAGATATTGCGACAGATCGACCAAAGCGCGTCTCTCGGGTCCGGAGAAAGGAATTGCGGCGCTTCTAGGACGATGGCTGTGAGGGGGCAAGGCTGCGATGGTGCACCTGCGCACGAAAACATCGGGGTTAAGCGCCGCTCAGTCCGTGCCGGGCATAAGATCGAGCGCCATGAAGCGGTTATGCGGGCTTTCTCGGTAATCGGCAAAGGCTGGGCAATCGACAAAGCCGAACCGCCGGTAGAGCCGGTGTGCGGGCCCGAACGCCGCCGACGTCCCCGTTTCCAGCAGCAGGCGGTGCCAGCCGCGCGCCCGCGCCACTGCGATCATGTGCGCAAGCAGCGTCGCCGCAACGCCGCGGCGCAGCTGATCAGGATGAGTGCGCATCGATTTCACCTCGCCCGCCCCCGCGCCCAGATCGCGCAGGGCGCCGCAGCCCAGCAGCGCTGGCCCCTCCCACAGGCTCCACAGCGTGATGTCGGGCGCGCGCAGCGCCTCCAGCCCCAGCGCGAAGCGATATTCGGGCGCCGTATCGGGGTCGACCGTCGCCAGATGAAAGGCGATCAGATCGCGGATTTCGCGCCCTGTCGCATCGTCCTCGACAATCCGCCAGTCGCTCAATTGATGAGCTCCTCCGGCGCCACCCCCCAGATGCGGTTCGCCTCGACATAGCCCATCCGCCCGCGCACATCGAACCAGCACCAGCCGCGCGCGCAGCGGCTCACCCGGCCGACCACGCCGGGCGCCGCGCGCCACAGCACCTTGGCATTGAAGCTCGGCGCCTCGCGCATTTCGGCCGCGTCGCCCAGCACATAGCCCGTGCGCGCATCGCTCAGCAGATTGGCCAGCATCCAGCCCTGGCTGCCGTCCGGATCCTCGACCTTGCGCCATTCATGGTAGATTTCGATCACCTTCACCGGCAGGCCGGCGCGGCGATAGAGCCAGATCGCGGGATAGTTGCGCCCCGGCCCGGTCCGCATCCGCGCTTCGGACGCGCTGATCGACGCGAAATAGGGCGTGCGCTTCTTCTCGGCATGGGCGCTGCCCAGCCCGCTTGCCGCCGCTATCGCGATCACCGCCGCGCTCACCCAGAATCGCATCGTGCCCGTCCCCTTTTCGTCCGCCGCACTATCGCGCGCTGGCGTCAGGCCGCAACCACCGTTGACGCGGGCAAAGCGACGCGCCAAGCCATCGATATGCCCGAAATGAGACGCGATCGCCCCCGTGTGCCCAATCCCAAGGTCGTGGTGACGCGCGATCTGGCCGATGCGGTGATGGCGCGGATGGAGCAGCTGTTCGACGTCACGCTCAACCGCGACGATGCGCCGTTCGATCGCGCCCGGCTCGCCGAGGCGATGCGCGAATGCGACGTGCTCGTCCCCACCGTCACTGACGAGATCGATGCCGCGCTGATCGCCGGCGCGGGCGAACGGCTGAAGCTGATCGCCAATTTCGGCGCGGGCGTGAACCATATCGATCTGAAGGCGTGCCGCGCGCGCGGCATCATCGTCACCAATACCCCAGGCGTGCTGACCGAGGACACCGCCGACATGACGATGGCGCTCATCGTCTCGGTCCCGCGCCGGCTGGCCGAGGGCGAGAAGCTGGTGCGGTCGGGCCAGTGGAAGGGGTGGAGCCCCGGCGGGATGCTGGGCCACCGCATCGGCGGCAAGGCGCTCGGCATCATCGGCATGGGGCGGATCGGCCAGGCGGTCGCGCGCCGCGCCCGCGCCTTTGGCCTGTCGATCCATTACCACAACCGCAACCGCCTGCCCAAAGTGGTGGAGGCTGAGCTGGGGGCGCAGTGGCACGCCAATCTCGATGCGATGCTGTGCGCTGCCGACATCGTCACCATCCACACGCCGCGCAATGCCGAAAGCGAGAATCTGCTCGACGCGCGCCGGATCGCGCTGCTGCGGCCGCATGTCTACCTCATCAACACCTCGCGCGGCGGCATTGTCGATGAAGATGCGATGATCGCGGCGCTCGAAGGCGGGCGGCTCGCCGGCGCCGGGCTCGACGTGTGGCGGCACGAGCCGCAGATCGATCCGCGCCTGCTCGCGCTGCCCAATGTCGTGATGACGCCGCATATGGGGTCCGCCACCTATGAAGGCCGGCTCGCATCGGGCGAGAAGGTGATTACGAACATCCGCATGTGGGCCGATGGCCACCGCCCGCCCGATCAGGTGCTCGAAGGCTGGGTCTGACCCGGCCGGGCGCGCGGATCGCCCGGCGCTAGCGACGGGCGGCAGCGCGTTCGCCGATGCACCCCGCCCAGACCGTATACATGCTGCCGAACAGCAGCGGCTCGGCCTGTTCGCCGCGGTACCAGCCCTCCAGATCCTCGGGCTGGGGAATCGTGGCGAGCCGGTCCGCACCGGTCGGAGGCTCCACGCCGATGAAGTCGAGCCCGGCGGCGGCCAGCAGCGCCGCGATTTCGGGCAGATCGAAACTATGCTCGCGTTCGTGGAAGATCAGGTCTTTCACGCCGCCCAGGCTGTAGAAATCGGGCGAGTAAAGCACTTCGTTGATGCCAAGCTCGGCCAGCGCCACCGCCCGGAACGACCGCAGCTCGGCGGCGGTGCGAAGCAGCGGTGAGGCCGCCAGCCGCCGCGCCGCCTCAAGATGCCGGCGCGCCGTGCGCGAATAAAGGCCGATCCGCATCACTCCGCCGAGCGCGAGAACGCCTCGCAGCGCCCTGAGCCCATCGAGCGGGCTGGCGAGATGGTGGAGCACACCCGCCGCCTCGATCACGTCGAAACGCTGGCCGAGCGCGTCGGCGTGCATCAGGTCGGCCAGCGCGAACCGGATATCGGCCACGCCAAGCTCGCCCGATTTGCGGATGGCATAGGCAAGGCTGGCGGCACTCACATCGATCGCCAGTATGGCGCTGTCGGGCCAGCGTTCGCGCGCGGTGACGATGTGCTGGCCGGTGCCGCACCCGGCCACCAGCACCGAAGCCGGCCGATAGCGCCCGTGCTTGCGCTGGAAACGCTGGACGATCTTGGGGATGGCGGATCGCAGTCCGGTGGGCTCGCTGATCCACAAGGGATAGGGAAAGGCCTCATATTGGCCGCGCACCGGATCGGTATCGGCGCCGAAGCGCGTGGCCGGAGCCAGCGCCGCCGCCAGCCGCGCCTCGGTGGCCGGATCGTCGATATGGCGGGCATAGAGGCCGGCAAGGGCGGGCTCGCGCGCCAGCCCCTCCCCAAGCGGGGCGAGCGACTGGTAGCAGGCAAGCAGCGCAACCAGGCCTACGGGCGGCCTCGGCATGTGCTGGCACACCCGTTCTTGCAAATCCGCGACCAGACCATCCTCTCGCGCCAGAGCGTCGCCGTCCCCCGGCGATTGCGGCAGCGTCAGCGCAAAGCCGCTGGTTGCGGCGCGCTGTCCCAGCGCGTCCAGAAATGGCAGCAGCGCGTTGAGATTGGCGCTGGCGCTGGCGGCGAGCGCGGCATGTCGGCTGCGGGCGAGAAATATGTCGAGGCGCGGCGTGGCCGCAGGCGTTGCCGTTAGCAGAGCAAGCAGCAGCGGATCGCCGAGCAGCCCGCCGACCCCCGGCGCATCGAGGAACGTCGCGGGCTCGCCCGGCAATGGGCGATCGAGCACGCCGGGCCATTTGGCGTCGAGATAGCGCGCAACCGGCTGGACAAGCGCATCGGGCCGCAGCCATGCCTGGCCGAGCGCGGCTGCGAACGCCGCATCGATATCGGGGTGCGCGCGGGCCGGCGCATTGGCGCACAGAAATTCCCCGAAATGATGGCGGGCAACCGCATCGAACCGGGGCGTGCGCGCGAGTTGCAGATAGGCATCGAACGCCTCGCCAATTCGGCCCTCGCGGGCGAGCCCATGGGCGTGCGCGAGCGTCGCGGGTGGTGGCGCGGCGCCGGCGGGACGGCGCTCGCGCGCCTCAGCGGCCTTGCGTTCGCGTCGGTTGCCGGGGCTCAAGCTGGACTCCGATCTGGACAGGATGCCGACATGGCGCCGCGCGAGCCGCGCTTGCCGCACACAGCCTTATCTGACCAATGCCCGGTTGCGCCAGCCTGTCGCGGCGCCCGCCTGCGGCGACCTTCGGCCGCCTCAATCCCCCGTCAGAATCCGGTCGATCAGCTGCTTCACCGTCGGCACGAAGCCGTTCGAATAGAAGGGGTCCTTCTTGAAGTTATACGCTCCGTGGCCGGCGAACATCAGATTCTGTTCGGTATCGCCGCCATGGGCGATGTCCTGCAGCGTCTTCTGGATGCAGAAGCTGCGCGGATCGGCCAGCCGGCCGGTCGAATTGGTCTCGCTGTCCATCCATGACGAGAAGGCGCATTGCGAGAGGCAGCCCATGCAATCGGCCTGGTCCTTGCGGATTTCGGCCTTTTCCTCTGGCGTCACGAAGACGAGCGTGTTGTCGGGCGTCTTCAGCGCATCGGTGAAGCCGTGGCCGAACCATTCGCGCGCACGCAGCAGATCGTTGCGCGTCACCCAGAAATTCTTGCCGCGCACGCCCACGTCGAGCTGGAACTGGTGATCGCCCGCCGCCTCGGTCGAATAGGGAATCTGCCGCTCGCTGCGGGCCTCCAGCGCGCGCAGAAAGGGATTGCGCACCGCGCTCGAATAAAAGCCGGTCGGCGAGAAGCGGTGGAGCAGCACTTCGCCGGGCTCGATCGTGGTGAGCTTGTCCTTCCACGCCTGCGGGATCGGGCTTTCCTGCGTGAGCAGCGGGCGCGTGCCGAACTGGAAGGCGATCTGGCCAAGCTCCGGATTGTCGATCCAGTCGCTCCAATCGCGCAGATACCAGACGCCGCCCGCCATCACGATCGGCACGCTGTCCGGAATGCCGCCTTCGCGCATCGTTTCGCGCAGNNCGCGCAACGCCTTCACGCGCGGATAGGGGTCTTCGGGCGCCAGCGGATTTTCGGCGTTCGACAGGCCGTTATGCCCGCCCGCGAGCCAGGGATCTTCATAGACCACTGCCGCCAGCCACGCCTGCGCCTTGGAATAAGCGCGCTTCCACAGCGCGCGAAACGCCCGCGCCGAGCTGACGATCGGCAGATAGGAAACATTGTAGCCGGCCGCGATCTCGCTCAGCTTATACGGCATCCCCGCGCCGCAGGTCACGCCGGAGACGAGGCCCCGGGTCCGTTCGAGCACGCCGTGCAGCACGCGCTGCGCGCCGCCCATTTCCCACAGCACATTGATGTTGATGGCGCCCTTGCCGCCGGCAATGTCAAACGCCCGGCGCACCTGCTGCACCGCGCCCTCGATCGCATATTGGATCAGCTCTTCGTGCCGTTCGCGCCGGGTGAGTGCGCGGTAGATCTGGGGGATGATGCGCCCATCGGCATCATAGCTGTCGGCATTCACCGCCGAGACCGTGCCGATGCCGCCCGCCGCTGCCCAGGCGCCGGCGCTGGCATGGTTGGTCGCGGCAACACCCTTGCCGCCCTCGATCAGCGGCCACACTTCCTGGCCGCCATAAACGATCGGCCTAACGCCCTTGAACACGCAGTCTCTCCACCAACAAGGCCATATTCATAGCGCAATTACGACAAGATTCGACTAAATTCTGCCTTCATTCGAAAATGCCCGGCTCGCCCAGCGCCTCGCCATAGAGCCGGCGATAGGCCGCAATCATCGCGCTTTCCTCATATTCGGCGCGCACCTTGGCCCGATTGGCCGCGCCCACCCGCTTGCGTAACTGCTCATCCGCAACCAACGCCTGAAGCGCGTCGCGGAGCCATAATTCACCGTGGTGGGGCGCAATATAGGGTGCGTTCTCCGCCGCGACCATCGCCGCAATATCGCCCACCGGCGGCGCGGCCACGGGCAGCCCCGCCGCCATCGCCTCGACCACCGAAATCGGGAATTGCTCGCTGCGCGACGAGAGCGCGAACATGTCGAACAGGCCGATATAGCGCGCCGGATCGGGCAGGAAGCCGGGCAGGTGCAGCCGCTCGGCCAGGCCCATGGCCGCGCCCGCCTGCGCGATCCGCTCGCGCTCGGGCCCCTCGCCCACAATCACCAGCCGGATGCGGCCCGAAACGCCGCCGGCTGCGCGCACCAGCATCGGCAGGTCCTTCACGTCGCGCAACCCCGCCAGGCTGCCGATCACCACCTCGCCCTCACGCCGGCGCAGGCCCGGAATCGCGCGCGGTGACGGCGGCACGGCATAGCGCGCCACATCGATGCCGTTGGCGATGCGGTGGAGCCGCGCGGGCGGTTGGCGCCAGGCCTTCAGCGCGATCGCCTCGAGCGTGCGCGAGGGCACCACCAGCGCGTGCGCGGCGCTGAGCGCGATCCGGCGATAGACGTTGCGCTCGGGCTTCAGCCCGGCTGCCTCGTCACTGTTGAAGCCGTCCTCATGGTGCACCAATGGCGGCGCCCCCTTGGCGAACACGCGCCGCGCCATCGCGCCGTCGATCGCACCCCAATTATAGCTCAGCACCAGATCGAAGCGGCGCATATAGCGCGCGATCGCCTCATAACGCGCGACCGAAGGGCGGCCGGTGAGCGGTGGCGGGTCCTGGCCGATTTCATAGGCGATATCGGCGTTGATCGCGGCGCGCGCGCCCAGCGCGTCGGGCACGCCCGAGACGATTGTGTGCCGCGCCGCCCGCCCCAGCGCGTTCATCAGCCGCACCGCGCGCGCTTCCTTGCCGCCCAGATCGAAGCTCGAATGGAGGTGCAGGATGTGCGGCCGGGGCATCGCCACGCTCGTTAGCGGCAAATCGCGCCGCCGTCATCGCCCTGCGTCGCAGCGGCGGATCAGGCCCGGAAGCGTTCTTTCGCCACCGCCGTCAGCCGGCAGGCGAGATCGCCCTCGCCGCTCGCTACCAGATAATGGTCGCCCGCATCGACGATGCCGGTGGTGAAAACGATGTCGTCGAGATAGCGCAACGCCCCCAGCGGCTCGGTGAGCGCCGGTGCGGGCGAGAGCAGCGGCGCGTGGCCGGTCGCGAGCGTGACGCTGGGGTCGCCGCCATCGAGCAGCGTCCAATAGGTGCGGTAGGTGCCGACCCCGCCATTGGGCTCCACCCCGTGCCACAGGCTCAGCCAGCCGGCGGGCGTGCGGATCGGCGGCGCGCCGCCCCCCATCCGCGCGGTGGCGAGCGTCGCGGCGTGCGGGCGGATACCGGGGCGCTCATGCGGGCGCCAGTGCAGCGCATCCGGCGACGTCGCCAAGTTGATCGACGGCCCCGCGCGCCATGCACTGCCTGGTGGATAGGCGAGATAGCCGTCGCCCAGCGGCCGCGTCTGCGCCCAATAGCGCCCGCCGATCAGCCCTTCGAAGATTAGCATGTCCTTGTTCTGATGATCGAGCACCAGCCCTTCGAGCCGCCAGTCGCGGCCGTCAGCCGAGCTGTAGAGCGACGTGCCCTGCCGCTCGGGCGAGACCGAGCAGACCGTCATCAGCCAGCGATCGCCGACACGGCTGATCCGCGGGTCCTCAATGCCTTGGCATTGGTAGCTCGCCGCCGGCACGATCGCGCGAGCATAATCGATCGCGATCACGCGCGCGCCATCGGTCGAAAGCTCGACCGGAAGCAGCCAGGAAAGCGAGGTGAGCGCGATCACCGGCCACGCCTGCCCCCGCAGCCGCACCACCCGCGGATCGGTGAGATCGACCTCGGCGCGTGGCCAGCGATCGAGCGCGAAGCCGGCGGGCGTCCAGCGCAAGGTGCGGACATGATCGCCCTCGACGGGGTCGCGTAGCGCCTCGGCCACGCGCACCATCAGCAGCAAATTGCCGTTCGGCAGCCGGGTGAGGCCGGGGTTGAAGGCGCCCAGCACATAGGTCTCGGCATCGACCCTGCGCGCGAGCGGCGACTGCGCCAGATCGACGTCGCGCGGCGTAAAGACAAGCTGATCGAAGTTGCGCATCGGCGCACCAAGCGATCAGGCGGGGGCTTGTTCCGCGATCCGCGCGAGCAGGCGGTCGGTCGCGGCGATCGCCTCGGGCTCGTCGAGCGTGGGGGCGTGGCCCACATCCGGCACCACCGCCAGCTCGGCATGGGACAGCTCGGCCGCCATCCGCTGGGCCACCGCCTGCGACAAAATGTCCGATCGCCCGCCGCGCACCAGCGCCACCGGCACCGTCTTCAGCTGATCGAGCGCGCGCCACATGTCCGGCCCGGCCTCGTTGCCCGGCAGGCGGAACGGCTCGGCGATCTTCATGTCGTAATCGAGCACGATCCGGCCGGCATTGTTCACGCGGTAGAGGCGCTTCGCCATCGCCAGCCATTCGGCGATGTCATAGCCCGGATAGACGTCCGCATTCGCCTCGGCGACCGCGCGAGCGGCGTGCATCCAGGTCGGCCAGGTGCTCGACCGGCCGACATAGCTGCGGATGCGGGCGAGCCCGGCGCTGTCGATCTCCGGCCCGACATCGTTGAGCAACACGCCCGCCAATTGCTCGCGCGCGGCGCCGGCGAGCAGCATCGCCACAATGCCGCCGAGCGAGGTCCCGATCGCGACATAGCGATCCACCGCCAGCTCGCCGAGCAATGCCTCGACATCCTGGACATAGGTGAGCGGCACATAGCTCATCGGATCCTTGGCATAGGCGCTCTCGCCGCGGCCGCGGAAATCGACCGCGATCACCCGCCAGCCGGCGCACAGCCGCTCGGCGAGCCGCTCATAATCGCGGGCATTGCGGGTGAGGCCGGGCAGGCACAGGATCGGCGGGCGCGCCGGATCGGCGCCTTCGGCCGGCGCATAATCGCGCGCGTGCAACCGGATGCCGTCGCGCGACCACCAATACAGGTCCTTATGTGCGGCCATGGTTGCGTCCCTGTGTTGCCCGCCCCCATATCGCCTTATGGTCCTATCCCCGCAACCCGCCTCTTTCCGCCCCGAAACCGCGATCCTGGCGCTGGGCGACGGCTTCTACGATTGGGTCGCCCCGGCCCGTTTCCCGATGCACCGGCTGCGCTTTCGCAACCAGCGCTGGGCGGCGCGCGTGGGGCTCGATACGCTCGATGAGGCCGCATGGATTGCCCATTTCGGCCGGTTCGCGCCGCTGCCGGGCTCGCTCGCCGCGCCGCTCGCGCTGCGCTATCACGGCCACCAGTTCCGCGTGTACAATCCAGAGATTGGCGACGGGCGCGGCTTTCTGTTCGCGCAGCTGCGCGATGATCGCGGGCGGCTGCTCGATCTGGGCACCAAGGGATCGGGCCAGACGCCGCACAGCCGCTTCGGCGACGGGCGGCTGACGCTGAAGGGCGGCGTGCGCGAAGTGCTGGCGACCGAAATGCTCGAGGCGCTGGGGGTGGAGACCTCCAAAAGCTTCTCGCTGATCGAAACCGGCGAGGCACTCGAGCGCGGCGACGAGCCCTCGCCCACCCGTTCGGCGGTACTGGTCCGCCTCAGCCAGGGCCATATCCGGATCGGCAGCTTCCAGCGCTGCGCCTATCTGGGCGATGCCGACGCCTTGCGCGCGCTCACCGACTATGCGCTGCGCCATTTCTATGGCGATACGAGCGGCGATCCGGTCGCGCTGCTCGATCATGTCGTCAGCGCGACCGCGCGGCTCGCCGGGCAATATATGGCCGCCGGCTTCGTCCACGGCGTGCTGAACAGCGACAATATCAATGTGAGCGGCGAGAGCTTCGATTACGGGCCGTGGCGCTTCGTCGATCGCTGGGAGCCGGGCTTCGTCGCCGCCTATTTCGATCATGCCGGGCTCTACGCCTTTGGTCGCCAGCCCGAGGCGATCCACTGGGACGTGATGCAGCTCGCCGTTTCGCTGCGCGCGATTGCCGAGGCCGCGCCGATGATCGAAGTGCTCGATCGCTTCGGGCCCCGCTATCAGGCGGCGATCGCCGACGCGTTTCTGTGGCGGCTTGGCGTCACTCCGCGCGGCGCGGGCGACGCTGCGCTGGTCGAGGCGATCGAGCGCGGCCTGCGCGCCGGCGCCACTCCGGTCGCCGATTTCTTCCACACCAGCTTTGGCGGCAATATTCCCGACGCGTTGGGCGACGGTTTTGCCGAGGCACGCATTCTGCTGCGCGATTACGCACCCCGCCTTGCCCGGCGCGATGCCTTTTGGGACGAGCTGCCCGCATCGATGCTGATCGACGAGGTCGAGGCGATCTGGGCAGCGATTGACCGCGATGACGACTGGCGCCCGTTCGAGGCGAAGATCGCGCAGTTGCGCCGGTTCGGCGCCGCATTGGCCGATTGACCGCGCGACGCTTGGCAAACAGCCACAATCTGGGGCAATAGCCCTGGATTGAGAGGGACAATCGAGGATGGCGGGACAGGAAATCGTCTCGATCGAACCGGCGACCGGCGCGATCCTGTGGCGTAACATGCCAGGCGACGTGGATGAGGAAGTCGCCGTCGCCCGGGCGAGCTGGGCCGGCTGGGCCGCGCAGCCGCTCGCCGTGCGGCTGGAGGCTTTGCGCCGCTTCGCCAATGTCGTGCGCGCTAAGGCCGATGCCTTTGCCGATCTCATCGCGCGCGAAACCGGCAAGCCGCTGTGGGAAGCCCGCACGGAGGTCGATTCGGTCATCGCCAAGGTGAACATCTCCGCCACCGCCTATGCCGAGCGCACGCCGCAGCGCCGGCATGACGCGCAGATGGGCGGGCGGCTCGCGATCCGGCACAAGCCGCATGGCGTGCTCGCGGTGCTGGGCCCCTATAATTTCCCCGCGCATCTGCCCAATGGCCACATCGTCCCTGCCCTGCTCGCGGGCAATGCAGTGGTGTTCAAGCCTTCGGAAAAGACCCCGGCGACGGGCGAGTTTCTGGTGAAATGCCTGGTCGAGGCGGGCATTCCGCAAGGCTGCGTGCGGCTGCTGATCGGCGGCCCGGCCGAGGGCAAGGCGCTTGCCGCCCATCCCGATATTGACGGGCTGCTGTTCACCGGATCGGCGCGCACCGGCATCGCGCTCAACCGCGCCTTCGCCGAAAAGCCCGAAAAGATCCTCGCGCTCGAAATGGGCGGCAACAACCCGATCATTGTGTGGGACACGCCCGATCTCCACGCGGCCGCGGTGCTGGTGGTGCAATCGGCCTTCACCAGCGCCGGACAGCGCTGCACGGCGGCGCGGCGGCTGATCGTCGATGAACGCTTGCAAGCGCCGCTGCTTGAGGAACTCGCCAGGCTGCTCGACCGCGTGATCGTCGGTGATCCGCATGCCGATCCGCAGCCGTTCATGGGGCCGGTGATCGACAATGAAGCCGCCGATCTGCTCACCGAAAGCTTTGTCACTTTGATGTCGCGCGGCGGTCGCCCGATCCGCCACATGCAGCGCCCGATCGCCGACCGGCCCTTCCTCACCCCCGGCGTCATCGACGTGACCGAGATGAACGAGCGTCCCGACATCGAGCTGTTCGGCCCGATCCTGCAAGTCATCCGCGTCGGCAGCTTCGAGGATGCCATCGCCGAAGCCAACAACACGCGCTACGGCCTGTCGGCCTCGCTCGTCAGCCAGGACCCGGCGCTTTACGACCAATTCTGGGCGAATGCGCGCGCCGGCATCGTCAACTGGAACAAGCCGACCAATGGCGCGAGCTCGGCGGCGCCCTTCGGCGGCATCGGCTGGTCGGGCAATCACCGCCCCAGCGCCTATTACGCCGCCGATTACTGCGCCTATCCGGTCGTCTCGAGCGAATCCGAACAGGCGCGCGCACTGATCGGCATTGGCCTGCGCGACCAGTGACGATAGAATAGCTCTGCTTGGTGCGGGCCAAGCATCGATCGGTTGTGATGCGTGTTCGGGAGGGCCAAGTGCGCAGCCGATGACAAATGCCGATTCCCCCCAATATGGCCACGTGCTGCTGGTCGGCGCAGGCCCCGGCGACCCCGGTCTCCTGACCGTCAAGGCGCGCGACGCAATCCTTGCCGCCGATCTGATCGTGCATGACGGGCTGGTCGATCCGCGCATTCTCGCGCTTGCCCCCGACACATCACGCGTCTCAGTCGCCAAGGCGCGCAGCCGCCACACGATGCGGCAGGAAGCGATCAACGATCTGCTGGTGGCGGAGGCCAAGCGCGGCAAGCTGGTGGTGCGGCTGAAGGGCGGCGATCCGTTCATTTTCGGGCGCGGTGGTGAAGAGGCCGAGGCCTGCATCGCTGCCGATGTGCCGGTTGAGGTGATCCCCGGCATTTCCGCCGCAATGGGCGCCGCTGCCCAAGCGCTGATGCCGCTCACGCACCGCCAGGTGTCGAGCGCGGTCACCTTCGTCGCGGGCCAGTGTCAGGGCTTGTCCGAACAGGACTGGACCGGCCTCGCCGGCAAAGGCCGCACGCTGGTGATCTATATGGGCATTGCGACGGCGCAGGCGATTGCCGACAAGCTGATCGCTGACGGCGTCGCCCCCGACATGCCCGTCGCGGTGCTGGAGAATGGCACCCGCCCCGAAGCCCGCGTGCTGCGCGGGTTGCTTGCCGATCTGGGCGACCTGATCGTGCGCGAGGGCGTGGTAAGCCCGGCGGTGATCGTCGTCGGCGCGGTTGCCGCGCGCGGTGGAGCGGCCCTGAACCAACTTGCCATCACGGCGGAGATGATTGCGTGAAGATATTGACCGGAAATGATTTGCCGAGCGGCGATGTGATCTGGTGGACCGGCAATGGCTGGTCGCGCCATGTCGAGGATGCCGCCGATGTCGACACCGGCGGCGAAGCGATTGCCCGTGCCGAGGAAGGCGCGCGCCGCGTCAACG
>FSSH01002964.1_pt1 | contig 12921 bp, 11 predicted proteins | sample 1166101 | NCBI WGS metagenome assembly FSSH01 (sample SAMEA32972668, study PRJEB13176) | freshwater metagenome | biome: Drinking water system; feature: Biomass in drinking water that filtered by 0.45 um membrane; material: drinking water | place: USA | collected 2012-12-20 | depth 0 m | reverse complement strand
GGCTCGGGCGATGGTTCTATAGGGGGGTTCCTGTCGTGGCGCAACGCCCTGTCGTGCGCATCATGGCGAAGCGACATCTCGGGCCGGCAGGCGGCGCTCGGTGTCGGGTGGCTTGACGAACGATGCGTGGGCCGGTTTGTCGCGGGTTTGAAACGGACCATGCCCATGACGATGCAGAGCGACGACCCTCCGGCGCCTAAAGTGCCCTTCAAGAAGACCCGGCCTTCGAAAACGTCATCCGCGCGGCCATGGGTGGGCAAAGGGGTGTCTGGCAAGCCAACCTCGGGAAGGGCTTGGCACAAGAAGGGAGGCGGTGACAGGTTCCGGCCGAGCGGTCCTGGCGAGGACCTTATCGTCCTTTATGGCTGGCACCCGGTCTCACAGGCGCTGGCGAATGGGGGGCGCAAGCTTCACCGACTTCTTGTGACCGAGAATGCGCTGGCGCGGCTCACAAGCGAGATCGGCACCTTGCGCATCGTGCCGGAACTGGTCCGGCCGAGTGCCATCAACGCGCTGCTCGGGGTCGATGCCGTCCATCAGGGGCTCTATCTCGAGGCCGACCCCCTCCCCGGCTCTGACCTGGACGATTTGCCCGACGACGCGCTGCTCCTGGCCCTCGACCAGATCACCGACCCGCACAATGTTGGCGCGATCGTGCGCACGGCCGCCGCCTTCGGGGTCGCCGGCATCATCACCACGGCCCGGCATTCCCCGAACGCCACCGGCGTGCTGGCGAAATCGGCCTCCGGTGGGCTTGAGCACGTGCCGTTGGTTGTGGTGCGCAACCTCGCCGAATCGCTGATCGACCTCGGCAAGCGCGGTTTCACGAGGATCGGACTCGATTCCGAGGGCGAGACGACCCTTGATGTGGTTAGGCCCCGGCGGCCGGCGGTGATCGTGCTCGGAGCCGAGGGAAAGGGCTTGCGCCAGCGGACGCGCGAGTGCTGCGACGTCCTCGCCCGCATCCCCTTCAGCGGCGAGATCCGCAGCCTCAACGTCTCGAACGCGGCGGCGATCACCCTTTACGCTCTAAGCCCTCGCCAAGGAGCCTGACGGGTCACCGCCAGAACGGTTTGACTTCGAGGAGCTCCTCATGCGCATCGGCCGCCGCCCTCAGAAGTTTCGCGGCGCCGGCATCGCCGTCAGCCGCAGTCAGGCCTGCGCCGAACAGAGCTTCTCCGCCGGCCTGAGAACCGACAAGGTTCGAGACGACGCTGTGGGCGGTGGCGAGATCGTTGAGCGCGCCGAGATGGTCCTGCAGGTCGGACAGTGCGGAGACAAAGGCCTTGTGGCGCTTGTGCAGCTTCTTGTCAGCGAAGAGGGAGGCGAAGAACTCGGCGCCGTAGCGAAGCTTCTTTGCCTCGATGCGGACGCGATGGCGCGCCTCCGCATCGAGTCGGTCTAGGTGGCGTCCGCGCTTGCGAATGCGGCGTCGCGCCTTTTCCAGAATGGCAGCGGCGAAGTCCCTGGCCGACTCGCGGCTTGCTGTGCCTTCGCCGCGCCAAGGACCGGTCTCGATCCAAGCCGCGAGATCCAGGAGCAGGCTGCGCCAGGCGGGTGATTCGAGGATCGTCAGCACTGTTTCGTAGGCGCGCAGGCGCTCCGCCTCGAGGCTATCGCGGAGAGCTACGAGACTGGGCTCCTCCGGCCTGCGTTCGATCTCGGCGGGCAGGGTGACGCTCAAGAAGACATCCAGGTTGCGCGCTTGGCCGAACGGCTCGGAGACGCGCTTTATCTCGGCCCTAAGATGAGCGGCGGCCGGATCGTCGGCAAGCATCCCCTTGAACAGGGTGAATGCCGAGCGAAGGCGGCGCAGTGCGACCCGTATTTGATGGAGAGCCTCCGGATCGCGGCCGTGAAGGAAGACGTCCTCGTTGAGGCGCAGGTGGCGAAGGCACGCCTGCGCGATCGCCTTGAAGGCATTGCCTGCGTCGGCGCCATCATCGAGTTTCACCGCTCCGGCCTTGCTGGACCGGCGGAGGGTACCATCGAGCAGCGCCAAGCCACGCGCGCTCTTGGACAAGGCTCCGAGTCGCAACGGCGCCGTCTCACCTAAAGCCTGGGCAAGGCCGAACAGGTCGGCGGCTTCCCCCTCGACGAGTTCGAGTTCGAGTTCGCAAAGGGGTGCGTCTCCGCTCGTCGTCTCGACCCGGCCCTGGTCGAGGGTCGCCGAGATCTGCGAACTGCCGTAGCGGACCGGCCGCGTCGTACGCTCGACGACGGTCGTGAACAGCGCGGTGAGATCTGGCGACTTTGCCGTCTTCAGGATTGCGGCGGCGGGCGTAGCGGCGAGTGCGTCGCTGTCCGGCTCCGGACCCTCGACGGGGCTCTCCCATTCCGAGCGATCGAAGAGGCCGGCGCCGGCGGCGACGGCCTTGAGGGTCTGGCAATGCCGATCACCGTCCCGGCGTACGCGCAGAACCAGGCCTTGTCCGAGGAGGTCCCTCCCGGCCGTGTCGAAATAGGTGGCGCTCAGGACCGTCTTGCTCCCGGTCCCGTCTCCTTCGAGAAGCGGATGACTGGTCAGGTCGGCCATCTCGTGCAGGCTGGTTTCCAGCTTCAGCTCGATTTCGCGGGGGGCTGTCATGGCGTCTGCAGTCTCCTGATGCCGAGATGGGAGGTCACCCTCCGGCCACTAACGCACAACCCGGCCCAATTCGAACGGTGCCCGTGCGGCGACAGTATCGATGCCCGTTCCGGGCTCTGAGCGTCGAAGGCTAACATAGCTAGCCTCGCCTCGTCAGACCTCTGGGCGTGGACGGATGGAGGCGGGTCCCCTTGGACAAACCGGCTAAATCCCGTAGCTGCTGGCCGACAGTCGAGACCATGGGACGCGAGACGTGACGAGTGAGGATCGGCCGCGTGCCGACCGCCTGCTGGTGGAGAGAGGGCTTTTCGATAGCCGGGCGCGGGCGCAGGCGGCCATCGCCGCAGGGCTCGTACGCGCCGACGACCGGCCGGTGCTCCGGTCCTCCGATCGTCTCGACCCGCGTGTTCGCATCGAGGCGGCCCAGCCTCATCCGTATGTCTCCCGAGGCGGGGTCAAGCTCGCGGCGGCGCTGGATGCCTTCGGCTTTGATCCAGCCGGCCGCATCTGCCTTGATGTCGGCGCGTCCACCGGCGGGTTCACCGACGCCCTGCTGGAGCGCGGTGCCGCCCATGTCCATGCCGTCGATGTCGGACGGGATCAGCTTCATGCCTCTCTCCGCGGGCATGCTAGGGTGACGAGCCTGGAGGGCACCGATATTCGCAGCCTCGACCGCAGCATGATCCCGGTTGGGTGTTCCTTGGTGTCTGTCGACGTCAGCTTCATCGCCCTAAGGCTCATCCTTCCCACCATGGTGCCGCTGATGGAATCGGGAGCAGAACTCGTCGTTTTGATCAAACCGCAATTCGAGGCCGGGAGAGAGCGGGTCGGGCGCGGCGGCATCGTTCGCGATTCGGCGGTTCACGTGGAGGTTTGCGAAGCGGTCGAGGCGACGCTCCTCGGCCTCGGCTTCACCATCCTCGGCCTCATCGCCTCCCCCATCGAGGGCGGCGACGGCAACCGCGAGTTTCTCGTCGGTGCCCGCCTGGATGGAGTCCGATGACCGAGACTCTGGAGATCGCACGCCTCGGAGCCCGGGGCGACGGACTGGCGTCGGATGGCACCGCCGTCGCCTTCGCGCTGCCCAGCGAGACGGTGACCGTCAGGCGCGAGGGCAATCGCGGCCACCTCATCTCGGTCGAAAGGCCCTCGCCCGATCGGGCCGAGCCTTTCTGCCAGTACTTCGGGACCTGCGGCGGCTGCGCGGTGCAGCATCTTGCCCCCGAACCCTATGCCGCCTGGAAACGCGGCCTCGTCGAAACCGCTCTGTCGCAGGCCGGCATCGGCGTCGTTCCCAAAGCGATGATCGGTGCTCATGGCGAGGGGCGCCGCCGCATCACTCTGCATGTCCGCACGATCGAAGGCGCCGCAAGGGCCGGATTGATGGCAGCGCGCAGCCACGATCTCGTTGCGATCGACCATTGTCCGATCACGGTGCCGGCCCTTCACCGGGCGCCTGCGGTCGCGGTTGCGCTCAGCGCCCCTCTCGGCCACGGCCGAAAGCCTCTCGACGTCGCTGTGACGGAGACCGGGGGAGGCCTCGACGTGGACGTGCGCGGGCATGGACCCATCGGCGAGGGCGTCCGCGCTGCTCTCGTCCGCCTCGCTGGCGAACTCGACCTCGCTCGTCTCTCGCTCCACGGTGACGTCGTTGTCGAGCGCCGGGCACCGCGGCTGCCCGCAAGGGCCGAGGCCTGGGTGCCGCCGGCAGGCGGGTTCCTGCAGGCGACCGCGGCCGGGGAGGCCATCCTCGCCGATCTCGTCGCGGCAGCGATGGACAAGAAGACGAAGCGCGTGGCCGACCTGTTTGCGGGCAGCGGTCCATTCAGCCTTGCCATCGCGCGGTCCTGCGACGTCCATGCGGTCGAAGGCGAAGCTGTCGCCCTGGCGAGCCTCGACAGAGCCTACAGGGCCACACCGGGTCTACGCCGGATCTCGACCGAACGCCGCGATCTGTTCCGGCGTCCGCTTTTGCCCATTGAACTCGACGCCTATGATGCCGTCGTGTTCGATCCGCCTCGCGCCGGCGCGCAGGCACAGGCGTCTCGGCTCGCCGAATCGAAGGTTCCCCTCGTGGTCGGTGTCGCCTGTGATGCCGGCACGTTCTCCCGCGATGCCGCAACCCTGATCGCTGGCGGCTATGTCCTGGAGCGGGTGACTCCGGTCGATCAGTTCGCATGGTCGAGCCATGTCGAGCTCGTCGGAATCTTTCGCCGCGAGCGCACACGGCGCGGTCCCACGGGCCTGAGAACGGTCAGCAGAATCGGCCGTTGAACCAGACCCGCGAAGGCCGAAGAGCTGCCTCCATGAAAAAACCCGCCACGGCAGCCGTGGCGGGTCGGAAGCGCGTGATTGTGATCGTGGATCAGGCAGCGCGGCTGGCAACCGATGCGCCGTTGTCGTTCACGGCGACGAGCATTCCCGCGGAACCGATGCCGGATCCTGCTGCGACGGTTTCATTACGATCGAGGAAGATCGTGAGCGCGGGACCGACGGCGGCGGCAGCGAGACCGATGACGAACAGGGCGATCATGGAAAGTTCCTCAAACCCATTGCTATGGAGGGAATATCGCATCGCACCATCTGTTCTGGTATATCAAATTCCACATTGCGCACATGCAGGCCATGCATGCATTGCGACGCTGAGCCTCAGTTTGCGCAGTGCAGCTTCCTTCATCGCAGGGCTCGACCCGGAAATAATGCACGATGGTGCATGTCTCCGGTTTCTTCCGGATGGCTGGAGTGCCTTTCCGGCGCTCCTCGCCGCACGTTCAGACCGCACTGCATCATCCATGGACCGTCAAGTCCTTCAGGCCCTGCCTTCCAGTCGAGGCGCTATAACCAGTCACGGGAAGACGATATGGGCGATTAGCAAGAACCCAGAACGGCTTAAGACTACCGCAGGCCGTATCGGGCAGCTTGCATACACGCGGTCTCCCAGCGACGAGGAGGGGCGGGGGAAAACGACCCGACGCAGCGGTGGGAGCATCGAGTTAGGGCGTCCAAGCAGCCGGCCACAGCCCCGGATTCGAGTGACGGGGATGAGGTAACGCACGGGTCTCCACGTTTTTCCGAGCGTTGCCGCATTATCTTGCTTGATCCCGCGGCTGATATACCAAATACTGAATACCAGATCGGCGGGCAGATCCCGGTTCGGGATGCACGGCGACTGTGATCACAACGCATCGGCGGGCACATTGACGCCCACGCCAGACCGTCCGAGGGCCGGTGCATAACGAGAGGGGAAACGCCATGGCTTTGTCCACGCCCATACCAGCAACGGAAACAGCAGCGAGATCGAATTCGGGGCGCTGGCTGCAGCTGATCCTCGGCGTGGTCTGCATGGTCGCTGCGGCCAACATCCAATATTCCTGGACCCTCTTCGTCCCGGAAATCCAGAAGACCTTCGGCTGGGATCGCGCCGCGATCCAGGTCGCCTTCACGATCTTCGTCATCGTCCAGACCTGGCTGACACCAATCGAAGGCTACTTCATCGATAAGTACGGCCCGACCCGCGTCGTGATGTTCGGCGGTATCATGACCGGGCTCGCCTGGGTCATCAATTCCTACGCGACGTCGCTGTCCGGCTTCTATCTCGGCTCGGTCGCGGGCGGCATCGGCGTCGGCTGCGTGTACGCCACCTGCGTCAACAACGCGCTCAAGTGGTTCCCGGACAAGCGCGGCCTCGCCGTCGGCCTCACGGCAGGCGCCTATGGTGCGGGCTCGGCCCTCACCATCATCCCGATCGCCAACATGATCGCGGCTGGCAGCTACACTCAGGCCTTCTTCTACTTCGGCCTGATCCAGGGTGCGGTGATCTTCCTGGCCGCGCTCGGCCTGCGTGGTCCGGGCAAGGGCGAGGTGACCTTCTCGAGCAAGGTGCTTCAGTCCCGCCGCGACTACACCTTGAGCGAGGCGCTGCGCACCCCGGTCTTCTGGGTCATGCTCTTGATGTTCACCTGCACGGTCACCGGCGGCCTCATGGCGGTGGCGCAGCTTGGCGTGATCGCACAGGACCTCGGCGTGAAGGAGTTCAAGGTCAATCTGTACTTCTTCGCCATGGCGGCCCTGCCCTTCGCGCTGATGCTCGACCGCATCCTCAACGGTGTCTCGCGCCCCCTGTTCGGCTTCATCTCTGACCGGATCGGCCGCGAGAAGACGATGTTCATCGCCTTCACGATGGAAGGCATCGGCATCGTTGCGCTCGGCTACTTCGGCTCGAACCCTTGGGCCTTCATCATCCTGTCCGGCATCGTGTTCCTGGCCTGGGGCGAGGTCTACTCCCTCTTCAGCGCCACGGCGGCGGACACCTTCGGTTCGGCTCATATCGGCAAGATCTACGGCGTGCTCTACTGCGCCAAGGGTGTGGCCGCGCTGTTCGTGCCGCTCGGCAACCTGCTGATGCAGGCGACCGGCACCTGGGCGACGGTGCTCTACACCGTGGCGGCGATGGATCTCCTGGCGGCGTTCCTTGCGATCGCGGTGCTGAGGCCGATGCTCAAGCGCCACCATGCGGAGAACGGCTCGACCGCTCCCGCTGCCGCGCTGGCCCACGCCTGATCCGGCGAACTCGACCGGCCCGTCCCCGCGAGAGCGGGGGCGGGCTTTTTCGTGGCGAAAGCCCAGCGTTGCCGCTTCGATCTCAGAACAGCGCGCCCTGCGCGTCCTCGTCGCTCGATCGCTGCCGGTCGGGCGCGGGAGCGTCCATTCCGGAAGCGCTCCGGTTCGGCGCCCGCACCGGCTCGATCAGATCCGGCTCATCGTGGCGGGCATCGTTGACCCGCGCACTCACCGGATCGAGTGTCAGCCAGTCCTCGGGGCAGGGTCGGCACAGGGACGCAGCCGGGCCGGAATCGAGGCTGCGTGTGTCGAGCCAGGATGCGACGTCGTCGCGCCCGAGAACCGCCGGCATCCGGTCGTGGATGGCGGCAAGCACGCCGTTGGCGCCGGTGGTGACGATGGCCGCGGTATCGACCTCCGAGCCGTCGGGCGACGCCCAGGTCTCCCATAATCCCGCCAGCGCCATCGGCGCCCGATCGGCGCGCTCGATCTTGAAGGGCGTGCGCGTCGCGGCCTTGCCGCTGCCCTCGCGGCGCCATTCGTAGAAGCCGTCGGCGAGAAGGATGCAGCGGCGGTGGCGGAGCGCGCCGCGGAACGACGCCTTCTCCGCCATGGTCTCGCTGCGGGCATTGATGATCAGGGGGAAGTCACGCGGATCCTTCAGCCAGCCGGGCCAGAAACCCCAGCGCATGAGCCGGAAATGCGGCTCCCCGCCCTCGGAGACGACCACCGCCACGGGCTGCGTCGGGGCCACATTGTAGCGCGGCGGGAAGTTCGGCTGCTCCGAGTAGCCGTAGAACTGGCGGAAAATCTCGGGCGCCTGGCGCATGAAGAAGCGACCGCACATGGGCCTAATCCGGTGATGTCAGGTCGCCGCAATGTCTGCGGCCCAAACCTTCGGTCGCCCTGCTCAAAGCCACTTCTTCCATCGAAAGAACACGTAGGGCAGCACCGCGGCCACCACCATCATCACCACCGCCATCGGGTACCCGAAGCGCCAGTCGAGCTCAGGCATCGCCTTGAAGTTCATGCCGTAGACCGAGGCGATGAGGGTCGGTGGCATGAACACCACCGCCATGACCGAGAACAGCTTGATGATGTTGTTCTGCTCGAGGTTCACGAGGCCGAGGGTCGCGTCGAGCAGGAACTGGATCTTCGAGGACAGGAATGTCGCGTGCTCCTCGAGCGACTGAAGATCGCGCAGGGTCGAGCGTACGTCCTCGCGCAGCTCCCGCGGCGCCTTGGCGGTGCGATAGGTCGCCGAGAGCGAGAGAAGTATGCGCTCCATCGAGACCAGGCTCTCGCGCTGCTTCGAGATGAGATCGCCGTGGCGCCCCAATGCCCGGAGGGTGTCCTGCAGGGCCGTGTTGCGGGCGCTCGGGTCCGCCTTCTCCTCGAAGATCTTGCCCGAAAGCCGGTCGATGCGTTCGCCCTGGAGCTGGAGTACGTCGGCGGCGCGGTCGATCACCGTCTCGATGAGCCCGGCCAGGATGGTCTCGCCCGAGGTCGAAACCGAAGGGCCGTTGCCCGTCGCCCGCCCGGCGCGCTGCGTGTACATCCGGAAGGCCTGAGGCTCCTCGTAGCGCACGGTGACGAGGCGGGCGCCCTTCAGGATGAAGGTGATGCCGGCGAGACCCGGCTCCTCGGAGCCGTCGACCTTGCTGAGCACGCGCCCCGTCATGTAGCGGGCGCCGTCCTCGACATAGAGGAGCTCGGACGGCTCGATGTCCTTCATCTCCTCGCGGGTGGGCACCGAGATGCTCATGAACCCCTCGACCTTGAGGTCCTCCTCGCGGGTCGGCCGGACCATGTCGAGCCAGACGGTGTCGTCGGGAATCGGATCCTGCAATTCGAGGGGGCGGCGCTCGAGCAGCATGTGCCCGGCGCCGGCCATGGGCTGATGGATGAAGATCACTTGGCTCTAAGTCTCAGGCGAAGGCCCCTTCGGGCGGTACGCTCGCATCCGGCACGAAGAAGTCCGGTGCAAGAGGGACGCCGGGTGTGACGCGGTATTGTGAGAAGTCCGTGACACCCTGCTCGCTGAGGAAGGTGTCGTCGATGAGGAATTGCCCGGTGATCTCAAGCGACGGCTTCAGGAAGAGTGCGTAGGCGGCGTCGGCGATGATCTGCGGCGTGCGGCTCGCATTGATGAGCATGTCTCCGCCCAGCAGGTTCTTCACGGCGGCCGTGGCGATGGTGGTGCGCGGCCAGAGCGCATTCACGGCGATGCCCTGCTTGCGCAACTCGCCGGCAAGGCCGAGCACGCAGAGCGACATGCCGAACTTCGCCATCGTGTAGGCGAGGTGGGGCGCGAACCACTTCTCCTGCATGTCGAGGGGCGGCGACAGCATCAGGATATGCGGGTTCTCGGCCTTGGCGAGATGCGGAATCGCGTATTTCGACACCATGTAGGTGCCGCGCGTATTGATCTGGTGCATCAGGTCGAAGCGCTTCATCTCGGTATGAGGCGTCGGCGACAGGGAGATCGCGCTGGCATTGTTCACGACGATGTCGATGCCGCCGAAGGTGGCGGCCGTCGTCTCGATGGCCTTGGCGACGCTGTCCTCGTCGCGCACGTCGACGAGGAGCGGCAGGGCGCGCCCGCCGGCCGCCTCGATCTCGGCGGCGGCGGTATGGATGGTGCCTTCAAGCTTCGGATGCGGCGTGCCGGTCTTCGCCGCGATCGCCACGTTGGCTCCGTCGCGGGCGGCGCGCAAGCCGATGGCGAGCCCGATGCCACGGGAGGCGCCGGTGATGAACAGGGTCTTTCCGCGCAAGCTGCCGGTCATGGCGTGTCCTCTCGATCGATCTTGAAGGGCGGCGGCGTTGTGCCGTCCGCGTCGGTGAAGCCGTAGCGGGCGGCAAGGTCGCCCGCGTGAAGGATGAGGCCGGCCTGCGCCGTCACGTCCGGGTCGGCGGCAAGGGCCGTCAGGGCGCGTCCGGCATAGAGGGGGCTCTCGGTGGCGCGATCGGCATGGCCGATGGCGAGGGCGCGCTCGGTGCGCACGAAGCCGGGCGAGAGGCCGAGAGCCGTGACGCCGTAGGGGCGGAGTTCCTGGGCGCAGTCGAAGGCAAGGCGGTTGGTGGTGGCCTTGGCAAGATCGTAGTGGATGTCGCCGAGATAGCCGCCTGCGGTATCGAACGAGACGAAGGCGAGGAGCCCGGCTTTCGCCGAGACCATCGCGGGAGCCACGGCCCTCGCCAGTAGCAAGGCGGGGTAAGGGCCGCTTCCGAAATAGGCCGACAGGGGCTCGGCGGACCGGCGCCAGAACGGCGTGCCCCACTCGGCGCCGTCGGGATAGCGTTCGCCGTCATAGCCCTCGTTGCCGCCCCAGACGCTCGACACGGCGACGTCGATGCGACCGAACCGGCGCAGCATCCAGTGGACGAGCCCGTCGACGGCGCGTTCGCTGGTATGGTCGCAGAGATAATGGTGGCCGCGGCCACCGGCGGCATCGACCTCGCGGGCCGTATCCTCGATGAATTCAGAGCGGCCTTCCGTGCGCTGCCCGGTCTCGCTGGAGCGGGCGGTGACGACGACCGTGGCACCGGCCTCTCCGAGGGCCCTGGCGATGCCGCGCCCGACGCCGCGCGAGGCGCCCGCCACTAGGCAGATCTTCCGGGACAGGTCCGGCGGCGCGGTCATGACCTCGACGGCTTGGATTTCAACAGGAAATTCATGAAGGCGGCCTGAGCCTCCGGTGCCCTCAAGCGCGCCTCGAAGGCGACCGCTTCCGCCTCGAGGGCTGCCGCGACATCGGCCTGGTCGCCCCGGATCAGCGCGCGCGACGCCTTCAGCGACCCGCGCGGCAGTGCGGCGAGCGCAGCGGCCTTGGCCAGCGCGTGCTCCACCAGCATCTCGCTCGGGATCACGGCATTCAGGAGCCCGAGCCGCAACGCCTCGTCGGCGTCGAAGGGCTCAGACAGTAGCAGCAGCTCGGTCGCCTTCAGCAGGCCGACGCGGCGCGGCAGCAGGTAGGACGAGGCCGCCTCCGGCACGAGGCCGAGCTCGACGAAGGGCATCCGGAAGCGCGCTGCCGGGTTCGCATAGACGAGGTCGCAATGGAGCGTCAGGGTCGTGCCGATGCCGACAGCGATCCCGTCCACCGCCGCCACCATGGGCGTCGTGGTGCGGGCGAGCTGGCGGATGAAATGGAGGGCCGGCGCTTCGGTGAAGGGTTTTTGGGCTCCGGCGACGAAGTCGCCGATGTCGTTGCCGGCCGTGAACATGCCCGGCACCCCGGCGAAGACGATTGCGCCGACCTCACCCGATTCGTCCGCCTGTTCCAGGCTCGCCTTCATGGCGTCGTACATCGCGCCGGTCAGGGCATTCTTCTTCTCCGGCCGGGTGAGCCGGATCAGCCGCACGCCGCCGGGTTGGTCTTCGATGGTGACGTGGTCGGACATGAATGCCTCTCGGTCGGTCGTTCTGGCGCAGTTCCCTCCCCGCAGAGGGGAGAGGGAACTGCACTAGCCTCAGCTCGCCAGAGCCAGAGCCGCATCCTGCGTGAAGGCGCCGCCGTCGATGATGCTCTCCTCAAGCCCGCTCGCGGCGGTGAGCAGGTTCTCGGCGAAGAACCGTGCCAAGGCGATGCGGGCGTTAAGCGTCGGGTCTGTCTCCCCGGCCTTGAGGGCGGCGTTCGAGGCGAGTGCGGCTTGCGCGAGGCAGGCGCCGCCCTGTGCCAGGCCGAACAGGCGCAGATACGGCGTCGCGCCGGCCAGCGCGTCGTCGGGCCGGTTCGAGGCGAGGGCCTTCATCTGGAAGCTGGTCGCCCGGTCGAGGCTCTCGATCCCGGCGCGCAGGCGAGCGGCCATGGTGCCGAAGGCCGGCGCGGCCTCCTTGACCAGCGCTTCGGCGACCCGGCGCATGCCGGCGATCTGGGCCTGTACCGTGGCGCCGCCATTGAGCGGCAGCTTGCGGGTGACGAGGTCGATGGCCTGGATTCCGTTGGTGCCTTCGTAGATCGCCAGGATGCGGGCATCGCGCATGTGCTGGGCGGCGCCTGTCTCCTCGACGAAGCCCATGCCGCCGTGGATCTGCACGCCGAGCGACGTGACTTCGTTGGCGATGTCGGTGGCGAAGGCCTTCGCCACCGGCGTCAGCAGCGAAGCCCGGTCGTGCCCAGCCTTGCCCTCGGGACCATGGGCGGCGTCGAGCCCCTGCGCCGTGAGGTAGCAGATCGCCCGGGAGGCCGCGGTATAGGCCTTCATGGTCAGCAGCATGCGCTGGACGTCGGCATGGGCGACGATCGGGCTCGCCTCGGTGGCGCCGGGGCCCCTGCCCTGCCGGCGGTCGCGGGCATAGGCCAGCGCCTGTTGGTAGGCCCGCTCGGAGATTCCGACGCCCTGCAGCCCGACATTGAGCCGGGCCGAGTTCATCATCGTGAACATGCAGGCAAGGCCGCGGTTCTCCTCGCCGATCAGCCAGCCGACGGCGCCGCCATTGTCGCCGAAGGCCATCGAGCAGGTCGGCGAGCCGTGGATGCCGAGCTTGTGTTCGATGCCTGAGCAGCGAAGGTCGTTGCGCGTCCCGTCCGGCAGCACCTTCGGCACCAGGAACAGCGAGATGCCACGGGTGCCGGCCGGCGCATCCTTGAGGCGGGCAAGTACGAGGTGGATGATGTTATCGGTCAGATCATGCTCGCCGTAGGTGATGTAGATCTTCGAGCCCGTGATCCGGTAGCTGCCGTCCCCTGCGGGCTCGGCCCGGCTTCGCAGGAGCGAAAGGTCGGAGCCGGCCTGCGGCTCGGTGAGCTGCATGGTGCCGGTCCATT
>FSSH01001812.1_pt2 | contig 12922 bp, 10 predicted proteins | sample 1166101 | NCBI WGS metagenome assembly FSSH01 (sample SAMEA32972668, study PRJEB13176) | freshwater metagenome | biome: Drinking water system; feature: Biomass in drinking water that filtered by 0.45 um membrane; material: drinking water | place: USA | collected 2012-12-20 | depth 0 m | reverse complement strand
CGTTCCACTGATCGCCCGAGATCTGGATCGTCAGCGTGTCGTCGCCCGGCATCGAGGGCGCCGGTGTGGGCTGGGGAACCGGCGCTGGAATCGGGGTAGGGAGTTGGGATGCGCCGGCCGAGGTGGTGAAGGTCACGGTGCCGTTCGCCGCCATGACGACGGCCTGCGGATCGAGCCAGTCGAAGCCGGCGGCGGCACTGTTCGCGATGACGTCGTCGCGGTCATGGGTGACGCCATCGAGCGTGATCCCGGAGACGAACAGGTTGCGATCGTTGACGAATCCGCCGGCCGCTGGGTCGTAATACGCACCCGAATTGGCGTCGTTGATGTAGCTGATCGCGACCTCGTGGGGCCCATCACCGAAATCGCCCGTGAGGGTGATGTCCTGGCTCTGACCGAGCGCGTGGAGGGCATCCACGCTGAAGACGCCTTCGACGCGGTTGCCGTCGACACTGAGGGTGAATTGCGGCGACCCGCTCCAGCTGTCGCCGGAGATGTGGATCGTCAGCGTGTCGGCACCCGGCGTCGAGACGGGCGGCTGAGGAACCGGTGTCGGCACCGGCTCGGGCGTCGTGGGTGGCGAGGTGACGGCCGAGGTGGCGAAAGTCACGGTCCCGTTGGCGGCCATGACGGCAGCAGCCGGATCGAGCCATTCATAGCTCACGGCAGCACTGTTACCAGTGACGTCGTCGCGGTCATACCTCACGCCATCGAGCGTGATTCCGGAGACGAACAGGTTGCGATCGTTGACGAATCCGCCGGCCGCTGGGTCGTAATACGCGCCCGAGTTGGCGTCGTTGATGTAGCTGATCGCGACCTCGTGGGGCCCATCACCGAAATCGCCCGTGAGGGTGATGTCCTGGCTCTGGCCCAGCGCGTGGAGGGCCTCGACGTTGAAGATCTCGCCCACCCGCTTGCCGTCGACGCTGAGAGTGAATTGCGGTGCTCCGTTCCACTGATCGCCCGAGATGTGGATCGTCAGAGTGTCGAGGCCGGTCGCGGGGGGGGGCGGATCCGGCGGGGTGTAGCTTGCGGTGCTGGCGCCGTAGAGGCCCGACGTGTCGGCCCCATCGGGGGACGAGATCGTCTGAAGGTCGATCGCCGTCGCTTCCGGATTATCCGAATAGATCCGGATGTAGTCGACCTTGAGGTCGTTGGGGTTGCCGGTGATGCCGGCGACCCCGCGCTGCATCGCCAGCGCGATGACGGGGTACATCGCGCCATGCATATCGGCCGGCGTCGCGACCTGCCCCACCGCTTCGCCATCGTAGTAGAAGGTGATGGTTTCGGGCGTCCAGAGCGTGCCGAAGGTATGATAGCCGGCGGTCAGGGTCGGCTGACTGGAGAAGATCGTCTGATAGGTATGCTGACCGCCTTGGGCGGTGTGAATCGTGTTCGTCAGCGCCGTCGGATCGGAGCCGAACGTCTCGACGATGTCGAGTTCCGGGGGCCAGACACCATCTGCCGCCAGCAGCCAGAAGCCGGGCCAGGTTCCCGGCTCCTCCGGCAGATCCGCCCGCATCTCGAAATAGCCGTAGGCTTGCGAGAAGCTGTTCAGAGTGTGGATGAGGCCGGACGTGTAGAGCCCGGGATAGACGAGGTCGGCGGCGGCTCCCGTGGCAGGCGCGGCTTCGATCCGCAGGGCACCGTTCGCCAGAGAAAACGGCTGGATGCCGGTCGAGGGGTCGACAAAGGCCGATTGCCCGAACCCGATGTCGACACCCGGCCGAAGCAGCGAGCCGGGCCGCGTATCGGCCCAGGTCGTCCCCACTCCGTTCGCCGAGACGCTAAAGCCGTTGAACTCGTCGTCGAAGGTCAGCCGAAAGCCGTGCAGGTCGACCATGGGAGGGCCTCTCGCGGGGATGTGCGCATGCGTGGGGGAGCGAACGCCCGATGCCGCCACTATGCCAAGGAGACGCTACATTGCATACATTATTCAAAAAAGGGTGAACCGCAAGCGAGGGGCGTGCCGGAGGGAAGCATGGGTTTTCCGGGGCGCCTCGTGCGCCGTCGCTTCGGCAACACCCGAGCAGGCTCGTCCTTTATGCGGGATAGGTGCTGCCGGCGTTCGACAGGTTTATCCTGACAAGTTGCACGGAGGCGGGTTCAGGATGCCTGCGCGGCAGCGGCCACTGACCCAATCCGGCGCAGGACCGACCTCCGTCCCGAAACCGCGATCCTGTCGATGTAGAGCGCGATCAGGGCGTCGCACCAGACCTGCGGATCGGGGGCGAGGTCCCGGCCGCCCTCGAAACCGGCTCGGCTCATTTGGGAGATCGCCCGGTCGTCCGCCGCAAGCCTTCGAAGGATCGCAGCGAGGCCGGTGCGATCGTAGGGGTCGCAGGCCTCCGCGGCACCGAGGGCCACAACCTCCGGCGCGATCAGCGCATGCCGAGACACGACGACGGGTACGCCGCTCGTCAGCGCCTCCAGGGTGACGAGGCCGAAGGTCTCGCGCCAGCGGGTCGGAACGACGGCGAGCCGTGCCCGCGCCGAAAGGTCGGCGATCTCGGCCGGAGAGCGCCAGCCCATCACGATCGCTTCGGGATGGTCCCGTTCGAGCTCGGCCCGGAGCGGGCCGTCGCCGACGATTCGCAGGGTGGCGCCGGCATCCCGGGCGGCGGCGGCCACGACATCGACGCCCTTGTCCTTCTCCAGGCGGCCGACGAAGAGGATCTCTGCGTTCTCTTCCGCGATCACGCGGGCGGAGCGCCACGGCACCACGGGATTGCGGATCACCGCAATCCGGTCGGGCGCCACCCCGCCGCGCATGAGGTAGGGGACCATGCCGTCATGGACGGCGACGACCGTTGCCTCGCTGCGCGAGAGATCGATGGCGGCCTGGCGAACCACCTGCCGCCCGGCGCGCCAGAGTTTGTGACCGTAATGGCGCCGGTCGCATTGCGTTGCGAGACAGCCGATGGACAGCGGGACCCGCTCGCAGGCGGTCTCATGGGGAAAGTCGAACTGGCCGCCATTCGGGCAGACGAGGAAGTAGTCATGCGCCGTCATGACGAGGCGCTGGGAAACGGGCGCGAGCGCTCGGAACACGGCGGGCGACAGGACCTTGTGCCAGTTGTGGAGGTGGTAGACCGTGCCCGGCGTATCGTGCCGCGCGATCCAGTCCGCCACGAAACTCCGGACTTGGCCGTTGTAGATTCCTCGCATGGCTGCCCGTCCGCGCCAGCCCTGAAGCAGGTTGCGTGCGCCGAGGGAGTGCAGGTCGATCCCTTCGGGAAGCCCTTGTCCGCCTGGGGACCCGCTGCCGTTCAGCACCGTGACCGGGATGCCGCGCTCGGCCAGTAGCCGCACCGACCGTAGCGCGACTCCGGCCGCTCCACCGCTCTCAACGGCGTCGTCGCTGATGACGCAGACCCGCTCGATCGTCATTCGTATCCTCCCGGCAATCCCACGGAGCCGCTCATGGGATGGAGCCGCTCATGACATAGCGGCGATGCGCGCCGGGTTCAGGCGCCCACGCAGGATGTCGGCGAAAGCTTCGATGTTGCCGGCTAACCGTCCGCGCCGGTCGATATGCGGCTCCGGCCTCGGCGCGTGGAACAGGTTCATCGCGATGTTGCGGCCCATCAACCAGGCCGCCCGGTGCCAATCGTAGCTGCCCTTGCGGACGAGATAGATCGGGTTGGCGACCTGCGAGTAGCCGAACCGCCGGCCCGACTGGCGGCCGCCCTTCACGCCGAGATGCACGCCGACGGCCGCGCGGATCTGAGCAAGGCTCCCGAACCTGGCGACACGCCGGCTGAAATCGACGTCCTCCAGCCAGCCATAGGCCGGGAGGCGCTCGTCGAACCGTAGGCGCTCGGCGCGGATCCTGTCGAGCCGGAACGCCATGTTGCAGCCATAGGCGCTGTAGACGGGTACGGGCTCCGCGAAGGCGACCTCACCGGGCGATTCCAGAAGGCGGTCCGCTTCGGCCGCGCTGTAGCCAGGGCCGATGATGCCGTCGGCGACGACGAGGCCCGTCCCCCCGACGAGGGTCGGATCGGCGAGGAAGGCCTCCTCGAGAGCTTTCAGGTAGTCGGTGTGGGGGATGAAATCGTCGTCGAAGAAGCAGATGACATCCGCGTCCGGCACGGCGTCGAGGATCGCGTTGCGCTGGGCCGTGAGGCCGCGGGCGCCGATGAGGAGGCGGATGTCGGTCTCGCCCTCGAAATCGCCGCGCGTTGGGATCGAGACTGCGATCTGGTCGGGTCTGCGGGATTGGCGGCTCAGCCTGTCGACGGTGGTCCTCGCCACCTGCGGCCGGCCGACGGTGGCGATTCCGACCGCGAGCCGCAGGACGCGGCGGGAGGGGTCGCCGTCATGGCCGTCGCCGGACATGTCTCGGCGCATGAGCGTCAGGGGCGATACGGCTGGATCCGCCGGATCGCGGCGCGTGGCGGGCCACTGGCCGCTGCCTGCGCGAGGAGCGGCACCGACACCGGTTCTGCCCGATGCGGCCGGCACATTCTTCCCCGACAGCCCCCACGCCTGCACCGCAGCGTCGAGAGGGTTGTCGTTGGCTGGATCGATGCGAAGCCACGATCCTAGATGTATTCTCGTCAGGACGACAGTCATCGATATAGCTCTCCGCTAATAAAGGCTATTTTATATGCAACTTTTGAAAGTAAAAGATGAAATTGTTCGAAATCTATATTGACATTCTTTGGTGCTTACCTGCATGAACTGAACCGATATCGGCGACGCCGAGAAACTAAATCGCTTGATAGGAAGTGAATTCCATGACGGGACGCATCGACGGGATCCTGCTCGCGGCCACCATTCTGGCGACGCTCGCCCTTCCGGCTCGGGGAGACGATGCGCCGTACCGCCTCGGTCCTCAGGACAAGGTCCGGGTGCGGGTCACCGAGTGGCGTTCGGATCGCGGAGAGGCCTTCGTCTGGGAGGCCCTGTCGGGCGAGTTCGCGGTCGATGCCGCCGGCCGGATCTCGCTGCCCCTCGTCGGCACCCTTGAGGTGGCAGGCCTCAGTGCCGAAGATGTCGGCACGCTCCTCGGCGATCGCCTGCAGCGTAAGGTCGGTCTCGTGCGCAAGCCCGATGCGTCGGTGGAGGTGGCCCAGTTCCGGCCGGTCTACGTCGTCGGCCAGGTGGACAAGCCCGGCGCCTATGCCTTCCGTCCCCAACTCACGGTCCTGCAGGCCGTCGGTCTCGCCGGCGGCCTCTACAGGCCTGGCGATCTCGGGCTGCAGCGGCTCTCGCGAGAGGGAATCAGCGCGCGGGGCGACCTGCGAGAGGTCGCCACGGAGCGGGCGGCACTGCTGGCGCGGCGCGCGCGGCTCGACGCCGAGCGGCGCGGAGACGGCGCCATCGCATTCCCGGAGGAGGTCGCCGACGGCCGATTCGCCGACGCCGTCGGCGAGGAGCGGGCCTTGTTCGACACGCGCCGCAACGCCCTGCGATCGCAGCTCGCTGCCCTCGCCCAGACCAAGGAACAGCTCAACGCCGAGATCGAGACCCTGCAGGCCAAGGCCGTCTCGCAGGATCGCCAGATCGCCCTCGCCAAGAAGGAACTCGGCAACATCAACGGCCTCGTCGAGCGTGGCTTGTCGATCAACCCGCGCCTGCTCGCCCTCGAGCAGAGCGTCGCACAGCTCGAGAGCGCGCGGCTCGACACCCAGCTCGCGATCTCCCGCGCCCGTCAGGATCTCAGCCGCACCGACCGGACCGCCCTCGATCTCAAGAACCAGCAGCAGAGCACGGTCCTCGTGGACCTGCGCGAGACGCAGATGCGACTCACCAAGCTCCAGCTCAAGGCGGATACGCTGCGCGGCCTCCTGACCGATACCGAGGTGGTCGCACCAAGGCTCATCGAGGACCGGCTCGAGACTCAGCGCAGGCCGACCGTCTTCACCGTGGTCAGAGCCGGCTTGCATGGGGCTGCGGAGGAGGTCGTCGGCGAGATGGCGCCCTTGCGGCCCGGCGACGTCCTCAAGGTATCGAACGCCCCGATCGAGGAGGGCGGCGCGCGCGCCGACGAGAGCAAGGCTCGCATCGAGGACGGCAAGTCGCGTCCCCCGGAAGGCAAGTCGCGTCCTCTCGACGGCAAGGCGGTCCCGAAGCCCTCCACCGCCCTGCCGCGGCGGGACGGGATCGTCGCCTCGGTCCAGTGAGGCCGTTACGGGCACGAGCGCTCTCCTTCGTTGGGCAACCCGCTCGCGGGAGAGCGGGTGCTCGGTCCTCGTTCCGCCGCGCGCCCTGCCCGAAGCGATATCCGCCTCGGTGCGGAGCGCCCTAGATCCGCCGGGACACCATCTCGGCGTCGCCGACCTTGTTCAGCACGACGCCGACGACCTGTGCCTGCGCGGCGTCGAGGGAGGTGGCGGCCTCCGCGAGCGCGCCGAGTTCGGTCTTGCCCCAGGCCGCGACGAGGACGATGCCGTCGAGCATCCGGCTGATGGCGCGCACGTCCGCGGCCGTCTCCATCGCCGTCAGATCGAAGACGATGAGGTCGTAGGCCTCGGCCAGAGACTTGATGAGCGCGTGCATCTGCTTCGATCTCAGGAAATCGTTCGATTGCGCCCAGCGCGAGCGGACCACGAGGGGCAGGACGAAGAGATCGGTGATCGCGGTCGGCCGGACCGCTTCGCGGCCGTCCGCCAGCATCTCGAGGAGTCCGTCCTCGGCCGTGGGCGCCAGACATTGCGAGAGCTTGTTGGACTGAAAATCCGCGTCGACGACGAGCGTGCGGTTGCCGGCCTGGGCGAACAGGCAGGCGAGGTTGAGGGCGACGCAGCTCTTGCCGTCGCCCGATGCGATCGAGGCGATGCCGATGGTCTCGATCCGGCGCTCCTCGCGGGCGACGTCGATCGAGACTTTCACGCCGCGCATCGCCTTGCTGAAGGCCGAGAACGGCGCCTCGACGACGTCCGGTCCTTCACCCGGTCCCTTGAGGGACCGTCCCCGTCCGATATCGGGGAGCAGGCCGAGCACCGGGAAGGGCACGGCACGGCGGATGTCGGCCTCGGTGCGGGCGGTCTGATCGAGCCGATGGCGGATCGTCCCGGCGGCGATGCCGAAGACGAGGCCGATCACTGTGCCGAGAGTGAGGGTGAGCTTCGTCTTGGGACTGCTCTTTCCGAGCGGTACGTTGGCGGGGGCGATGACGCGGGCGCCCGAGACCGGCAGCGTCTCCTTCTGAACCGTCTCGGCGAGCTTCTCGAGGAGGTTCTGGTACATCTTGCGGTAGCTCTGCGCCTGAGCGTCGAGCTCGGACAGGGTCACCTTGGCCTGGCGCAGTCTGTCGGCCTCGCCGATGAGCCGCTGGATCTCCTCGGAGAGGCCCCGCTCGCGCGAGACCGCGATCTCGTAGTCGCTGAGGTATGTCTGCCCGATTCGGCCGAGCTCGGCGGCGATGTCCTGCTCGGCGGCGGCGACCTCACGCTTTGCGCCGGCGACCGCCTCGCTGTCGGGGCCGTAGCGTTCGCGCAACTCGGCCTCGCGCTGGGCGGCGTCCTGCTGGCGTTGGCGCAGGTTGGTGATCGCCTGGTTGTTGAGGACCTCAGTGACGGATGCCTCGGTGATGCCTTTGGCGCTCACCTCCCGCACCCGCGCGAGGCGGGCCGCGGCCTGCGCCGTCTGGGAACGCGAGAGTATGAACTGGCTGTTCATCTCGCTTAATTGCTGCTCGATGAGGAGGCCGTTGCTCGTCGCGACCAGGCCGTTCTGGGTTCGGAAGTCCTCGACCGTCCGGGCGGCGGTGTTGAGGCTCTGGCGGACCTCGCGGAGGCGCAGCTGAAGCCATTCGACGCCGCCTCGGGCGGCCTGGGCCTTGGCCTCGTACTGATCCTGGAGGTAGGCCGCCATGTAGGCATTGGCGATCTCGGCGGCCCGCTTGGGCTTATAGGACCGTGCGGTCGTCTCGATGACGTAGGATTGGCCGACCCGCCGGCTGCCGACGCGGCCTGCCAGGACGGAGGCCGCGACACGCCTGCGCTCGGCAAGGCTTGCGGTGGCGCGATCCGCCGGCCGCTGCTCGCCCAGTGCCGCGATCCAGGTCTCGTCGTTGCCCTGGAATTCGGGGTCGAGGGCAAGATCGAGGGCGTCGACGACCGCCCCGGCGAGGCGTTCCGAGCGAAGGACCTCGACCTGGCTCTCGACCTGGGCGTTGTCGAGGGTGAGGTCGAGCATGCCGGGCTCGAACACGAGAAGCTGCTGCTGACGCTGCGCCTCGATCAGCAGCTGGGCACTCGCCACGTAGGTCGGAACGCTTGCCCAGACGATCAGGGCGGCGATCCCGGCGCCCAAGGCGGTGAACAGGAGGACGAGGAGGGCGTAGCGGCGAAGGACGGTGCGCAGCGTGCTCAGCGTCACCGTCGCCGACGGCTCGATCCTGGGTGCCGCCGCAGAGGGCCGGGCAGGGGTGGTCTGGAGCATGCTCTCCCCTTCGGATCGGCGCTACCGAACCCGTATGGTTGCCACTCGAGGGCAGCACCGTCCCGCACCCGCAAGGCGTTGGGACCCCGCAAGGCGTTGGGACGTCGAGTTTCAGCGAGGCCTCAATAGACGCCGCGGGCGCGCAGGACCGCCGGGATGGTCTTCGCGATGATCGCGAGATCCCGACTGATTGACCATGTGCGGACGTAATGGCTGTCGAGGAGGACCCGGCGGTCGTAGCCGACGTCGTTGCGGCCGCTGCATTGCCAGAGGCCGGTCAGGCCAGGACGGACAGCCTTGTACTCCGCGATGGCGGAGCCGTATTTCGGAACCTCGGCGATCACGATCGGTCGCGGTCCGACGAGGCTCATATCGCCACGAAGGATGTTGATGAGCTGGGGCAGTTCATCGATGCTCGTCTCCCGTAGGACACGCCCGATCGGAGTGACGCGGGGATCGTTCTTGAGTTTCCGGCTCGCCTGCCACTCGAGCATCGCGCCCGCATCGCTCGCAAGGTGCCGCACCAGCACGGCGTCGGCGTCGTTGACCATGGTCCGGAACTTCAGGCAGTCGAAATCGACGCCGTCCTTCCCGATGCGCCGGTGTCGGATCATGATCGGCCGCCCCTCCATGATCAGAATGGCCGCCGCGATCATCAGGAGCAGGACGCTGAGGAGGATCAGCGCCGAGATCGCCACGGTGACGTCGAGGCTTCGTTTGACCCGCAGGGCAGCGGCGGTCCGGCGAGGTTCCCCCACCGCCAAGGCCGCGACAGTCGTGGCGGATGACCCTTCAGCCGAACTATTCATCAGCATGAGAACCTCCAATCAAGGAAAACGCCATGCGGCGCGGGACTTTTCGCATTAATCCAATGCTGTGCAGTGCAGCGCAGCCGATTGAAGTCGCCGGCTCATGCCGAACGAATGGCCAAGTTTACGTGATATGGATTGCCGGCTTTGTCAGATCGCGGACACGCGTCTGCTTTCGTTAACTAAATATTAACTATCACTGGTCAGACTGAATGACGACGGTGCATTGCACAAAGCGCCGTCAGGACTCGTCGGTGCCGAGTCAGGATTTCCCTGACCGACATCCGGCCACACCACTACTGCGGACAGTGTAGGATAAAGACCGCGCCCCTCCTCGGCAGTCGCAGCCGGTGGGGGGAGCCGATCGGAGCGTGACCTCCCATTCGGGATGCCTCGATCTTCCGGATCGAATCTTCCGGGTTCGCCGACGGGGTCGAGCGGCGAATTACGATCAAAGGCACGCGATGCTCGTCTTCTCGGTATGCCTCGTCTGCGCCGGTGCCGTCCTCAGCGGATTCGCCAGACTGCCCTTGCTGGTCGCCGTCATCGTCCTGACAGCCGCCGCCGCTGCGCTGCCGTTCTTCCTGTCCCTCTACGGTTTTGCCGTTCCGGCGCCGATGCCCCTCGCCATCGTGGTGGCGGTGGTTGCCCTTCAGGGCGGCTATGGCATGGGCGTGATCGCCAAGGCGCTATGGCTGAGTTCCTTCCGCGATCCGGCGCGCCGCACGGACGTTCCCCCTCGGCCGGAGGAGGAAATCTCTTGAGCCTGGCCGGTCAGGCGGTCAGCACGGCAATTCGCGAAACCAGCCCTGCAGAACGGCGTATTGAACGATTTTCGTCCGCGTATGGAGTTCGAGCTTCTCGCTCGCACGAAGCTTGTAGGTCTCGACCGATTTGGCCGTGACGCCGAGCTTGCCGGCGACCTCCTTGTTGGTGAACCCGAGGGCAATGAGCCGGATGACCTCGCGCTCGCGATCCGTGAGGGTCTGCGCCAGACCTCCGTTCCGGTCGCTTCGCCGCTTCGTCGAATCGGCCGGCGGCAGGAGCTGCTCGGTGATGGCCGGGTCGAGATAAAGCCCGCCCCCATAGGTCGACCGGATCGCCTGCAACAGGTTCTCGCCCGCCGAGCGCTTCAGCACGTAGCCGCGGGCGCCCGCATCGAGGGCTTCCCGCACGAAGGTGCGGTCGTCATGGAAACTCAGGATGACCACACGCGTGGGGGACCCTGCCGCGACCAACTGCTTCGTGACCGAAATGCCGTTGCTGCTCGGCATCGAGATGTCGAGAACCGCCACGTCGGGCTTCAAATCCGTGATCAGTCTCAAGGCCCGGGCGCCGGAATTGGCTTCGCCGACAATGTCGATATCTGAGGCGATCTCGAGAAGTGACCGTACACCCTCCAGGAACAAGGGGTGATCGTCGCTGAGGACGACTCGGATTGGCTTTTCGGAACGTGCGGTCATGTCGAGGAGCCCCCCATGGATACTCGCGCCCTGATTCTCGTGCCCGATCCGGGTTGGGATGTGACCTCCATGCTGCCTCCCACCGAGGCGAGGCGCTCGCGCATTCCGACGAGGCCCAGACCTCGCCGGCGAGTGCCGTCGCCCAATGGCGGCGTATCCTGCGGGTCGAAGCCTACGCCATCGTCTTCTATCGTCAACGTGACATCATCGTCGCTGCACTGCAAAGTTACAGTGACATGCGAGACGTGGCGGGCATGGTTTTTGATGTTGATCAACGCCTCTCTCGCAATGTGGAGTAAGGTGCGAGCAAGGCTGCATCTGATGTTTAGATCGGGTGGATCGATCTGAATATCAGCCGGTATACCATAATCTATACTCCACTCTCCAATAGAGGTTTTTAAATTATTTGCAAAATCTTGATCGTGTACTGAGGGGCTGCGTAGTTCATCGACAATATCGCGTAGACCATCGATCAATATATCGACATCTCTGATCGCCTTATTGATTTCTTCGAGAAAAATTGCCTCCGTGGAAGACGACATGACTCGCTGTAGCCGAAGCTTCAAGATCGTTGCGTATTGTGCCGTATGATCATGAAGGTCGCGGCTGATCCGGAGTCTTTCGTCGCAGATGGCACGATCGATCAGCGATCGGAGGGTGGGATTGTCTGGCGCGCTCGCGTCCCGGGGCGGGTGAGCGCCCTGATCTGGAAACATCATGAACCGATCCCATCAGCAACACAGAAGACAAGTGCACCGCAAACCTTGGTGCACTGGCTGACGATGTTTCTTCCCTATTTGACGTTTATCGTTGTTCTGAAGACGGGTTCGACGACAATCGCTATTGTTCTACCAAATCGTGCTTTGCTCACGCCCTTCGGAAAAAGGAATTTTCGCTGCGTTTCGCGGTGCAAAAGTTCTGAGCGGCCCCAAAACCTTTAACAACCGATTTCGGTTCCACTCTTTCACATACTTTATTCTCAATATGGACGTTGCATGCTCGCGCTCGGCTTGCCTCAATCAAAGCGGATCAACCAATCCAAGAAGCAAAGACTGAAAAAACTAAAGCACATGACCTTTAAAAGAGTGATGCTCAAGCAAGTCTGTAAGTGTCTGGTATCGAACATTCCTGTAATTCTCACCGACATCAAGCGTATTGTCAACAACAATGACGTCCATTACAATCTCCCTGCTTGGCATAGATCTGATGCGGATTGGGGATAGCCATCTGGATTATTGACAAGTTCAAATTTTTATCGATATGCTCAAAAGCTGTCTCTCTAAGTCATTCGGATGATACCGTTGTTTCGGTTGTTCTTTGAACGGATGCAGGCGGTCCGGNNCATCTCGACCATTGCGCTGAATGGCCAAGTCCCTCATTTCACAGCCCACGTCTTCAGTCTGATTTCGTCAAAAGGAACGATCGCTAAAGCTCTGCAGACGCTTCCCGGCAAGGTGTTGCAGCTACCATTGGCCTGTCATAACTCAGATCGTTCAGGCCGATCGCCAGGTTTTGCTTCTCTTATCTGGCAGTTGTCTTGTCTTAAGACGAGTCTCCTGCTCTCGGTCGGCGGAGAATCTACGGCATCCCGACTAGGAGATTTGCAATCTAAAGAAGTACCGTATGCCATTTCTGGCGCTCGAGTAGAAATGCCCGCCATCGTATGGCGTCTCGTCCTTCCGCGGTCACGGCAGACCTGAAAAGCTCGGCTCCGCAGTCTGCGGTCGTTTCTCAGGGCGCGATGTGCCAAGCCAAAACCGAATGCAAACAGCACATCCTGGATGCTTCCGACGCCGGTTTGTTGCCGAAGGAAACCTTTTTGGCCCGCTTCGGCAGTCCGGCATCAAGCGGTCCGCTGTCGGACCTCGGATCAAGGGACAAACGCGCTCGTTTCATCGTCCCCGTCAGAGCCGGCTCACCTCACCTTGCGGAATGGCTGCGGCCACCGCATCGTGCCCGCCAGTAAGCGGACGCGATCAGGAGAATCCGGACGATGGTCGTCAAAGACGTGACTACAGCCCCGTTCCTCGACCAGAAACCCGGTACGTCCGGCCTGCGCAAGAAGGTCCCGATCTTCCAGCAGCCGCATTACGTCGAAACCTTCGTCCAGGCCATCCTCGACACCGTTCCGGGGCACGAGGGGGCGACCCTGGTGCTCGGCGGCGACGGGCGCTTCCTCAACCGCGAGGTGGTCCAGACCACGCTCAAGATTGCCGCTGCCAATGATTTCGGGAGGGTGCTGGTGGGGCAGGGCGG
>FSSH01005487.1_pt1 | contig 12927 bp, 14 predicted proteins | sample 1166101 | NCBI WGS metagenome assembly FSSH01 (sample SAMEA32972668, study PRJEB13176) | freshwater metagenome | biome: Drinking water system; feature: Biomass in drinking water that filtered by 0.45 um membrane; material: drinking water | place: USA | collected 2012-12-20 | depth 0 m | reverse complement strand
ATCGGCGCGGATATTGAATATCTGCAAAAGGTCGCGGGCCGGAACAAGATTACGGTCAATGTCGATCGCGGGGGCGTCGTGACGCCGATAGAAATTAATCTGAAGGGTTTGGCGGCGAATGGCGGCTAGGGGGATTTTGACGCGCGCGGGCCTGCTCGCGGGCGCATCCGTTCTGCACATCGGCGCCGCGCTCGCGCAGGAAGGCTGCGGCGAGGCGCTGAATCTTGAAAACGCCGATATTCGCTCGGTCGTCGATGAAATCGCGATCCGCACCGGCAAGAAATTCGTGCTCGATCCGCGCGTGCAAGGGCAGGTGTCGATCAAGTCCGGCCCCAATGGCGGCCTGTGCGCCGACGAAGCCTGGGAGCTTTTTCAGGCCGCGCTCCGCGTCACCGGCTTCACGGCGGCGCCGATCAACGGCGACAGCTATCGCATCATTCCCGTGCAGGAAGGCTCGCGCGCGGCGGGCCCCGTGAACGAGAGCGAGCCCGGCAATTTCGTCACGCAGATCGTCCGCCTCAACCATATCGACTCGCGCGAGGCGGCGGCGAACCTCGCCCAGCTCGTGTCGGAGCGCGGCGTCGTCGCGCCGGTCCGCAGCGGCAACGCCGTCATCCTCGTCGATGTCGCCGACAACGTGCTGCGCCTGCAACAGGTTCTGGCCCAGCTCGACCGCGACACGACCGTCTATCGCACGATCCCGCTTGAAAACGCCTCCGCGGCGGAAGTCGCGCGCGTGTTGACCAATCTCGCGCGCGAGATTTCGGAGGAAGGCCAGCCCGGCGCCGGTTCCGTCAGCGTCGTGCCGGTCGCAGGCAGCAATTCAGTGCTGGTGCGCGCCGAGCCCGTCATCCTCTCGCGCCTCATCGGCGTCGTGGCCGAGCTCGACCGCATCGGCAAGGCGCAAAGCGATCTTTCCGTCATCACGCTCAATCATTCGGACGCGGAGGAAATGTCGACGCTGCTGAAAGAGCTGGCGACGTCGCAGGCGCAAGCCGCCGCCGGTCCCGACGGCGCTTCAGCGCCGTCCGGCCCCTCGCGCGTCAATATCTCGTTCCACAAGGCGACTAATTCCGTCATTATCTCCGGCGACGCTGACATCCAGCAAACGCTGAGAAAAGTCGTGCAGCAGCTCGACGTGCGGCGGGCGCAGGTTCTGATTGAGGCGATCATCGTCGAAGTGTCGGACAGAACAGCGCGCGAGCTTGGCGTCCAGTATTTTGTGGCCCCGACGAAGAACTCCAAGCGCATTCCTTTTGCGGCCACGAACTTTCAATCGGCGCAGACCAATCTTCTGGCTTCGGCGGGCGCGCTGATTCTGAACGATCCAGACGTAAAGTCAGCGATCGGGACGCAAGGCGCCAGCACGGTTCAGGCGGCGGCGATCAACTCCTTGCTGTCGACTAACGGCCTTATCGGCGGGATCGGCGGCCAGATCGGCAAGAACATCATTTTCGGCGCGGTCATCAACGCCTTGAAAACCGACACCGAGACAAACGTCCTTTCCTCGCCCTCGATCGTCACCCTCGACAATCAGGAAGCGACGCTGTCGGTCGGCCAGGAAATTCCGATCACCACAGGCGAGGCGGTCGGCGACAACTTTGACAACGCCTTCAGGACGGTGTCGCGCGAAGAAGTCGGAATTATCCTGAAGGTGACGCCGCAGATCAATGAAGGCGGCACGGTCACTCTGGAGATTGAACAGGAGACCTCAAGCGTCGCCGGGCAGATTCTCGACACTTCGACCGATCTCATCACGAACAAGCGTGTCATCACGACGACGGCGCTTGTCGATGACGGCGACTTGCTGGTGATTGGCGGTTTGATCGACCAGACCGATCAATCGACGCAGGACAAGGTTCCGCTGCTCGGCGATCTTCCGGTCGCCGGCGCCTTGTTCAGGACGCAAGGAAGGTCGAGGGACCGCCGCAATCTGCTCGTCTTTCTGCGGCCGACAATCATCAGGGACCGCGCTGACGCTGAGAGCGTAACGCGCAAGAAGTTCGACTATATCAAGGCGCGCGAGCTGCTTTCGACTGGCCGGCCGCGGTCGGAACTGGAACGGCTGATCGAACAGGTTACGGGCGGCGCCGATCCCGGCGCCGATACCCCGCCGGCGGAGGAGCCGCCCGCCGCGCCGGATGAATTGACGCCGAACGAGTAGCGGCCTTTAACGGGATCATGAGCCAGACAGCCCCCGCGCCGACGCTGAAGCTCGCCTACGCCTTCGCCAAGGAGAACGGCCTTGTCGTTCTCGATGCGGCCTCGCGCCCGGCGCGCGTCGGGGCGCGGGGAACGCCCGACCCGCGCGCCCTTCTTGAGGTGCGCCGCATCGTCAACGCGCCGATCGCCGTCGATTCGATGCCGGGCGAGGCGTTCGAGCGGCGCCTTTCCGAAATTTATTCCGCAGACGGCATCCGCGCCGGCGATTTTGAGATGGACCGCGACGCCGACGATCTCGCCGCGCTCGCCGAAGGCCTCCCGGCGACGGCCGACCTTCTCGACACCGAAGACGGCGCGCCGGTCATCCGCCTCATCAACGCCATCATCGCCGAGGCGGTGAAGCTCAAAGCCTCCGACATTCACGTCGAACCCTATGAGCGCACGCTTTCCGTCCGCCTGCGGATTGACGGCGTCCTGCGCGAGGTTCTTTCCCTGCCCGCGCGCATGACGCCGGTGCTGACGAGCCGCGTCAAGGTCATGGCGCGCCTCGACATCGCCGAAAAGCGGCTGCCGCAGGACGGGCGCATTTCGCTGTCGCTCGGCGGCAAGCTGATCGACGTGCGCGTCTCGACGCTGCCCGCGCGTTTCGGCGAGCGCGTCGTCATGCGCATCCTCGACAAGCAGGAGGCGAATTTCGACCTCGACGCGCTCGGCATGCCGGCCGACACGTTAAGGCGCCTGCACCAGTCGCTCCAGCGGCCGAACGGCATCATCCTCGTCACCGGGCCGACGGGCTCGGGCAAGACGACGACGCTTTACGCCTCGCTGAAGCTCCTCAACGATCCGTCGCGCAACATCCTCACCGTCGAGGACCCGGTCGAATATGCGATCGACGGCGTCGGCCAGACGCAGATCAATCCAAAGGTCGGGATGACCTTCGCGACCGGCCTCAGGGCGATTCTCCGGCAGGACCCGGACGTCGTCATGGTCGGGGAAATCCGCGACGTCGAAACGGCGGAGATCGCGATCCAAGCCTCGCTCACCGGCCACCTCGTGCTTTCGACCGTCCACACGAATTCCGCCGTCGGCGCCATCACGCGCCTGCGCGACATGGGCGCGGAGCCGTTCCTGCTGTCGTCGACGATCGCGGCGGTGCTGGCGCAGCGCCTCGTGCGGCGGCTTTGCCCGACCTGCAAGGAGCCGCACGCGCCCGATGAAGCCGAACAGCGCCTCCTCGGCGCCGGTCCCGGCGCGACGATCTATCGCCCCAAGGGCTGCGGGCGCTGCGGACATACCGGCTATGAGGGCCGCGTCGGCGTCTATGAGATGATGGTCGTCGACGAACACGCGCGCAAGCTCATTCACGAAAACGCCGGCGAGCAGGAAATTTCCGCGCATGTCTTCCGCCGCGCGGATACGCTGGCCCAGTCCGGATACCGCCATGTGATCGCGGGCGTCACGTCGATTGAGGAAGTCTTGCGCGTCGTGCGTCAGGATGATGACGATGCCGTCGTTTGAGTACGAGGCGCTCGACGCCGGCGGCCGCTCGAAGAAGGGCGTCGTCAACGCCGACAATCCGCGCATCGCGCGCCAGGAACTGCGCCGGCTGTCGCTGACGCCGGTGTCGATCTCGGCCCCGCGCGAGGCGCACGCGGCTGGGCCCGGCGCGAAGGCGCCCGCGCGGCTCAGTCCGAACGATCTCGTCATCATGACGCGCCAGCTCTCCGTGCTCATCGGCGCGACGACGCCGCTTGAGGAAGCGCTGAACGCCGTCGCGTTGCAGACGGAAAAGCCTGGCGTCCGAAAGCGGATGCTCGGCGTGCGCGAGCGCGTGCTTGAAGGCTGGCGCTTCGCCGACGCGCTCGGCGAGGACAAGAAGTCGTTCCCCGATCTTTATCGCGCCGTCGTCGCGGCGGGCGAGGCTTCCGGCGATCTTTCCGGCGTGCTCGACAGGCTCGCGACCATGCTCGAAAAAAACCGCTCGATGATGAACAAGGCGATCGCCTCGCTCATCTACCCGGCCGCGCTGGCGCTCGTCGCGACGGGCGTCGTCACCGCGCTGATGGTCGGCGTCGTGCCGAAAATCGTCGAGCAGTTTCAGACGTTCGACGCCGAGCTTCCCTTCGTGACGCGGCTTGTCATCGGCGTGTCGGGGTTCCTCGCCAGTTATGGATTGATCCTGCTCGCCGCGATCGGGCTCGGCGGCGTCGCGTTCTGGCAGGCGATGAAGGCGCCGGCGTTCAAGAAATCCTTTGACGCCTTCGTGCTGACGGTTCCGGTCCTCGGCAAATTGCTGCGCGGGCTCGACGGCGCGCGCTTCGCGCGCACGCTGGCGACCTTGTTCGCCGGCGGCGCGCCGCTGCTCGACAGCCTGCGCGGGGCGAGCCGCACGGTCGGCAACAGCCACATGCGCGAAAAGCTGGAAATCGTCATCGGCCAGGTGCGCGAAGGCGCCTCGATGGCGGCGAGCTTCAAACGGGCGGGCGTGCTTCCGCCGATGATGACGCATATGGTGGCGGCGGGCGAGCGCGCCGGGGCGGTGCCGGTGATGCTCGACAAGTCCGCCGCCCAGCTGGAGGAAGAATTCGACACCGCCTCGACCGTCGCCCTGCGCCTTCTCGAACCGATGATCATTGTCGGCATGGGCGGCGTCGTGATGCTGATCGTCGTCGCCATCCTTTTGCCCATCCTGAGGCTCAACAGCCTCGCCTCTGGATGATGAAATTGAAGCGTAAATGGAGACCCGCCTGATGTCCGCCCTGAAGAAATTCCGCCGCCGCCAGCGCGGCATCACCCTTATCGAACTTCTCGTCGTCCTGACGATCCTCGCGCTCATTTCGGCGCTCGTCGTCGTCAACGTTCTGCCGGAGGCCGACAAGGCCGCAACGCGCAAGGCGAAGATCGACCTCGGCACGATCGAAAACGCGCTCGATCAGTACCGGCTCGACATGTTCACTTACCCGACGACAGAGCAGGGGTTGCAGGCGCTGGTCACGCTGCCCTCTGACGATCCGCGCGCGGATCAGTTCCGGCCGGGCGGCTATCTTCGCGCCGTGCCGGTCGATCCGTGGGGCAAGCCCTATCAGTATCGCCAGCCGGGGCAGCACGGCCCGATCGACATCTTCTCCTATGGCGCGGACGGCGTCGAAGGCGGGGAGGGCGTCAACGCCGACATCGTGAACTGGACGCAATCCCAGTGACGCGCGCCGGCGAGCGGGGGCTGACGCTCGTCGAGCTTCTCGTCGTGCTGGTCATTCTCGGCCTCGCGTCGTCTCTCGTGCTGCTTAACGCGCCGCCCTCGCGCGCCGTCGTCGAACGCGACGCGCTGCGCTTTGCGGCGAGCGTCAAGGTCGCGCTCGACGAAATGGTGATGACCGGCGCGACATACCGGCTCGTCATCGACGCGGCCGGCTATGGCTATGAGCGCTATGCCGGCGGCGCCTGGGCCGCTGACGGGATCGACCGCGCGTTCCGGCGGGTCGACTTCGACAAGGGCGTGACGGCGACGGTTGAAATCGAGGACGCCGCGCTCGCCAACGCCCGCGCGCTTGGGGAAGACCCGCCGGATGCGGCGGAGGACGACGAACCGAAAGTCATTCGTCTTGATCCGATCGGGCCGCCGGCGACGTTCACGATGCGGCTCTTGAGCCCGGAGGGCGCCTATCTCGTCACGCTGGGCGGCGACGGCGCTGTCACGGTGAAGCCCGATGTCTGAACCCTCACGCCGGTATTCCCAGCGCGGCCTGACGCTCGTCGAAACGCTCGTCGCCATGGCCATTCTTGCGGCGGTGTCGCTTTCGGCTTTCGCGATGCTGAGCCAGGGCGCGAACTTCGCGGCCAGCGAGCGCGACCGGCTCGCCGCCTCGATCGTCGCGGACAATCTGATGGTTGAAGCGATGTTGAAGGAGACCGCGCCCGATCTCGGCGAAGACAAGGGCGAGGTCGAATTCGCCGGGCGCACTTTTGAATGGAGCACGGTCGTCAGCGATTCCGGCGAGGAGCTGCGCCGCATCGAACTCGCCGTTCGCCTGCAAGGCTCGCCGCAGACGCTCGCGCGGATCGAAACCGTCAGGGCGGCGACATGAGACAGCGTCAGCGCGGCGTCACGCTGCCGGAACTTTTGATCTCGCTTCTCATCTTCGCGATGATCTCGGCCGTCGCGGTCTACGCGCTCCGGCTGACCGTCGAGGGGCGCGACCAGCTGGGGCTTGCGGATCGCGCCATCCGCGACATGCAGATCGCGCGCCTCGTCATCAAGGAGGACTTGCTGCAAGCCGCGACGCGCGTCGCCCGCGACGAGTTCGGCAACCCGGCGCCCGGCGCCTTTCTCGGCGGCAAGGGCCTCGCCTACAGGATTCCAAAAGCCGGCGAGACGACGCTCCTCGCATTCGTGCGCGCGGGCTGGGAAAACCCCGGCGCGCTGGCGCCGCGGCCGACATTGCAGGCGGTTGAATATGTGCTGGCGGGCGACAAGCTGATCCGGCGGACGCGGCCCTATCTCGATGACGCGCGCGGCCAGCCGCGCACCGATCGCATCTTGCTCGCCGGCGTCAGCGCCGCGGAGATCGGGTTCTTTTTCGGCGAGACGAGCGCCGGTCTCCAGTGGGCGGACCTTTGGCCGTCGCCGCAGGCGCAAGCCCCGATCCCGGCCGGGCTGCGCTTGACCCTCACGACGAAAAGCCTCGGCGAGTTCGAGCAATTGTTCTTTGTCGGCGAGGTCGCCCGATGAACAAGCGCGCTCAGCGCGGCGCCGCGCTCGTCATCGTGTTGTTGCTGGCGGCGACGCTGTCTTTCGTTCTGCTGTCTTTGACGATGACGGTTACGACCGGCGTGCGCCGCGGCGCGAGCGAGCGCGCGCGCACGCAGATGCTGTGGCAAGCCCTTGCAGCGGAGCGGATCGCGCTTTCCCTGCTGGAAAAGGCGGCGGCCGGGGGCGCCTTGAAGACGGCTTCCTCGGAGGGCGGCCTGTTCAGGCAGCAACTGGCGTTGCCGCTGGAGCGCGGGGAGGCGGCGCTGCGGTTCGCCGATGCGTCGCGCTGCTTCAACGTCAACAGCCTCATTGCGCCGGCGGCCCCTTTTGGAAAAGTGCAGGCGCAATATGACGAGTTCTTGCTGCTCCTTGAAGCGATCGGCGCCGGCGGCAATGAGGCGCAGGCGATCGCCGACGCCGTGACGGATTTCCTCGACGACGACAGCAGCACGCAGCCGCAAGGCTCGGAGGACAATTTCTACACCGGGCTCAACACGCCCTATCGAACGGCTGGCGGACCGATCGCGTCGATTTCCGAACTGCGCTCGATCGAAGGGATCACCGGCGAAATCTACGCGCGGATTGCGCCTTATCTTTGTGCGCGCGCGGCCGGTGAAAAAATTGAAATAAACCTTAATGCGCTGACGCCGGAAGACGCGCCGGTCATCTATGCGCTGGCGGGCGGGAACTGGCCGCTCGATCAGTTGCGGGCGCAGATCGCGGAAACCCCGCCGGGCGGGTGGCCCGATCCGGCGACGTTCTGGAGCGCCAGCCCCGGCGGCGCGCCGCCGGCGGGCGCTATAACCCGCGTCGAACCGGCCTGGATCGAAGCCCGGGTTCTGCTTGAAGCCGAACAGCGGTTCGTGGAAGAAACGCTGATCATCGAGGTTCCGGCGTCCCTGACGGGCGGCGGAAAGCCGAAGCTTTATTCTCGCGTTCTCGGAGGCGGCTCCTGACCGATCTGGTCATTTTAAAACTCGGCGCGACGCCCGGCGATCCGATCGCCTGGGGCGCGTTCGCGGCTGGGCGCCTGACCGATGCAGGGCGCGTCGAGGGCGTCGCCGCGCTTGCAGGCTTTGCGAGCCTGATGCCGGAAGATTGCCGGCTCGTCGCCGTCCTCGGCGGCGAACAGGTCGCCTTGCGCGACATTCCCTCGCCGCCGAAGCAGCCGGCGAAATTGAGGGCCGCCGCGCTTTATCTGCTCGAAGACGAACTCGCCGAAGCGGTCGATGACCTCCATGTCGCGCTGAGCGCCGGGGCCGACGGCGCGCGCGCTTTTGCGATTTCAAAGTCCCTGATGAGGGCGTGGTTGGACGCTTTCGCGGAAGCGGGCGTCGCCCTTGCTGAAATGACCGTTGACTATGCGCTCATCGGCGGATCGAGCGGCGTCTGCGTGATCGCGGCCGACGGCGACCGCATCATCGCTTCGCGCGGGGCCGCCGGCTTCGCAGCTGAATCCTCGCTCGCCGAAATCGTCGCGCCCGCCTTCCTGAAGGCGGCGGGCGACGCGGCGATCGTCAGCTATGGCGCGCATGAGCATGTCGGGCGATGGGCGGCCGCGCCGGTCGAGCGCCGCCCGCTCGCGCATGAGGCCGACCTCCTCGCGCTCTTCGGCGCCAATCTCGGCGGCAAGGACGGCCGCGTCGATTTCCTCTCCGGCGAGTTCAAGCCGAAAAGGGCGTACACGGTGGAATTGGGCGCCTGGCGCCGGCCCGCGGCGCTCGCGGCGAGCCTCGCCGGCGCCCTTGTGCTTCTTGGCGCGGCGTCGGGCCTGCGCGACTGGCGCGTCGCCGAACGCTACGAGACGACGGCCGAGGCGTTGCACAAGGCGGCGTTCCCGACCTTTGACGGCGGCGACATTCGCGGCCATGCGCGCGGGCTGCTGTCCAGCGGCGCCAAGACCGCCGGCTTCCTGGACATGACGGCGCGCCTTACGGCGGGGCTTGAAGCCCATGACGGCGTTTCAATCGAGCGCATCCGGTTCGACGCGGCGCGCGGCCAATACACGTTCAGCATCCGCAGCGCGTCGGACGCCGGCATCGAAGCCTTCCGCACCGGGCTGACGCAGTTCGGCGTCGAAGCGAGCGACAATGGCGGCTACCGGCGCACCGGCGATCAGTGGGTCGGCGAAATGACGGCGAGGGCGCTATGAAGGCGTTCTGGGACCGGCTCGCCCCGCGCGAGCGCTTGTTCGTCATCGCCGGCGGCGCGATCGCCGGCCTCCTTGTCCTTCTGCAACTGATCATCGCGCCGGCGGTCGGCTGGCGCGAAGCGATGAAGACGAAGCGCGCCGGCGCCGAGGACCTTTATCGCCTCGTCGCCGGCGCCAGCGCGTCGGCCGGCGCCGGCGCGGCGAATGCGAACGCCGACCTTGCGACGCCGATCATCAATGTCGTCACCGATACGGCAAGCGCCAACGGGATCGAGATTTCGTTCAGGAACGCGCGCCCGGACGGCGGCGTTGACGCCGCGATCGCCGCTGATCCCGAAAAGCTGTTCGAGTGGCTAAGACAGCTTGAGGCTTCCTATGGCGTCACGGTCACGGCCGCCGACATCGCGCGCGAAAAAAGCGGCGGGGTGCGCGCGCAACTGACGCTGGCGCGACGGGGCGGCGCATGACCGCGCCATCCTGGGCGAGCGCCGCGGAGAAGCGCCGCTTCGCGCTGATCGCGCTTGCAGGCTTCGCCGCCGCGGCGCTCGCGCTGACGCCGGCGGACGTCGCCGCCTGGATGCTAAAGCGCGCCTCGCCGCTCACGGCCGTCACGGGCGCAAGCGGCACGATCTGGAACGGCAGGCTGACCGGGGTTTCGCATGGCGGGGTGCTGGTCGGCGACATCGGCTACCGCCTTTCCGCGCTGTCGCTGCTGCTCGGCCGGGTCGCGGTTGAAGCGGAAAGCGCCGGCGGCGCGCTCCTCGGCCGGGCGCGGTTCACCTTCGGCGTCGGGGGTCCTGAGATCCGCGATGTCAGCGCGGAGTTCAATCTCGGCGCCATTCGTCAGTACACGTTTTTCGGAGTCCGCTATCAGGGCGTCGCCCGTCTCAAGGCGCAGCGGTTGAAATTGTCTGACAAGACATGCGTCGCAGACGCCGCGACCCTTTCGACCAGCGCTTTTGAGGCGCTGGCGGATCGCTGGTCTGGCGCGCCGCTCCCGCTCGCGGGCGCGATCGTTTGCGAGGCGGGCGCCATCGTCGCCGCCCTCGACGGCGAAAGCGCCGACGGCCGGGCCTCTGTTGCGCTCACCATCCGGCCGGATTTCACTTACGCCGTGCGCATCGGCGCCGCGCCGCGCCGGCAGGACGTCAGCCGCGCGCTCGAAGCTTTCGGATTTGAAAACAAGGGCGAGGGGCTTTCCTATGAAGCCGCCGGCGTCCTGAAGGGATTAAGCTCATGAACGCAGCGCCGCTATCGCTGTTCGCCGCCGTCAGCGCGCTGTCGGTATGCGCCTGCGCGTCCGGCGGCGCCGCAAAGGACAACAGCGTCAACAAAGGCGCGCCCTCCTCGCCCGGCTCCAGCGCGACCGCTGGCGCGCTGCCGGACGCGGCGCTGCCCAGGGGCGGTTGCGGCATGATCCTGTGGACGCTCGACATCGAGCGCCCGATTCCGGTCTTTCGCGCCGTGTCGCAAGAAGGGGCCGAAATCGTCGTCGACGGGAAACTGCGGCGGCTTCAGCTCGCTGAGGCGGACGGCGGGTCGGGCTTTGGCATTTATGAAGTGCAGAAATTCACCGGCGACGGCCTGACGGTCAGCGTGCGCGTCCGGTTCGGGCTCGGATTTGAAGGCGGCTCTTACCTTGAGCGCGGCCTTGTGAGCATTGAAAAGGCCGACGGGTGGAAGACGGTGATCCCCGCCGCCGGCATCGCCGGTTGCCGCGCAAAGTAGCCGCGGTCAGCCCTCAAGACTGTGCACCACGATCGCCGCGAGCCCGATCGCGACGCCGACGCTCGCCATCAGATAACCGCGCTTCTTCGGCGTGCCGGAAGCATGCGGGGCCAGGTGGAAAATCATGATGTAAAGAAGGCCGCCGGCGGCGAGGCCGAGCAGCGGGCCGATCGGCAGCGCCGAAACGCGCTCGATATAGGTGGTCGCCACGAAGGCGCCGGCGACAGTCGTCACCGACGCCGCGACGAACGCCCACAAGATCGACATCGGCCTGTCGAGCCCGGCCCCGCGCGCCAGGAAATAGGCGATCACGCCCTCGGGAAACTCGTGCAGCAAGAGGCCAAGCGTCGCGATTGTGCCGGTAAAGAACTCGGCATGGTATGTCGCCTCGTAAATCAGTCCGTCGACGAAGGAATGAAAGCCGAGCGCGATGATCGAGGCGTAACCGAAAGCCGCGCCCAACAGGTTGCGCTGACTGTCCGTAAAAAGCCGCAGCAGCATCCCAATGCCGACCATCGCGAAAAAGCCGGCGACAACCCAGTTGATCGCATCCGGCGAATAGCTGAGCGCCTCAGGCGCGAGGTGGAAGAGGATCGCGACGAGAAGCACGCCGATCGCAAAGGCCGAGAAATAGGGGCTGTTGCGCCGGCCCCAATCGCCGAGCGCCGCCATGGAGAGGAGACCGGCCGAACTGATCAAGGCCGCGAGCAAACTCGCGAGCAATCCCGGCTCCAGATCAGCGATCGACGTCACGCCCACCCTCTTGGCACGCCCGCCGCGCGGCGGAGCTGGCCGCTCCGTTCCGGGGGCCGCATCTGCCTTACCGTTGGCAATTCGCCGACGCTAGCAACCATAACATTATAACGTCACTAGTTTTGGGCCCTGGCGATGAACTCGTCATGAAGTTGTTGCTGGCAGTCCACATCATTTTCGGGCTATGTGGCCGTTACGGTTGCTCTCGTCGGCGCGCTGCGTCTAGGTAACAGGTGTCGCGCCGTTCACCCCCCCGTGCGTTCCCGCGCGTTCAGGCGAGCCAATGACCCACTGTCAGCACGACCATGGTCACGTTCACGGATCCGGGAGCGCCCATGCGCCGGGCCGCAACGGGGCCCGTGACGGCGCCGTCGGTCGGCGGCTGATCGCCGCGCTTGCCGTCATTTCCGTTTTCATGGTCATCGAGTTTGTCGGCGGGTTGCTGTCGGGCTCGCTGGCGCTGATCGCCGACGCTTCGCACATGATGACCGACGCCGTCGCGCTCGGCCTCGCCGCAAGCGCGCATTGGTTGTCGATGCGACCGGCGGACGGCCAGTTGCACTTTGGTTACCGCCGGTTCCAGGTGCTGGCGGCGTTCGTCAACGGAATCGCGCTGGTCGTGCTGATGGCGTGGATCGTCTCAGAAGCGATCCGGCGGTCGATCAGCCCCGTCGATGTCGAATGGCGGACGATGCTGGTGATCGCGGTGCTCGGCCTCATCGCCAATGTGATCGCGTTCCGGCTGCTGCATAACTCGGCGACGCAGAACATCAATGTGCGCGGCGCCATGCTGCATGTGATGGGAGACCTGCTGGGATCGGTCGCGGCCGTTGTCGCCGCGGTGGTGATCGCCTTGAGCGGGTGGACGCGCATTGACCCGCTGTTGTCGATTCTGGTCGCGGTGCTGATTGGATTCTCGGCCTATCGCCTGTTGCGTGAAACCGCGCATATCCTGCTTGAAGGCGCGCCGAAGGGCATCGACGCCGCCGACGTCGCGCGCGACCTCGCGGCCGTCAGCGGCGATATCGAAGACGTTCACAGCATACAGCTGTGGCAGCTGACGCCCGATCATCCGCAGGCGACGCTGCATGTGCGCCTGCGCGCGGGCGCCGCCGGGCAGGACGCGCTGAGCCTCGTCAAGGTGCGGCTCGCCGAGCGCTTCGGCATCAAGGAGTCGACGGTCCAGATCGAGATCGGCGGCTGCAGCGACGGCGAGGAGACGCCGCCGCATGTTCATGACCACGACCACGATCATGAAAACGAGACGCTGCGCCCATCGCGCGCCGGGCGCCTGCGGGTCGTTTAATCAGACCGGCGCGTTTGCGTCCTTTCGCGCCGCCGGCAGCGGGCTGCCGCGCGCCGCGGCGCGCCATCCGCGGGG
>FSSH01001724.1_pt1 | contig 12933 bp, 15 predicted proteins | sample 1166101 | NCBI WGS metagenome assembly FSSH01 (sample SAMEA32972668, study PRJEB13176) | freshwater metagenome | biome: Drinking water system; feature: Biomass in drinking water that filtered by 0.45 um membrane; material: drinking water | place: USA | collected 2012-12-20 | depth 0 m | reverse complement strand
GAAAAGCCGGCAATCCAGCAGGCGCGCGATTCCGGGTTGAGCGTTTGTGCCCAGTCAAGGGCCGCGGCTGCGTCCGACAACTCGCCCTGGCCGTGATCAAACGCGCCCTGACTGCGGCCAACGCCGCGAAAATTGAAGCGCAGAACGGAAAAACCTCTTTTTGCGAAGATATAGAAAAGATTATAGACGATCTGATTGTTCATCGTTCCGCCAAATTGCGGGTGGGGGTGCAGAACGATGGCGATCGGCGCGGCACGGTTTTTCGCTTGCTGGTAGCGTCCTTCGATCCGTCCGGCAGGTCCGTTGAAAATCACTTCAGGCATAATCGCGACACTTGCTCCAATTTCCGCGCCTGCCTCGCTGGCCGGCGGTGATAATCATGTGACACCGACACGCGTTGACGCCGGCGCCGCCGCTCCCTAGAACAGAAGGGTAAATCTGCTGGTGCGGTCAGTTGGGACCGCACGGGCGCCAAATCGTCACGGGCAACCGGCATTGCCGGGAACCGTCGAAGTCTCGTTGCTCTAGGTAATTGACTGGAGCGGCGGACGCAAGGCGTGCGTGCAGCCTTTGGCCTGCCGGCATATCGTATGTTGAAGATGGCTCGATATCTCCAGGTGGTAATGCGCCGGGGCGTGCCTGTCACCGAAAAGGGTGAGGGGAGCGTATAAAGCCGGCTTCAGGCGATACGACAGCCAAGGTGGTTCATGGACGGACGACGTGCCTATCTTGATTGCAATGCGACCGCTCCGCTGCGCCCTGAGGCGCGGGCGGCGGCACTCGCTGCCCTTGAGCTTGCCGCCAACCCGTCAGCCGTCCATCAGGAAGGGCGCCGGGCGCGCCGTCTTCTCGAAGAGGCGAGGGCCGCCATTGCCGGTTTGATCAATGGTCATGCCGGGAATGTCATTTTTACCTCCGGCGGCAGTGAAGGTGCCGCCATGGTGCTGGCGCCCGGCTTCTGCGGCAGAGAAAAAGCGCCGGCTGAACGGCTCGTGGTCTCAGCCATCGAGCATTCAGCGGTGCTGAGCGCTGGCCGCTTCGCGCCAGCCGATGTGGCGGTGTGTCCGGTGACAAGCGATGGGGTGATTGATCTTGCTGCCCTTGAGGTGTTGCTCTCTGGCTCAGCGCGTCCGGCGCTGGTGGCCGTGATGCTTGCCAATAACGAAACCGGGATCATTCAGCCGATCGCCGAAGTGGCAGCCCTTTGCACGACGCATGGCGCTTCGCTGGTCTGCGATGCGGTGCAGGCGATGGGAAAGATACCCGTCGATATCGCCGCTTTGGGCGCGGACGCCATCATTGTCTCTGGCCATAAGCTTGGTGCGCCACAGGGCAGCGGCGCCGTCATCCTTGGTGAGGGCGTGCGCCTCGGCACGCCGCTCATCCGTGGCGGGGCGCAGGAACATCGCCAGCGGGCGGGAACAGAGAATGTCAGCGGCATTGCTGGGCTTGGCGCTGCCTGCGACTATCTGGCACGCCTGGGAGCGGTTGAGAGCGGGCGCATTCGTGCCATGCGCGATGACATGGAAGCACGCCTTGTGGCAGCACTGCCAGGCACCCACATCATGGGTCAGCATGTGCCGCGTCTGCCGAATACCAGTCTTGTGATGTGCGACGATATCATCGGCGAGACGGCGGTCATCGCGCTTGATCTGGCAGGAATCGCAGTGGCAACAGGTTCGGCCTGCGCTTCGGGCAAGGTCGCGCCGAGCCACGTGCTCAAGGCCATGGCGGTTGATGACGCTCACGCTCGCTCGGCCTTGCGTGTCAGCCTCGGCTGGGCGACGACGCCCGACGATATCGATAAATTCATCGCGGCCTTTGCCGCCCACCGTAACCGCATTGCCGGGCGCGCCGCCGCCTAACCGACAGGTCGAAGCGCCGGCCGCAATACAGGGAGTTGTCCATGCCAGCCGTTCAGGAAACCATCGAACAGGTCAAGGCAATCGACGTCGATCAGTACAAATATGGCTTCGTCACCGATATCGAATCCGAGCGTGCACCCAAGGGGCTGAGCACCGATATCGTGCGCTATATCTCGGCCAAGAAGAACGAGCCGCAATGGATGCTCGATTGGCGTCTGGATGCCTATGAGCGCTGGCGCGCGATGGAAGAGCCACAATGGGCGCGTGTGAGTTATCCGCGGATTGATTTCGAGGATCTTTATTACTATTCGCAGCCCAAAAGCACGTCGGGACCGAAATCCCTGGATGAAGTTGACCCGGAACTGCTGAAAACTTACGAAAAGCTTGGCATCCCCTTGCGTGAGCGTGAAGTTCTGGCAGGCGTTGTGGGAGCACGCGTCGCGGTCGACGCGGTGTTTGATTCCGTATCCGTCGTTACCACCTTCAAGGAAGAGCTGGCGAAGGCCGGTGTCATCTTCTGTGCCATTTCCGAAGCGGTACGCGAGCACCCGGAGCTGGTGCGCAAATATCTCGGCTCCGTCGTGCCGGTGAGCGATAATTTCTACGCCACGCTGAATTCGGCCGTGTTCTCCGATGGCTCGTTCGTTTATATTCCGCCAGGCGTGCGCTGCCCGATGGAATTATCGACGTATTTTCGCATCAACGAGCGCAATACCGGCCAGTTCGAGCGCACGTTGATCATCGCGGATAAGGGTGCTTACGTCTCTTATCTCGAAGGCTGCACGGCACCGATGCGCGATGAAAACCAGCTCCATGCCGCCGTCGTCGAACTGGTGGCGCTGGATGACGCGGAGATCAAATATTCAACCGTCCAGAACTGGTATCCCGGAGACGCCAGCGGCAAGGGCGGCATTTATAATTTCGTTACCAAGCGCGGCGATTGCCGGGGTGACAATTCGAAGATTTCGTGGACCCAGGTCGAGACCGGCTCAGCGATCACCTGGAAATACCCGTCTTGCATTCTGCGCGGCGATAATTCACGTGGCGAATTCTATTCGATCGCCGTGTCGAATGGCGCGCAACAGGTCGATTCCGGCACCAAGATGATCCATCTGGGTGCCAATACCTCCAGCCGTATCATTTCCAAGGGTATCGCCGCCGGCATCTCGCAGAACACCTATCGTGGCCAGGTCTATGCGCATCGCAAAGCCCGCAACGCCCGCAACTTCACCAATTGCGACAGCCTGCTGATCGGCGACCGCTGCGGCGCTCACACCGTGCCCTATATCGAGGCGAAGAATTCCTCCGCCCAGTTCGAGCATGAGGCGACGACCTCGAAAGTATCGGATGACCAGGTGTTCTACGCCATGCAGCGCGGCCTCACCAAGGAGGACGCCATCGCGCTGATCGTCAACGGCTTCGTCAAGGATGTTCTCCAGCACCTGCCGATGGAATTCATGGTGGAGGCGCAGAAGCTCATTGCGGTCAGCCTTGAAGGGAGTGTCGGGTGATGCTCGCCATGCGGGACGCCAGGGGGGCGGAGCTGGTGGCGGATATGCGGGTTCGTCTGGTGGCCGATATCGAGATGGAACGCCTGTTCGCCGGCTATGCTGCGGCGCTTGGCGGCGCGCCCGTGCCATGTGATCTCGCGGCCGGCGATGAGGGGCGCGTGGTGTCGATTGAGGCGGGCGATACGCCGATGGCGATGGTCGAATTCACCCATGGCGATGGTGCCTTCTGGCGCGGCCTGCTGAAGGGCGAGGAAGTCGCGGCAAGCGGTGGAGGCGCTCGATGAACGCGAACGGCAAACCATCATCACCGGTGATCAATCTGGCGGATGTACCGCTGTTTGAGTTGCGTCAGGGAGAAGCTTACGCGGCAAAGCTTGGCCGCATCGCGCCGCTGATCGGCTCGACGGGTCTGGGCTGCATGCTGACGATTGTAGCGCCTGGCAAGCGGGCCTTTCCGTTTCATCACCATCATCTTACCCATGAGATGTTTTTAATTCTTGAGGGGACGGGTGAGTATCGCTTCGGGTCTCAGACCTTTCCGGTGAAACCCGGCGATGTGCTTGCTGCACCGGCCGGATCAGCGGGCGAGGCCCATCAGATCATCAATACCGGGGAGAGCGAGCTGCGCTATCTGGCGCTCTCGACCAATCCCGGCCCGCAGCCTGAGGTGGTCGAATATCCTGATTCACGAAAATTCCTGGTTTATGGCGGCGCCCTCGATGGCTCACCCATGACCGCTCCCTTCCGTTTCATCGGCCGTCACGACGGCGCTGTCGATTACTGGGATGGCGAAGGCCAACCCGCCAACAAGGATTCCTGACCATGCTCGAAATTCGCAATCTCCATGCCCGCATCGAGGACAAGCAGATCCTCAACGGCATTGATCTTGTCGTGCCCGATGGCGAGGTGCATGCCATCATGGGTCCGAACGGATCGGGCAAATCGACGCTGTCCTATGTGCTGGCCGGTCGCGAGGACTACGAGATCACCGATGGCGATATCCTCGTCGACGGCCAGTCTATTCTTGAGCTGGAGCCTGATCAGCGCGCCACTGCCGGGCTGTTTCTGGCCTTTCAATATCCGCTGGAAATTCCCGGCGTTTCCACCATGACCTTCCTCAAGGCCGCCGTTAATGCCCACCGCAAGGCGCGCGGCGAGGACGAGATTGCCGCTGGTGTTTTCCTCAAGCGGGTGAGGGAGGTAGCGAAATCGCTGCAGATCTCCGATGAGATGCTGAAGCGCGGCCTCAATGTCGGCTTTTCTGGCGGCGAGAAGAAGCGCATGGAAATTCTGCAGATGGCACTTCTCCAGCCAAAACTCGCCGTGCTCGACGAGACCGATTCAGGCCTTGACATCGACGCCTTGCGCATTGTCTCGGAAGGGGTGAACGCGCTGCGCTCGCCCAAGCGCTCGATCCTTGTCATCACGCACTACCAGCGCCTCCTCGACTATATCGTGCCCGATCGCGTCCATGTCCTGACCAAGGGCAAGGTCGTGCGCTCGGGCGATGCCAATCTGGCGCGCGAACTCGAAGCCAGCGGCTATGCCGGCTATGGGGAGGCGGCGTAAGCCGGAACATCATGAGCATGGAACCGCGTATCCGGCATACCGCCGGCGAAGAGGCCATCCTTCAAGCCTTCTCAGCACGCCGCAAGGAGCTTGCGGCTTATCCGCGCGAACGCGCCGCCGCCCTCGACCTCGTCGTTCAGGACGGGCTGCCGACGCGACGCAGTGAAGCGTGGAAATTTTCTGATCTGCGTGCTGCGCTGAAAAGTTTTCCTGAACCAGCTGGCCTGCCGGGTGCAGGTGACATCGCGGCGGCTAAAAGCAGCCGGCCAGGCATCGATATCTCGCCGCTTGCGCGCCTTGCCTTTGTCAATGGCCGCTATGTCCCGTCGCTGAGTGAAGGGCAGTTGCCGACCGATATCTATTTTCGTGATCTCACGCAGGCCTTTGAGCGCGGAGACGCGTATGTCGAAGCCCATTTCGGTCGGCTGACGGCTGGAAATCGCGACAGCGCACTGGCGCTCAACACGGCTTTCACCCAAGGGGGTGCTGTGCTGCGCATCGCCCCTCATGCGAAGATCGAGGCGCCGATCCATCTTGATTTCCGCTTTGCCGGTGCGCAGGCCTCAGTCTTCCCGCGCCTTCTCATTCTGGTAGGCGAGGGAGCGCAATGCACCATTGTTGAGAGCCATGTCGGACCTGATGGCGCGGCCTATCAGTCGCATGCGGCAAGCGAAATCATCGTCGGCGCCCATGCGCGCCTGACACATGTGACGGTGCAGAAGGAGGGCGATGCTGCGCTTGCGCTGTCGCATGGTTTTGTCGAGCTTGGGCAGGGGTCCTGCTACGAGACCTTCGCGCTTGATGAAGGAGCAGCCTTCCAGCGGCGCGCCCTCTCGGTGCGGCTGACCGGCGAGGGAGCGAACCTCGCGCTCAATGGCGCGGTGCTTGCCCGTTATCGCCAGCATCTCGACACCACGCTTCAGGTTGATCATGCGGCTGCCGGCTGCAACAGCCGCGAGACGTTCAAATATGTCCTCGGTGGTCATGCCCACGGCGTTTTTCAGGGCAAGATCATCGTCCGCCCCGATGCCCAGAAAACCGACGGACGGATGAGCGCCCGTGGCCTCATGCTGGGAGATGAGGCCGAGTTCAGTGCCAAGCCGGAGCTTGAAATCTTCGCCGATGACGTTCAGTGCGCCCATGGCGCGACGGCCGGGCAGATCGACGAGGATCTTGCTTTCTATCTGCGCTCGCGTGGCCTGTCGGAAGCGGACGCCAAGGCGCTGCTGGTCAAAGCCTTTGTCGGCGAGGCGCTGGAAGCGGTCAGTGATGATGCCCTGCGCGGCATGCTGACCGAACGGGTTGGCGCATGGCTCGACCAGACGCTCGCGGACAGGAACAAGTCATGACTTATGACGTTGAGGCAATGCGCAGCGAGTTTCCGATTCTGGGAACGAGCGTCTACGGCAAGCCGCTCGTCTATCTCGACAATGCCGCCTCTGCCCAGAAGCCGCGCATTGTCCTTGAGCGCATGCGCCATGCCTATGAGCATGAATACGCCAACGTCCATCGCGGCCTGCATTATCTGGCGAATGCGGCGACCGACGCCTTTGAACAGGCGCGCGAGAGTGTTCGCCGGTTCCTCAACGCGCCATCCGTTGATCAAATTATCTTCACGCGCTCTGCGACCGAGGCAATCAATCTTGTCGCCCAGTCCTTCGGCGGGCTGCGGATCGGTGAGGGCGATGACATCGTCCTGTCGATCATGGAACATCATTCAAATATCGTGCCCTGGCATTTCCATCGCGAGCGGCGTGGCGCCAATCTCGTCTGGGTGCCGGTCGCCGATGATGGCTCGCTGACATTGGCAGCGTTCGAGGCTGCGCTGACGTCGCGAACAAAGCTGGTTGCCATCACTCACATGTCAAATGTGCTGGGGACGATAACGCCCTTGAAAGAGATGATCGCCGCTGCCCACGCGCGTGGCATTCCGGTCGTTGTTGATGGCAGCCAGGGGGCCGTCCATCTCGATGTCGACGTGCAGGATCTTGATGCTGATTTCTACATCTTCACCGGCCACAAAGTGTACGGGCCAACTGGTATTGGCGTGCTCTACGGCAAGAAGGAGCATCTGGCCGTCATGCCGCCCTTCAATGGTGGCGGCGAGATGATCGAGACGGTGACGATGGAGGGCGTGACCTACAATGACCCGCCGCATCGCTTCGAGGCCGGCACGCCGCCGATCGTGCAAGCGATCGGTCTGGGGGCTGCGGTCGAATTCATGATGGGTATCGGGCGCAAGACGATCGCCGCTCATGAACAGGCGCTCAGCGCCTACGCGCACCAGCGGCTGAGCGAAATCAATTCGCTGCGGATGATCGGCACTGCGCCGGGCAAGGGAGCGATCATCGCCTTTGAAATGACCGGGGCCCATGCCCATGATGTGGCAACCGTGATCGACCGCGAGGGTGTGGCGGTAAGAGCGGGCACGCATTGCGCCATGCCGCTGCTGAAGCGTTTTGGCGTCACCTCGACCTGCCGTGCGTCGTTTGCACTCTATAATACGCCGGCCGAGGTCGATAAACTGGTCGCGGCCTTGCGCAAGGCGCATGATTTTTTCGCATGAGGGTCGAATGAGCCAGGATACGATAACACCTGTGACGACGGCGGTCTCACCATCGGGCAGCGATGTTGATCGCCTGACCGACGACATCGTCGCAGCCCTCAAGACCGTTTATGACCCGGAAATTCCCTGCGATATTTACGAGCTGGGTCTGATCTACCGCGTCGATATCAACGATGATCGCTTTGTCGACATCGACATGACGCTGACCGCTCCCGCCTGTCCGGTTGCTGGCGAGATGCCGGGCTGGGTAGAAAATGCCGTATCGACGGTTCCCGGTGTTTCCGGCGTCAAGGTCCAGATGGTCTTCGATCCGCCATGGGATCCTTCGCGCATGTCAGACGAGGCACGGGTTGCCTTGAATATGTTTTAGTAGTGCCCATGTACTCTCGACAATCACGACGCCCGTTCGATGATGTTTGATCGATCGCGGGCAGAAGGTGAAACGATATGACCGCTGAGACATCCGCATCTTCGCTACCCCCGCGTCGCCGCCCGCGTATGTCCGTGGTGACGTTGACGGAGACCGCAGCCGAGCGTGTGCGCCACATCATGGCGCGCTCCGAGCGCCCGCTTTATGGCGTGCGCGTGGGTGTCAAAAATGGCGGCTGCGCCGGCATGTCCTACACGATGGATTATGCCGAGAAAGCCGAGCCGCATGACGAGATCATCGAGGACAAGGGTGTGCGGGTTCTCATCGACAGCAAAGCCGTTTTGTTTCTGCTGGGAACGACCATGGATTTTCGCAGTGACAAGCTGACGTCGGGATTTGTCTTTGAAAACCCCAATCAGACCAGTGCCTGCGGCTGTGGTGAATCGGTCGCGATCACACCGGCGGCAGAGGCAGTGACCGATTGAACCTGCCAACACGTCGCCGGCAATCAGGCGACCTGTGAGCCTTCTTGCTGAGCAACATCGAGTTCAGTACAGACGCGATTGCGCCCCTGCCTTTTCGCCAGATACATCGCCTGATCGGCACGGTCGATGATCAGATCGGACGTGTCGCCTGGACGCAACATAGCGCAGCCAATCGAAATCGTGATCCGGCCCAGACGCTCGCCCGTTGAGCGCTTGATGAGTTCTTTGCCCATGACGCTTTGGCGGACATGTTCCGCCACCCTCAAGGCGGCTGGAAGATCGGTGCGCGGCAGCAGGATGCAGAATTCCTCGCCGCCAAAGCGCGCCGCGATATCCTGTCCCTTGACGTTCTGCTTGACGGCAGTGGCAACCAGACGCAAGACCTGATCGCCGGTCTGATGCCCATAGACGTCGTTGAACTTCTTGAAATGATCTATGTCGGAAATCAGTAGCGACAACGGCATGTTGTTCGACTGCGCGTCGATGATGCAGCGCTCCAGCGACTGATCAAGACAGCGTCGATTGGCAAGGCCAGTGAGCGGGTCGGTCAATGTTTCATTGCGGATGGTTTCAAGCGACACACGCAGCTCTTCGATCTGGCGTTTGGAATCGCGAAGCTTTTCCTCAAGATCGACATTGCGCGTCGCCATGTCCTTCGTTTCGCTCACCAGCGTCTCGACGATGCGCTGCAGCGCAAGCTCGTCCTTGGCCGAGCGCGCCAGATCGCCCGAGGCTCCTTCGAGGGTTTCGCTGTAGGCGAGGGCATCCTTGCGTGCTGAATCGATGGCGTTCACGACCTCGCGCAGTTCGCCTGACAGCTTGCCGCCGATCCGTTCAACCCGGTCTCCGAACCGGTGCGGCGCCAGAAACTCCTCGTAGATCCGTGCGGTATCCTCAGCCGAGATCATCTCGGAATTGCGCAACAGCGCATTCAGTGCCTTGTTGAGAGACTGATTATAGCCAGCAGCATAGGTGTACCACATCTCGTAATTGCGCGGATAGGCGGGCGTCATATGCGCCTTGAGATGCCCGATTGCTGCTTCGCCGTAGCCAATCGTGCGGAGGAAATCATCTTTCTGGTCCAAAACATGGCTCCAAAGCTTATCAACGCGACACCGAGCGTGCAGGTTGATGACTTTAGATTTCGCAAGCCTAATTTTTTCTTAATGTTTCCAGCAGTACGGCCTCTGGCCACGCAATTTTGCGTAATCTGATCGCAAAATACAGCGTGACCCCGCTAGCGTGGCCGTACAGCCCTCAGCAAAAATGCTGGAACATGATCGCCAAGGCCGCGCGGTTCTTTGTGAACCTCATTGGTGTCCGAGCGCCTTGGTCGTTGCGCCGGCCGTTCCTTCGTCACTGCCGGCGCGGATTGGCGAGCGGGGCGCTCGTCGTGCCGCTCGCGACGCGGCGCCACGCCAGAATCTGCCGGGCGCTCGGATGCGGCATCTTTCGGCCCGATCGCGCGATCGCCGGTGCTATCGCGCCCTTTGCCACGCCGGCTGGCTGACCTGCCACTGCGCTCGCCACGACCTTGCGATGGCTCGCCAGGACGATCCTCACTGTAGCCGCGACGTTGCCGGCTGCGCGTTGCCGGCTCGTTGTCGCTGGCGGGTGGAGTTGAGCTGCCTTCCCACTCGATCTTGGTACCGATGAGCTGCTCTATGGTGGCGAGTGTCTTGCTGTCAGCTGATGTCACGAGCATGGCCGCATGGCCGGCTCGTCCTGCCCGTCCTGTTCGCCCGATGCGGTGCACATAGTCCTCGGCATGATGCGGCACGTCATAATTGAAAACATGGCTGACATCTGGAATATCGAGGCCGCGGGCCGCCACGTCGGAGGCAACGAGCAGAGTAATCTCACCTGAGCGGAATTTGTCGAGCGTCTGTGTGCGGGACGACTGGTCCATGTCGCCATGGAGTGAGCCGACATTGAGGCCGTGCTTGATCAGGGAGCGGAAGACAACGGCAACATCGCGCTTGCGATTGCAAAAGACGATAGCGTTCTTCAGCCCGCTTGCCTGCGCGATCTGCTGGCGCAGCGCTTCGCGCTTTTCATGCGCCTCGCCACCTGTGGCAATCAGCCTTTGCGTGATGGTGGCGGCAGCTGATGCCGGGCGCGCGACTTCGACACGCACCGGATTTGACAGGAAATTTTCGGTAAGCCGCTTGATTTCGGGCGGCATGGTGGCTGAGAAGAACAGCGTCTGCCGGGTGAACGGCACCAGCTTGCAGATGCGCTCGATGTCGGGAATGAACCCCATGTCGAGCATGCGATCAGCCTCGTCGATCACCAGGATCTCGATGCCTGTCAGCAGCAGCTTGCCGCGCTCGATATGATCAAGCAGGCGTCCGGGTGTGGCGATCAGGACGTCGACGCCGCGATTGATCTTGGTATCCTGATCACCAAACGACACGCCGCCGATGATGAGCGCCAGATTGAGCTTGTGGTTGGTGCCGTAGCGGGAGAAGTTTTCCTCAACCTGCGCTGCCAGTTCGCGCGTTGGCTCAAGGATGAGTGTTCGCGGCATGCGCGCCCGGGCCCGCCCGCTTTCCAGCAGGGTCAGCATCGGCAAGGTGAAGGCTGCCGTCTTGCCGGTACCTGTCTGGGCGATGCCGATCAGGTCGCGCCGCTGTAGAATGTGAGGAATGGCCTCGGACTGGATGGGGGTTGGTTCGCTATAACCGGCAGCACTTACTGCGGTCAGGACCTTTTCGGACAAGCCGAGGTCGGAAAATGACATGAAGCTACTTTTCTTGGACAGAGTGTTAGCGAAGCAACGTCAGGCTTTCGCAACGAAATGAGCGCTTGAATTAGTCCAAGCGCACGCTAGTAACATAGAGACAGGGCGTGCAAAGTCAATCTTTCTGCGCACCGCCCTGTGATAAAAAACGCAAAAAGGATATTGATTGTGGCCGATTCACCGCTGGTTCTTGTACCGGGCCTCGGCTGCACCGCAGGACTTTTTGGCCCGCAACTTCCGGCACTGAAATCCCATGGCGAGGTGATGGTCGTTGATCATCGTGCTGACAGCAGCATGGGTGACATCGCCCGGCGCTTTCTCGATCACGCACCACCGCGCTTCGCGCTCGCCGGCCTGTCGATGGGCGGATATATCGCTTTCGAGATCATGCGCCTGGCGCCCGAGCGGGTGACCCGCCTGGCGCTCCTCGATACCAACGCGGTTGCAGACAGCAAAGAGCGCAAGGAAACCCGCCGCGAGCTTGCCGCGCGTGTCGGACAAGGAGAGCTGATGAGCGCGGCAGCCGCGCTTTATCCGGGCTACGTCCATCCCGCACGCCATGAAGACCGCCATCTGCAGCAGATTTACTTTGACATGATGGCCGAGACCGGAGCCGATGCGTTCGTCCGCCAGTTGATGGCAATTGCTGCACGGCAGTCAGCGTTGTCGATCCTGCCAGCAATCGCTGTTCCAACGCTGGTTGTTGTCGGTGCCGAGGATAGCGCCACACCATTGGCGCAAGCCGAGGAGATCGCTCATGGAATTACCGGCGCGCGGCTTGAAATCATCCCTGATTGCGGTCATCTCTCCACGCTCGAGAAGCCACAAACGCTGACGCGGCTTTTGGCTGATTGGTGGGTTTGAAGCACCTTCTGGCGCGCTCATTCCTTAAGCGTACTGAGCGAAATTACCGTCCATTCCCGCTCAAAGGGCGCGATGGTGAGCGAGGCATCGGCGCCATGCCGCTCGCCAGTGGAGAGCGACGTTTCCAGCCGCACGCGGCAGCGATAGACACCGCCTGAGTAAATCGGCGAACTGCGCGCCACGCAACGCGACGGATCGAGCTGGGTGATGACAGTCTGGATCTGCCCGTCAGGGGCCGCAGCCAGCCCACGGTCGAAAGCCAGCCGGATTTCATCTGCATTGGGGGCAGCGCCCCTGTGAAGCCACGAAAAATCAACCGTAATCGCCAATGTCGCAGCCAGGGCGATAACCAGCACGAGGATACGGGCCATTCATGCCCCCTTCTGTTCTTGTAACCTGATGATACAACCAAAGGATTGCATCCTGGTTCAAAAACATGGTTCCCGGGGGAATAACCCGGGAGTTCATTAAGCCAACAGGCGGGCGCGCATGCGCCGCGATTGTCAATATTGTATATCATTTCCGGGTTGCCGGCGCTGCACGTGGTCGTGCGGACAGCTGAACCTCCGGCTATCGTCGCTTCCATGAAGCTTATTGGATCGCAATTCGACATGATTACATCAGGTAATCTGCCGCAAGTTATTGTTTTAGCTTCATCTTTATCCGTCAAACCATATCGGCTTGACGGGCTGATGGTCTAGGGTCAGGACCCATTAATTTGGACGAAACGGTGGGAGAGAAATGGCGCGAGGTTGAGGAGCAAGCCTGCAGGAAGTCGTCTGACTTTCAAAGGCTTGCGACATAAAGATCGCGTCATTTCACCCCATCCGAAGGACAAGGCACGAATGGCAAACTGGTTCGTCGAAGCCCTCAACCATACCAAGGGGGATGCTTTTCAGGCTTCTCCTGCCATTTTATCCATTCGTGCCATGCCGTTTTGCTTAAATTAATCGGTCCTGA
>FSSH01003157.1_pt3 | contig 12939 bp, 13 predicted proteins | sample 1166101 | NCBI WGS metagenome assembly FSSH01 (sample SAMEA32972668, study PRJEB13176) | freshwater metagenome | biome: Drinking water system; feature: Biomass in drinking water that filtered by 0.45 um membrane; material: drinking water | place: USA | collected 2012-12-20 | depth 0 m | reverse complement strand
TCCGGCGCCTGATCCAGATCGTCTTTGGCCTGTCGATCGCCTTCGCCGCCTCGTCGTTCTTCCTCTCCTTCTTCTCGTTCGGCGGCGGAGCGCTGGTCTGATGGAGGGCGCGCCGTCCGGACTGCCGCTGGGTTACGCCGTGCCCGTCCACCGGGCGCTGACCGAGCACATCCTGCTGGGCGGCGCGCCGCGCGGCCTGGCGATCGCCAATGCAACGCTGGCCGGAGCCATCGGGCTTGGCCTGCGCCTGTGGATCGCAGGGCTCGTGCTCTTCGCGCTTGGTCACATGGTCGCCGTCTGGGCGGCCCGGTGCGATCCGCAATTCGTCGATGTCGCGCGGCGGCATCTGCGCTTCCCCAACTATCTGAGGGTGTGACGAGCCATGTTCAGCTTGCGCGAATACCGGAACAAGGCTGATCGTCTTGCCGACTTCCTGCCCTGGGCCGCACTGGTCGCGCCCGGCGTGGTGCTCAACAAGGACGGCAGCTTCCAGCGCTCGGCCCGCTTCCGAGGGCCCGATCTCGACAGCGCCACGCCGGCCGAGCTGATCGCCACCACCGCGCGCCTAAACAGCGCGCTGCGCCGCCTCGGTTCGGGCTGGGCAATCTTCGTCGAAGCCGTGCGCCGCCCGGCACAGGACTATCCGGAAAGCGACTTTCCCGATCCGGCCTCGGCCCTGGTCGAACGTGAGCGCGCCGCGCAGTTTGCCGAGGAAGGCGCCCATTTCGAGAGCGGCTATTACCTGACGCTGCTGTGGATGCCGCCCGCCGAGGATGCCGCGCGGGCCGAGAGCTGGCTCTACGAAGGCAAGGCCCAGAAGGGCGTGCAGGCAAGCGAACTGCTCGAACTCTTCATCGACCGCACCGACCGGCTGCTGCGCCTGATCGAGGGCTTCGTGCCCGAAGCCGCCTGGCTGGGTGACAGCGAGACGCTCACCTACCTCCATGACTGTGTTTCGACCCGCAGCCACCGGGTCCGCGTCCCCGAAGTGCCGATGCACCTCGATGCGCTGCTGGCCGATGAACCGCTGACCGGTGGGCTCGAGCCCCGGCTTGGCCGTGCCCATCTGCGCACGCTGACCGTGGTCGGTTTCCCGAGCGCCACGTTCCCGGGGATCCTCGACGAACTCAACGGCCAGTCCTTCGCCTACCGCTGGTCGACCCGCGCGATCATGCTCGACAAGACCGACGCGGCGAAACTCCTGGGCAAGATCCGCCGCCAGTGGTTTGCCAAGCGCAAGTCGGTCGCCGCAATCCTCAAGGAGGTGATGACCAACGAGGCCTCGGCGCTGCTCGACAGCGATGCCTCGAACAAGGCGGCCGATGCCGATGCGGCGCTGCAGGAGCTGGGCTCCGACCTGCAGGGCATGGCCTTCGTCACCGCCACTGTCACGGTCTGGGACGAGGACCCGGCACTGGCAGCCGAGAAGCTCCGCCTCGTCGAGAAGGTCATCCAGGGCCGCGACTTTACCGTGATCGTCGAGGGCATGAACGCGCTTGAGGCCTGGCTCGGCTCGCTGCCGGGCCATGTCTACGCCAATGTCCGCCAGCCTCCGGTCTCGACCCTCAACCTTGCCCACATGATCCCGCTCTCGGCGGTCTGGGCCGGGCCAGAATGGGATGCGCACTTCCGGGCGCCGCCCCTGTTCTATGCCCGGACCGAAGGCTCGACCCCGTTTCGCTTCGCCCTTCATGTCGGCGATGTCGGCCATGCGCTGATCGTCGGCCCGACCGGGGCCGGCAAATCCGTGCTGCTCGCGCTGATGGCCCTGCAGTTCCGGCGCTATGATCGCTCGCAGATCTTCGCTTTCGATTTCGGCGGCTCGATCCGGGCGGCGGCCCTTGCCTGCGGCGGTGACTGGCAGGACCTGGGCACCAGCCTTGCCGGCGACGGGGCTGGCGCCGTCATGTTGCAGCCGCTCGCGCGGATCGATGAGCCTGCCGAGCGGAACTGGGCTGCCGAATGGCTCCACGCGATCCTCGCCGCCGAGGGTGTGGCCGTCGATCCCGCGACCAAGGAACATCTCTGGTCGGCCCTGACCTCGCTTGGCACAGCGCCGGTTGCCGAGCGCACGCTCACCGGCCTTGCCGTGCTCCTCCAGTCGCAGGCGCTCAAGCAGGCACTCGCCCCCTATTGCATCGGCGGACCATTCGGGCGGCTGCTCGATGCCGAAACCGAGCAACTGGGCGAGGGCAAGTTCCAGGCCTTCGAGACCGAAGGCCTGACCGGTTCGGCTGCCGCACCCGCCGTGCTCTCCTACCTCTTTCACCGGATCGAAGGCCGTCTGGATGGCTCGCCGACCCTGATCATCATCGATGAGGGCTGGCTGGTGCTCGACAGTCCGGCCTTTGCTGCGCAGCTGCGTGAGTGGCTGAAAACGCTGCGCAAGAAGAACGCGAGCGTCGTCTTCGCGACCCAGAGCCTCGCCGACATCGAGTCCTCGGCAATTGCGCCCGCGATCATCGAAAGCTGCCCGACCCGCATCTTCCTGCCCAACGAACGGGCGGTCGAGCCGCAGATCCTGTCGGTCTATCGCCGCTTCGGCCTCAACGACCGGCAGATCGAGATCATCGCGCGGGCAGCCCCGAAGCGGGACTATTACTGCCAGTCGGCCCGCGGCAACCGCCTGTTCGAGCTGGGTCTGGGCGAGGTTGCTCTTACCTTTGCCGCCGCGTCCTCGAAGACCGACCAGCTGGCGATAAGCGAGCTGACCGAGGCCCATGGCACCGCCGGCTTTGCCCGGGCCTGGCTGCGCCATCGCGGTCTTCCCTGGGCCGCCGACATGCTCCCTCCCGATCCCGTTCCCCCCGCCCACGGCAGCGATGTGGCTGTGGGCCAACCCAAGGAGTAGTGCCCATGAAACCGACCCCCAAACCGCTGGGCCTCCGCCAGGTGCTCAGCTTTGGCGCTGCGGCGCTGTCACTGAGCGTGACGGCGATCATCCCCACCCCGGCCTATGCCCAGTTCGGGTTCGGCGGGATCGTCTACGATCCCACCAACTACGCCCAGAACGTGCTGACGGCTGCCCGCACGCTCGAGCAGATCAACAATCAGATCCGTTCATTGCAGAACCAGGCGACGTCGCTGATCAACGAGGCGCGCAACCTGCAAAGCCTGCCGCTGACCGTGCTCGAGCCGATCCAGCAGCAGATCCGGCAGACCCAGCAGCTGCTGAGCAAGGCCCAGGGTATCGCTTATGATGTCCAGGCAATCGAGCGCGAGTTCGCCCGCAACTATTCACCTGCCAGCCTGACCGGTTCGCAGCGCGACATGGTTCGCGGCGCGGAGGACCGCTGGCGCACCAGCGTCGGCGCCTTCGAGGATGCGCTCAAGGTCCAGGCCGGCGCGGTGCAGAACCTCGACGACTCCCGCACCGCTGTCCAAAGCCTCGTGACGGCAAGCCAGTCGGCGACCGGCGCGCTGCAGGCCGCCCAGGCCGGCAACCAGTTGCTCGCGCTCCAGTCGCAGCAGCTCGGCGATCTGATCGCGACCATGGCGGCCATGAACCGGGCCCAGGCGCTCGATGCCGCCAATGAAGCCACCGCCAAGGCGCAGGCCCGTGAGCAGCTGCGCCGCTTCATGGCCCCGGGGCGCGGCTACGTGCCCGTCGGCGCGAAGCTCTATCGGGACTGAGCGGCATGGACACCAAGCTCTTCGCGCGGATCGCAGCCGGGGCCTTTGTTGCCGTCGCGCTGACCATGACCGTGCTGACCCTGCGCGAAGAGCGCGAGGTGGTGCAGTCCGAAGTGGTGACAATCCGGGAACCGGACAGCGACCCGCTGCCCGGTCAACTCAAGGCCTGCGCCGCCATGGGCGAGCTGGCGCTGTCCGCGCCCGACTGCCGCGCAGCCTGGGCCGAGCAGCGGCAGCGGTTCCTCGGGATCGAACCCGGGGAGGCGTCATCTGCGGCTGAGCCTGAGCAGTCGCCGTCGGATATCCCGCCAGCAGTGGAGCAGTGACATGGGTGGGACTGGCGTCGTCGACCGCTTCCTCGACATCTTCTCGCGCTACATCGATTCCGGCTTCGGCCTGCTGTCGGGCGAGGTCGCCTTCATCGCGACCACGCTGATCGTCATTGATGTCACGCTCGCCGCGCTATTCTGGACCTGGGGCGAGCAGGACGACGTCATCGCCCGCCTGGTCAAGAAGACGCTGTTTGTGGGGATCTTCGCCTACATCATCGGCAACTGGAACAACCTTGCCCGGATCGTCTTCGAGAGCTTTGCCGGGCTCGGCCTCAAGGCCAGCGGCACCGGTTTTTCGGCAGGCGAACTGCTCCAGCCCGGCCGCGTCGCCCAGGTCGGGCTCGATGCCGCGCGGCCCCTGATCGAGGCGATCTCGGACCTCATGGGCTTCGTCAGCTTCTTCGAGAACTTCCTGCAGATCGTCATCCTGCTGGTCGCCTGGGCGCTGGTCGTGATCGCCTTCTTCATTCTCTCGATCCAGCTGTTCGTCACCCTGATCGAGTTCAAGCTGACCACGCTCGCGGGTTTCGTCCTCATTCCCTTCGGCCTGTTCGGCAAGACTGCCTTCATGGCCGAACGCGTGCTTGGCAACGTGGTCTCGAGCGGGATCAAGGTGCTGGTCCTGGCGGTCATCGTCGGCATCGGCTCGACCATCTTCAGTGAATTCACCAGCGCCATTCCGGTCGAGCCGACCATTGAGGATGCACTCTCGATCGTGCTGGCGAGCCTGACCCTGCTCGGGCTCGGCATTTTCGGACCCGGCATTGCCAACGGGATCGTCGCGGGAGGCCCGCAGCTGGGGGCTGGTGCCGCCGCAGGAACTGCACTCATGGCGGGTGGAGCCGCTGCCGGCGCGGTTGCCGGAGCAAAGCTTGCCGGCGGCGCGGTCGCCAGTGCCGCCTCCAGCGTTGCCCACGGCACCTCTCGTGCCGCCGGCGGCGCCACGACTGCCTATGCGATGGGTTCTGCCGGGAAGAGCGGCGCTGCCGCTATCGGTTCTGGCGCGGCGGCTGTCGGTGATGCCGCCTTGGGTGCGGCCACCTCACCGCTGCGCAAGGCCGGCGAAGGCCTCCAGCAATCGTTCCGCGAGGGCGGGCGGTCCGCCATCACCAACACCGGCGGCACGATCACGCCCAGTCCCGACACCCCGGCTCCCGACAGCCCGGCTCCGCCCACTGCCGAGGCAGGTCAGCCGGCCTGGGCCCGGACGATGAAGAACCGGCAGACCCTCGCGCAAGGCGCCACCATCGCCGCCCACACGCTCAAGGCTGGCGACAGCAGCGGTGCGGGCGCTTCCATCGACACCTCGGAAAAGGACTGACGCATGTTCCGACGCCCCACCATTCGTTACGGCAGGACTCCTGAACCCGAAACGCCCTACCAGCGCGCCGCCCAGGTCTGGGATGACCGGATCGGCTCGGCCCGCGTCCAGGCCCGCAGCTGGCGGCTCGCGTTCTTCGGCGCGCTGGGCCTGTCGACCTGCCTGACCGCCGGGATCATCTGGCAGGGCGCACGCGGCAGCATTGTCCCCTGGGTGGTCGAGGTCGACAAGTTGGGCGAAGCCCAGGCCGTGGCCCCTGCCGACGCCGGTTTTGCGCCGTCCGATCCCCAGATCGCCTTCCACCTCGCGCGCTTTATCGAGCAGGTCCGCAGCATCCCCGACGATCCGATCGTCGTGCGCCAGAACTGGCTCCGGGCCTATGACTTCGCAACCGACAAGGGCGCCCTGGCGCTCAACGACTATGCCCGGACCAATGACCCCTTCGCCGCCATCGGCCGCGAACAGGTCGGCGTCGATGTCACGAGCGTGATACGGGCATCGCCGACCAGCTTCCGCGTCGCCTGGGTCGAGCGCCGCTACCGCGACGGCAGTCTCGCCGAAACAAGCCGCTGGACCGCGATCTTGACCACCGTCGTCCAGCCTCCGCGCACGCCTGATGCCCTGCGCAAGAACCCGCTCGGCATTTTCGTCAATGCCATCAACTGGTCGAAGGAACTCGGATCATGATCAGCCGGACCCAGCGCGCACCGCGCGCCCTGACCCTCGCTATTGCCAGCTCGAGCCTCGTGCTCGCCACTCCCCTGCAGGCCCGGGAACACGCAGTGCACCCGCCTGCCGCGCCTGCGGCGGTCAGCGAGACGCCGCAGGCGCCTTCATCGCGTTCCAGCGTGGTGGCCATCCCCGTACCGCTGCCGCTTCCCGGTCAGCTCAAGAGCTTACCGCAGGCGGAGCCCCCCGCCGCGGGCCGCTCCCGCCCGTCCCGGAGTCACCCCGCTCCGCGCGACCGGGTGGGAGCGGCAAACGAGGCCGCGCGCGTACAGCCGGACCGCACCGGGTTCATCAACGCGATCCAGCTCTACCCCTTCACCAAGGGCGCGCTCTACCAGGTCTATGCCAGGCCCGGACAAGTGACCGACATTGCGCTCCAGCCCGGCGAGCGTCTGGTCGGGCCGGGGCCAGTTGCTTCCGGCGATACCGTGCGCTGGATGATCGGCGACACCGTCAGCGGCACCGGGGCCGCCGAACAGGTCCACATCCTCGTCAAGCCGACCCGGCCCGACATCGCCACCAATCTCGTGATCAACACCGATCGGCGGACCTATCACCTCGAGCTGCGCGCCAATCCTTCCGTCTACATGGCCTCGGTCTCCTGGACCTATCCGGAAGACGAGCTGATCGCGCTGCGCCGGGCCCATGCCGAGGCGGAGCGCGCCGCACCGATCGCAGCCGGCATGGACCTCGCGAGCCTTGATTTCCGCTACCGGATCGAGGGCGACAAGCCGGCCTGGCGGCCGCTGCGCGCTTTCGATGACGGAACTCGCGTCTTCATCGAGTTTCCCGAAAGCGTCGCGCAGGGCGAATTGCCGCCGCTGTTCGTACTGGGTGCCCGCGGCGAGGCCGATCTGGTCAATTACCGCGTCTCGGGCCGCTACATGATTGTCGACCGGCTCTTTGCCGCTGCCGAGCTCCGGCTTGGCGGGCGCAAGGGCCAGGACAAGGTGCGGATCGTCACCGCGCGCCGGGGCCGGTCATGACCGGGGCGGTCGACACCGAAAGCCGGGAGCAGCCGCTGGTCGATCCCGAAAGCGCGGTGAAGCTGCGCGGCGATCCACCGCGCGTCATGCGCCTGTCGCGCAAGGCCATCGGACTTGCCTCGGCTGCTGCCTGTGCGCTGGTCGGCGGCGCCCTGATCTATGCCCTCCAGCCCGAGGGACGAAAAGGCGCCGAGGAACTCTACAACACCGATGGCGTCGCCGTGGCTGACAATCTCGCCGGGGCGCCCAAGGACTATGGTCAGGTGCCCAAGCTCGGCCCGCCGCTTCCCGGCGATCTCGGTAAGCCGATCCTCGATGCCAGGCAGCGCGGCGATGTGGCCGCACTGCCACCGGCCGGGACGGGACCGGCGACCAATCCCGCTGCAGATGCGGCCGCAGCCGCCCGGCAGCGCGCCGAGCAGGAGCGCGAAGCCGCCCGCGGCAGCCGCCTGTTCTTCGGAGGCGGAAGCGCGGGCTCTGCGCCAAGCAGTCTGGCCAGTCCGCCTGCGGGAGACGAGGCGCGGGCGGTTGGGCCCGGCGCGGCCCCTTCATCGGATGCGGCGCGCCGGCAGGCCTTCCTCGAGCGCGCCAGTGATCGGCGGGCGGTCTCGGGCGAACGGCTTGTGGGGCTGGCCGCCCCTGCCATCCTTCAGGCAGGCTCGGTCATCCCGGCAGCCCTGATCACCGGCATCCGTTCGGACCTGCCGGGGCTGGTGACCGCGCAAGTGACCCAGAACGTTTATGACAGCCCGACGGGACGCATCCTGCTGATCCCGCAGGGCTCGCGGCTGATTGGCGACTATGACGCCGATGTCGCTTTCGGTCAGAACCGGGTGCTGCTTGCCTGGAACCGGCTAATCCTGCCTGATGGCCGCTCGATCGTGCTCGAGCGGCAGCCGGCTTCGGACACCCAGGGCTTTGCCGGGCTGCAGGACGGCACCGACTATCACTGGGGCGGGGTGCTCAAGGCCGCGCTGGTCTCGACCCTGCTCGGCGCCGGCGCTGAACTGGGTTCCGGCGATGATGGCAATCTTGCCCGCGCTTTCCGGCGCGGGACGCAGGACAGCATCAATCGTGCCGGCGAGCAGGTCGTCAGCCGCGAACTCAACGTTCGGCCGACGTTGACCATCCGTCCGGGCTTTCCGGTGCGGGTGCTGGTCACCCGCGACCTCGTGCTGGGAGCGGGACAATGACGCGCCTGAAGCTATCGGACATTGCCGACGAGAAGCCGGTGCGGCTGACGATCGAGCTGCCAGCGCGACTGCACCGCGAGCTTCTGGCTTATGCGGCGGCGGTCAATGGCGGGGCCGCAGCGGGCGCGCCAACGGTCGAGCGCCTGATCCCGCCCATGCTGGAACGGTTCATCGCCAGCGACCGCGCCTTTGCCAAGGCGAAGCGCGGTCAGGCGGGATAACGCTCGTTGATCATCGTGAAGAAGCGCTGCAGCGCCGGGTTCTCGTTGTCCTCGCGCCAATAGAGCGCGAAGTCGATCCGCGCTGTGCCGCCATTGTCATAGATGTCCCGGAACTGCAGCTCTGGCCATGCGACCCCCATCGAGGCTTCGGTGGCAATGGTGATGAACCGACCTACCGGCACCATGCTGAGCACGCTCTCGAGGCTGGTTTCCTGGGTGATGATATTGGGTCGATAGCCCTGCCCGGTGAGGCGCGCGGTGATCAGGTTCCGGATCATCTGGCCAATGCCCTGGCGCGGGACGACAAAGATCTCGCGGCGCAGATCGCCCCAGTAGATCCGGCTTGCCTCGAGCAAGGGGTGCTCCGGGTAAAGGGCAGCCACGAGCCGTTCCGACCATACCGGGCGCGACGCAATCCCTTGCTCCTCGCTGCCGAGCGGCGCGATCGCGACGTCGATCGTCCCGGCGCGCAGATCGCTGCACAGCTTGTCCGGATCGCCTTCGACTCCGTCGAACTGCACATCGGGAAACCGGGTGAGGTAGTCCGAGAAGGCGGCCTTGAGGTGCCCGGCCATCAACGACGAGCAATACCCTACGGCAAAGCGGCCTTGCTCGCCGTAGCTGACGGCCCGCGCCGTGGTCTGGAGATTTTCCAGATCGGTAATGATGCGGCGCGCGGTCTCGAGAAAGACCTTTCCGGTTTCTGTCGGTTCCGCGCCGCGGGTGGTGCGCTCGAACAGCTTGATGCCCAGCTTGTCCTCGAGCTGCAGGACGCTACGGCTGAGCGTTGCCTGCTTCACATTGAGCCTGGAAGCCGCGCCCGAAAAACTGCGAAGATCTGCTGACATCAGCGCGTACCGGAGCTGGCGTATTTCGATGGTCACGCTCGTGCAGCACTCCCTTCTACATACTTTCAGTATGAGGCCGAATTCTGTGGCACTCGCAACAGAAATCGATTGAAGAGAACGATTTATTACAATTTGTCCGAGCCAGATCCACCCATCTCAGGAAAGTATCGCGTCTGTTTTGGAGGAACTCCCATTCCGTGCAGAATTTACCGGCAGCGCAGACGGAGGCGTGTCGCGGTAGGACAAAGCGAAGCGGCGAATGTCAAATCACCGCGGCACATTGCCGGACTGCGGGGGTTACTTGTCCAAATCCGCAGCTGCTTGCGAAGCAGCCTGCCTGTTTCCAGGTGAAGGACGCATCAGGATTTGCTCCAGATGGCTGTTCCAGTCATCCAGGGCTTGCCGCTTTTCCTCTTTCCAATCGTGGCGCTGGTAGATTCCGGCCACTCCGGACCTCGAGCCGCCTACGTGGTTCAGCACGGCTTCGGTGACTTCGAACCGCACCCCGAGGCGCTGAAAATTGGTCGCGAGCGTGCGCCGCAAATCGTGGAGGCGCCAAGGCGGCAGAGGTTCGCCCTCTGCCAGCTCGATGAGGCGATCAAGCTTGTCCTTGCCTTTGGCGTAGCCGGTGAAGCCAGCCCCGGTGGAGGTCGCAAAGACCCGTCCCTTGCGCGGCCATTTGTCGCCGCCCACAGCGGCATCGAGCTCTGCGATGGCAAGGTCATTGAGCGGAATGGTATTGGGTTCGCCGTTCTTGGTCCTGTCGCCCGGTAGCGTCCAGAGCTTGTCGGTCCGGCTCAATTCCGACCACCGCATGCCGGATACTTCCTCGCGGCGTTGCCCCGTCGCAATGAGCAGACGAACGATGGGGCCGAAGCAGCGGTGACACTCCGGAGCGGCGTTCCAGATCAGCCGCAACTCGTCATCACTCAGCCACCGTTCACGGGCTTTGACAGGCGGCGGCGTTTCCATCCCTTCCATCGGACTTCTGTCGAGGTCGCCCCGGCTGACCGCCCAGCGGAACAGGCGCCGAAGCACCGCAAAGACATTGCGGCGGTTGGCAACCTGGTCAGCCGGCATATTGTCAAACACCGAAACGACATCGGTCCGGTTGATCGCAGGAAGCGCCTTTTTGCCCAGGACCGGTGTCAGATACAGCCGGATCGCGCGCTCAACCAGTCGCCGCCAGCCATCACCCTTGCAGGAGCGCGCGAATCGTTCCGCGTAATTGGCAAAGGCAAGATCGACCGCCTCACGTCTCCGCTGCTTGTCGGCATCCACGGGATCTACCCCTTGGCCGATCAACAGCAACAGGCGCTCTGCCTCCGCGCGGGCAGTCGTCGGCGTCCACGGCGACCCATGCGCGCCGATAGTATAACGCCGGGTGCTGGCTTCGCGTCCGCCCATGCGAAATTGCAGGACATAGGAAATGGCACCAGCGGGTGTGATCTTGGCGCCGAACCCCTTGAGATCGGTGTCCCACAGGAACTGATTCGATGCATTGGGACGCAATGCATCGATCGATCGCTTGCTGATTTTTCCTGTCGCCATCCGGAACCTCGTGTCCCTTTCTGGCAATCACCTGGCAATCACGCAAGCGGAAAAACTAGGAAGTCGCCGGATAGGCTGGCGTAGGCGAAATGTCGAATTTCCTGCGGTTTTTAGCCAAAAACCCGCAGATCACCGTCGCCTGAAACGGAAGTACCACACCTCATGCCCCTTGCGGCGTGCCTTCTGCTCATAGCGGGTCTGCGGCCAATCGGCGGGGCGGGTGAGGAAATCGGCGGCCGATGTCGCTTGCCAGACGAAATCGGTGCGGGTGCGCATCACCATCATCGCCCAGCGGCAATAAGTGGGATCATCGGTGCCCAGCCGGAACTCGCCGCCGGGCTTGAGCTTTGCCGCGATCAGATCGAGCGGGCCGGGATTGACCATCCGCCGCTTGGCGTGGCGCGCCTTGGGCCACGGATCGGGGTGGAGCAGATAGACGCGCGCGAGCGAGGCATCGGGCAGCCGTTCGAGCACGCCGAGCGCATCGCCCATGTGCAGGCGCACATTGGGCAGGGCCTGATCGCGGATATGGTTCAGCGCCCCGACCACGCCGTTCAGGAAGGGCTCGCAGCCGATGAAGCCGGTGTCGGGGTGGGCGGCCGCCTGCGCGGCGAGATGCTCGCCCGAGCCGAAGCCGATTTCAAGCTGGAGCGGGCGGGGCGCGCCGAACAGCCGCTCGGCCGAGAGCGCGCCATCTTCGGGCACCGCGACCTGCGGAAGAAGCTCCTCGAGCAGCGCCGCCTGCCCCTGGCGCAGCTTATGCCCGGCGCGGCGGCCATAAAGGCGGCGGATGGTGGTGGGGTCGGCCATGGGCGGCAGGCGATAGCGCGCCACGCGCGCGAAGCCAATGGCGGCGCGAAGGCGCGTCAGCCGGGCGGCGCGCAGCCCATTTCGGCCATGAAGGCGATGAAGCTTGGATCGCCGCGAACGGGCTCGAAATCGGCATCGTCCCGAACCGTGTCGCAATCAAACCCGCCCCGATGCGGGGCCCAGTCGCGCAGTGCGGCGATGGTTGCCGCGACGTTGGCGCCGCGTGCAAGGACGCACGCTTTGTTGAATAGCGCGTCTGCAACTACCTTGCGAAGTGTGGGCGCGCCGCTGGCTCCGAAGCGAGCGTTCAGGTCGTCATAGGCGGCGATCTCATCGACGGCGCGTCCGAGCCGGCCAAGCGCCAGACCTTTATTGTATGTAGCCATGGCGACCCTATTGCGCACATCGGGTTCGTCGCTGGCTACGTAGCGGGCGATAAGCTTGTCATAGGTGGCGATCGCGTCGTCGAAGCGCTTTAGCTCCGCATGGGCATTGGCCAGATTGAACAGTCCCATCGCCGCTGCCTGATCATTGGTCCCGTGCAGATAGAGCAGGGCGCGGGCATGGTCGCGCATTTCCGGCCAGTCGGCCTTGTCGATGCTGTCGACGATCAACGCCCGCAAATCATCGAGTGTGCGCTCCGCCGGCGGCTTTTTGCGGGCGATGGTCGCGGCGTCTTCGACGATCTGGCGCTCGGCCTCTGTGGCCGGCTTTTCTCCCGGGGGAAGGCCGTCGATGATTCGCGCCACTTCTTGTTCATGGCTGCGGATGCGCTCGGCCATGGCCGTTGCGTCCCTCAGCATCGTCTCGATCTCTTCCTTGGCGTTCGCCAATCCGTCCTTCGCGGCTTGGACTGCGGCGGCGATCGCCTGCCGTTCCACCCGCCATGCGAACACGAAAACCGCAATCGTGATCACAACGCCGAACAGCCCGATGATGGCGCTGAGCCATCCGCCGATCACCTGCAACCGCGCATGTCCGGCATCTGCCAATGCCGCCCGGGTTTCGATCATTTCCTTGCGGAGCGCGAGATTGGCCTCTCGCCTTTCGAGGGCCGCAGCGCGGGCGGCGAGCGCCGCCTCGGGCGCCGGGGCCGCCTGCGCATTTGTCGTGACGGGAAGCGGCCGCGCGCCGCCATTCTGCGCCCACGCCGGGGCGGTGCAGAACAGCAACAGTGTCGCGAGCAATCGCACCATGAAACGCGCCCCCTTTCGCGGCGATTAGGGCCGCGAAGGGAGCGTTGTTCAAGCGAAATCGGGCATTACCGCCAGACCGGCGGCAATATCGCGCAGGCTTACGCCACCGCTGCCTTCAG
>FSSH01000953.1_pt1 | contig 12962 bp, 12 predicted proteins | sample 1166101 | NCBI WGS metagenome assembly FSSH01 (sample SAMEA32972668, study PRJEB13176) | freshwater metagenome | biome: Drinking water system; feature: Biomass in drinking water that filtered by 0.45 um membrane; material: drinking water | place: USA | collected 2012-12-20 | depth 0 m | reverse complement strand
CGTGCGGCTTGTTCCAGTCGAACTCCTCTTCGGTATGTATGACTACGGTGAGGATGGGGCGGGTTTCGTTGTCCAAGCGAATCAGTTTTCGTTCGCTCACTGGCTTAGCCCCACGATCTCGGAATAAAAGTTGCTGATGTCGGATTCGACCAGCGTGTCGCTGCGAAATACTTTATTGCGATAGCCGGCCAGTTCGTGCGAAATCAGCGGTAATCTGGGCAGCAGACGCGATTCGACTCGGGTGTAAGAATAGCCGTTTTGCAAGAAGTAGGAGCCGATGGTTTGGCGGTAAGTCAGAAATAGCTCAGGGTCGCTGAATCCTATAACTAGCGCGCCGGGTACGCCTTTCAATTGGTTTGGTTTCCAGGTCACGAGACAATACGCGCCGGGTTTTCCCACTGCAAGATGTCTTAGCCACGGTAGATGGCGGTGGTCATGAAATACTTTGGCATCCGCCGGCGCAAGCGCTTGTTCGATTGCATCCAAATCGGTAAGCACGCTAATGCCGGTGAGGCGGGCAAATGGCCAGGGGATATTGGGCCACAGTGCGTGGCGTTCGTTCATGGGCTTGAACTTCAGGAACTGTAGCGTCTTCGACACCACTTCCGTCGGCGTCAAGTCGGTGAAATGGAAGCCGGGCTGCGACACGACCGCCATCGCCAGCCGCATGCTTTGTGCGCGAAAGGCTTCCAGCACGCACCAACTGGTGATATTGCAGAACTGTTCCGCTTGGCCGCGGATGATGCGCTCGGCGTAGATCGCACCGATCCCGCCGACAATTTTGCCTTCGTCGCGAATCAGAAAACCGTTATTGGGCTTCGCTACCCCCCAGTTCTGTTGGAAAGCTTGCGCCCATTGTTCGGCGCTGCGTTCGGAACTGAGGTGCTCCGTGAGAAATTGGCAGAAAGCGAGCAGGTCGCCGTCTTGAATCGGTTCCAGCGTCGGCATGGCCATGATTATTCTGGTTACGCTGATTTGCTGGAAAGCAGAAAGTTGGTCATCGCATTGATAGAGCCGAGATTGTCGATGTTCATGTCTTCCTGTTTGATCCGAAAGTCGTAGCTGGCCTCGAACCAGACCACCAATTCCAGAATGGCGCCGGAGTCGAGTAGGCCGGTTGCGGGCAGGATGTCGTCGTCGGTGACGCCGGACGCGTCCATATCCAACGCTTTGGCAAGCTCTATTACCTTGGTGCGAATCGCGGCTTTGATCTGGTCGGGATTTAAGTTCATCTATCGGTGGCCTCTGGTTTATGTGTGTGGGTTATGCCGGACGGGATAACGCCAGCAACACCTGTGCGACGTCGAAACCCGTGAGAACGCGGTGATCGTAAGTGGCGCCCAATACGGCTTTGTCCGAATTTTTCGGGGCGGCGTGCGCAATAATCAGCGATGTTTGCGGCGGCAGAATAGGGGTGTGGCGGCTGACATTCCAGCGCGCCATACTCGAAAACGATAAGGTCGCGCCGGAGGCTTCCTGCGGCGGCAGCTTATGAGCCATCGCGTGGCGCTGTACCTCGCCGAGGGCGCTGATGAATTGTGCCGCGTCCATGTCTTGCGTGTCGCGGACCACGGTCAGATAAAGCATCGCGCCGGCCTGCACGGTAAAGCCGATGTTCACCGGCGTATATTGAAAGCGCTGGCCGTTGACTATCGTGGAATTGATCAGCGGACGCTCGCGGCCCAATTCGGCCAGACGAAAGGCCATCAGCGATAGCAAAGGCGAGAGCATCAGCTTATGTTCCGCTGCATAGGCGGCGGCCCGTTCTTCCCAAGGTTTGGGGTCGTATTCGACCTCCAGATAAGCTGAAGCTGCAAAATCCCGATGCCAGGCAACCGTATGTAGCATGCCCGCCGCTTCCGGCGATAGTTCCTGCAAGTCGCCGGCAACCGTTGGCGCGTCTTCCCGGCGTATCGTTGTTTGGCTAGAGACGGCGGCTTTGCCGGGTTTACCGCCCTTACTCAACCAGACTTCGATATCCGCTACCGACAGGCGCTCGCCACTGGCGGGGACGCGGGCCGGGTCGATGTCCAGCTCCTTCAGCATGGCTCGGGCTTTTGCCGTGGGTTGGCGGATGGCGCTTACGGTTGACGAAGTGTCCTTGGTTGCTTCGGGGATCGCTTCGTCGCGCGTGGCGCCCAACCAGAACATCACCGCGCCGACGCGGATTTTTTGTCCGGGTTCGCAGTCGACCCTCAGCACGTAGCCGTCCTGTTCCGCTACCACGTCTATCATGGATTTGTCGGTTTCGACGGTGGCGACTACGTCACCGCTATTGACGAACTCGCCTTGCTTGACGTCGATGCTGACGACGTCCACGAACTCGTCGTTGATGTTCACGCAGGGGACGGTTTGGAAAGTGGGCATGGCTGTCCTTTAAAAAAGGTCGAGAATTTGGTCGATAATCGATTGTTCGTCGGGAATAATGCTGCGCTCCAGGCTGCGGGCGGAGGCGATGGGCACGGGCGGCGTGCCGATGCGCAGAAACTGGCCCTTGAATCCGGATTCCAGCAAAGCGGCGGCTATTTCGGCGCTGACGCCGAAGTCGTGGTGAGATTCCTCGATCACCACCACGCACTCCCGCGTTGCCAGATGCTTTATCAACGATTCGCGCGGCAGTGGCGACAGCAGGGACGGCGATACGATTTCGACTTCCAGCTCTTCTTCGCTTTCCAGTCTGTTTGCCACGGCTTCGGTCATCGTTAGCATGCCGCCGTAGCTTACCAATGTAAGGTCAGGCTCGGTTGCGCCACGAAGTAATGTAGGGAATAGGTGGGTAGCGACATCATCCGTTGCAGGCAGCGCGACATAATCCGCCGGATCCATCTTTTCGCCGTACAGCAGTTTGTGCTCAAGAAACAGCACCGGGTAGTGCCAGCGCAGTACTGCGTCGATTAGGAGTTCGGCAATATTGTGTCTGTGGCTGCCGTAAACCACCGTCAGGCCCGGCACCGAAGTGAACAGGTGTTCCGGACTTTGGCTGTGCGTGGGCCCATAGCCACGCCGGCCGCCGCAAGGCGTGCGGATGACGATAGGCACCGAGGTGTCGGCAAACATGCCGGGGAACTTCACGGCATGGTTGAGCAGTTGATCCAGGCATAGCGACAGGAAATCGGCAAACATGATTTCCACGATGGGCAGGTAGCCGTCAAGTGACAAGCCTATAGACGAGCCGGTGATGCCGGCCTCGCTGATCGGCGTGGAAATGACGCGACCGGGAAATTCGCTGGACAAACCTTGCGTTACCTTGAAGGCGCCACCGTAAGGATCGTGCAGGTCTTCGCCGATTAACAGTGTGCGCTGATCGGACTTGAGCAGGAATTGCAAGGCGGTGTTAAGCGCCTGGCGCACATTACTGCCTGCCGCGACAGGCGGATAATCCGGCAAAGGGTGTTCCAGTTGGGCGGTGAAAATGTGCGTCGGCGTCTCGGCGAGCGTCGCTTCCGGCGAGGCGTTGGCGGTTTGGCGTACCGTTTCCACGAACTCGCGATTGCGGGCCTCGATAGTTGCCAGCATATCGTCGGGCAACTGCCTGGCTAATGCGGCCAAGGGGTCGCGGGTGCGAATCTCGTCAAGCTCGTTCGGATCGCGCAGATCGTCGCCTTTGCTGTGCGGGCCCATCCGCCGGGTGTCAATCACCAGGAAACCGGGGCCGCGACTCGCGCGCATTGCGCTGACTACGTCCGCTACTTTGCGGCAGAATTCTGGATCATTGTCGGCAAATCGCCAGGTCGGTAGTCCGAATGCCGCGCCGCGGGCTTCGATGTCGCCGCCCAGATTGTCGCGACTGACCGTAGTCTGAGAAATGCCGTTGTTTTCAACCACGACCAGCAGCGGTGCGTTCCAGACCGATGCCAGATTCATGGCCTCGTAGACCAAACCCTGGCCGAGCGTACCGTCGCCAATGATGGCGGCCACGATGCCGGCACTGCCGTGCAGTTTGCGCGCTAGCGCCAGACCGGCGCCGATGCCCAACATGCCGCCCTGCACGCCGTTGCTGTGAAAATTGCGGTGGACCAGATGTTGACTGCCGCCCCAGCCGCCGCAAGCACCGGCTTCGCGGCCCATGATTTCGCCAACCAGCCCGACAAAGTCCCCGGAATACGACAGAAAATGGCCGTGATTGCGATGATTGGAGAGAACGGCGTCATCCGGATGATCCAAGGCTCTCACTACCGATAATGCGGTGAGTTCTTGGCCGATACAGGTGTGGGTGGTACCTGAGACCAGGCCGCGGGAAAACTGATCGAGAACCAGTTCTTCGGTCAGGCGTATCAGATGACCGTAAGCATAAAGACTTTCCGGCTCAAGTCCGATTTGCGGTTTACCGTGCTCGTCGCGCGTGAAGCCCGGCACTTCCCAAGTTTTATCTTCCGGAATGCGCGCTACTTTGTGTGTGTCCATGTGCTGGTTCCGGCGGTCTTGGATAGTGCTTTAGTCATAAGAATATAATTTACGCGAACCGACAGTACCGTGCAAGAACCGATTGAGCTGAACCGAGGGGCGAAATCATCTGCTAGGTGTCTGTGGAACTTACTGCTCTTTAAGTGTGTAATGTCATGAGCATTCGCTTAAGGCTCAATGCCGTAGCTCGTTGCAGGAGCACGTTGTGACAATAGTTGCTTTAAGAGCAGCAAAGGCCATTTAAGGATAGGTTAGGTTGCAATTTTTGGGCGGCATGAAGGAAAGCCTATGAGCCGATTTATACCCCTCGCCAATCAAAATTAGGTTAAGGAGTGGTCGATAACTGACTGATTTGTTTATAATCAGGCTATGACAAATCGTTACCATCATGCTGATTTAATTGAAGGACTATCTAGCGGATTCAAAAATCGAATTGATTCTTCTGCCGCCTTACGCTCCGAATCTCAACTTGATCGAGCGATTCTGGACATTTTTCAAGAAAACCGTGCTGTTGCTGTATGGCGCTAATACGAGACCTTGTCTCAATTCAAAACCGCTTGCGACCAGTCCTTTGCCCACTTGCACCAGAATGACATCTCGTTACGCTCGCTATTGACCTGCAGTTTCCAAATCGTCGATCACGGTTGAGTACCAAAATTTGATGTGCGGTGGGTATAGATTAATCTCCTAACTTAACAAAATAATGAAAAAATTATTAAACCAAAGCTTTTTAACCAACTTTATCTCTCTGCTGATTATCGCTGCCGGCTATGTCAGCCCGTTTTATCCGGAAACCTTAAAAGCGATCGGTTTTTTTGCATTTTCCGGAGCAATCACTAACTGGTTGGCCATCCATATGCTGTTCGAAAAAGTGCCGTTCTTGTATGGGTCCGGGATTATCCCGGCGCGCTTCGAAGAGTTTAAGGCATCGATCAAGGCCTTGATGATGCAGCAGTTTTTTACCGTCGAAAATATCGAGCAGTTTATCGAAAGAGAGGAGCAGCAGGGCGGCAAGGTGTTGAACCTGCAACCTTTGCTAAACGCGGTCGATTACGACAAGGTCTATGAAGGCTTGGTGTCTTCGATCATGGCGTCATCGTTCGGCGGCATGTTGTTGATGATGGGTGGCGAAGAAGCCTTATTGCCGTTAAAGCAACCCTTTACCGAAAAAATGCAGCACACCCTATCGGAAATGGTGGAGTCCGAACGGTTTAAACACGCTTTGCAGCAAGGATTGAATGCGCACAAGATCGGCGAGGATTTAACCGGCAAAATCGAAATGGTGATCGATAGGCGGTTGAGCGAGCTAACGCCGCAATTGGTCAAGGAAATGGTGCAATCCATCATCAAGCAGCATTTGGGGTGGCTGGTGGTGTGGGGTGGCGTATTCGGCGGGGTGTTGGGCGCAATCTTCGGCTTTGCTTGAGCGGAGTGACGATGACGACCATCGAGCTGGCTTACGATAGTTTCGGCGAACCTGGCGACACGCCCTTGCTGATTGTGCATGGTTTTTTGGCCGCCTCGCGTAATTGGCGTTCGGTGGCCAAACGCCTGGCCGAACGACAACATGTTTATGTGCTGGATATGCGCAATCACGGCAGTTCCCCGCATGCCGAACTTTTGGATTATCCCAGCATGGCCGCCGATTTGTTGGCTTTTATGGATAGCCACAGTATTGTCAGCGCGCACCTGCTGGGGCATAGCATGGGCGGTAAGGCGGTGATGTGGTTTGCCTTGCATTATCCGGAGCGGGTTGCTGGTTTGATCGTTGCAGACATTGCTCCGGTCAGGTATCAGCATAGCTTCGACGATCTGGTAGACGCTCTTAGCCGTTTGCCGGTGGATAGCATTGGCAACCGTAAGCAAGCGGAAGAGGCGCTAGCCGAAGCGGTTCCGGATTTGGCCTACCGGCAGTTTTTATTGCAAAACCTGTTGCTGAAAGACGGTAACTATTACTGGCGGATCAATCTGGATATTATTCAAAAAAATGCCCATCACATTGTTGGATTTCCGGATGTCGGCGGCACTCGGTTTGTCCGGCCGGTTTTATTCATCGGCGGCGGAAATTCAAAATACCTGGATGAAGAAGCGATTTACGCGGTGTTTCCGCAAGCACAAATCGCTAAAATTCCGGACACCGGTCACTGGTTATATGTCGAAGAGCCGGACGCGTTTTGTAGCTTGGTGGAGGATTGGATACTTGCTGCGTAGCACTTAAGTCATTGATCTGGGCTGGTTTAGAACCTTGGTACACTGGTCAGAAATCGGAATGACGATAAGCTTACTGCCGCAATCAAGCTAGTTCAGTGCGGAGCAGTAACACATGACAGACAACTCATCTCAACAAACTTACAGTGTCAGACGAGGCAAGCTAGCGGTGCCGCTTGAGGATTTGTTGCTCACTCAGTCCGACCACGGGCTAAGTGATTATGTGTCGCTATCACTAAGCGAGTGCGGCGAACATACCAAAGTCAGTATCACTACGACTGATTTAGACCCGTTAACGTATTCGGCGTTTATTCATGCTTCCGCGCCGCTGGATTTTGCTGCGGTAGTGTTTGTGGCGCAGCCGGTTAAGTTGGGTGAGTTAAGTGATCATCGAACATTGCCGGATAAAAGAAAAGCTTGTGTTAGAATCGCGCGGCTTGCACCGTTTTGGCGAGTGTTGCGGCAAAAGGGATCGCAACGCCGGCGCTGACACGCGGCGATAGCTGATGGTTGGTACGCCGAGCCATCACTTTTTTCTTAACTTTTTTATTCGAAACGCTCATGAACAAACCCAAAAAAGTCGCAATCCTCACGGCCGGCGGTTTGGCGCCTTGCCTGAACTCCGCTATCGGCAGCCTGATTGAACGCTACACAGAAATTGATCCCAGCATCGAAATTATTTGCTATCGCGGCGGCTACAAAGGCCTGCTGCTTGGCGACTCTTACCCTGTGACTGCCGAGGTGCGCGCCAAAGCCGGCTTGCTGCAACGTTTCGGCGGCTCAGTGATCGGCAACAGCCGCGTCAAACTGACCAATATCAAAGACTGCGTGAAACGCGGTTTGGTGAAAGAAGGCGAAGATCCGCAAAAAGTCGCGGCGGACCAATTAATCAAAGACGGCGTCGATATTCTGCATACTATCGGCGGCGACGACACCAATACTGCCGCTGCCGATTTGGCGGCCTTCCTGGCCAAAAACGACTACGGCCTGACCGTTATCGGTTTGCCGAAAACCGTCGACAATGACGTATTCCCGATCAAGCAATCTCTAGGTGCCTGGACTGCCGCCGAGCAAGGCGCACTTTACTTCATGAACGTGGTGGCCGAGAACAATTCCAACCCACGCATGCTGATCGTCCACGAAGTGATGGGCCGTAACTGCGGCTGGTTAACTGCCGCGACTGCGCAGGAATACCGCAAGTTGCTGGATCGCGCCGAGTGGTTGCCTGAGTTGGGCTTGAGCCGCGAGTCGTATGAAGTGCACGCGGTTTTCGTACCGGAAATGGCGATTGATTTAGAAGCCGAAGCCAAGCGTTTGCGCGAAGTCATGGACAAAGTCGACTGTGTGAATATCTTCGTTTCAGAAGGTGCCGGCGTAGAAGCTATAGTTGCCGAATTGCAAGCCAAAGGCCAGGAAGTGCCGCGCGATGCATTCGGCCACATCAAACTGGATGCAGTTAATCCTGGCAAATGGTTCGGTGAACAGTTCGCGCAAATGATCGGTGCGGAAAAAACCCTGGTGCAAAAGTCAGGTTACTTCGCTCGTGCAGCAGCGGCCAACGTCGACGACATGCGTTTGATCAAATCTTGCGCTGACCTGGCTGTGGAATGTGCATTCCGCCGCGAATCCGGTGTCATGGGCCATGACGAAGATAACGGCAACGTGTTGCGCGCTATTGAGTTTCCGCGTATCAAAGGCGGTAAACCGTTCAATATCGATACCGACTGGTTCACTGAAACCTTGGCGGCCATCGGTCAGAAAAAAGGCGGCAAAGTCGAAGTCAGCCATTAACGAGCTTTTGGCTTGATCATAAGGGCGGATTTATCCGCCCTTTTTTATTTGAGGCAAATAAATTCGCCCCTACTGCCAAATTTCACAATCCCAATTCAGTTAAACCGGCATGATCGTCCGGTCGCCGGCCCAATGACCAATGGAATAAGCGTTCGTCGGCTTTAATCGGCAAATCGTTGATGCTGGCAAAGCGGCGCTGCATAAATCCATACTCGTTGAACTCCCAATTCTCGTTGCCGTAGCTGCGAAACCAGTTGCCGGCGTTGTCATGCCACTCGTAAGCAAAACGCACCGCGATGCGGTTGTCGGTATAAGCCCACAATTCCTTGATCAATCGATAATCCAATTCCTTGGCCCACTTGCGCTGTAAAAATTCGCGGATTTGCGCGCGGCCAACCGGAAACTCCGCCCGATTGCGCCAACGACTATCTTCGGTATAGACCTGGACGACGCGATCTGGATCGCGGCTATTCCAGGCATCTTCGGCCATGCGGACTTTTTGCGCGGCGGTGTCCGCGGTAAATGGCGGTAGAGGCGGTTTGCTTTCCATCGTTGATCTCCTGAGCGGGTTGAAAATGATGTAGACAGGGTTGTCTACGGTTGGCGATGGTAGCAATTGTAGACAGACTTGTCTACAATCGAAAAATGATTACCGATTCTTCTAAGACAATTTTAGATCGACCGCCTCGGGAAAGGATTTTGCTGACAGCGCATGATCTATTTTATCGAGATGGCATTCGTGCCACCGGCATCGATAAAGTGATTGCCGAGTCCGGCGTGACGAAAGTGACGTTCTACCGCTATTTCCCCAGCAAGAATGACTTGATTCGGGCATTTTTGAATTATCGGCACGAACTCTGGATGGCCTGGTTTAACGACGCGTTACAGCGGCACGGCGGCAAATCCGGTGTGGGATTAATGCCGTTGGTGGAGACAATGGCAGAATGGTTTCGCAAACCGATTTATCGCGGCTGCGCGTTTATCAATACTGTCGCGGAATTGGGCGGAGTGTTACCGGATGTGCTGGAGATCTGCCACCAGCATAAACAGGATATGGTGCGGGTGATTGCGGAACTGTTGTCGGATGGTCCAAACCGGCAGCAATTGGCGAATGCCGCCGCAGTAGCGATCGACGGCGCCATTGTCAAGGCGCAGCTGGAAGCACAAGAGGCCGCGGAAAAGCAGTCCCTAAAAAGCTTGGAGACGCTATTAATTGCGCTGGATGCCTTCGCCGAATTAACGCCGCCGGCCAAAGCGCCGAACGATTAGTTTTTCCAGGCCTATCGCTACATAAATCACTGAGCTAACGCCTAAAATCAATAACCACTCTTCTTGGCCAATTGTCTCGCTGCCGAATAATGCCTGCATCGCTGGCCAATAGGTAAACAGCAGTTGCAGCAAAATCATGCTGATGACGCCAAAAATGAGCCATAAATTGGAAAATACGCCGACCCGGAACATCGAGTAATTTAGCGAGCGGCAGTTGAATAGGTAAAACAATTCGCCAAACACAAACACGTTGACGGCTACTGTGCGCGCCTTGGCTAGGCTTGCGTTTTGCGATAGTTCCCATTCAAACAGGCCGAACGCGCCAGCCAGCAACAACAGGCCGACCAGACAGATACGAAACATCAGGCGTTTGGTCAGGATCGCTTGCTTGGGATTGCGTGGTTTGTGGAGCATCAGACCCGGTTCTTTGGGTTCGAAAGCCAGCATCAAGCCCAGCAACACTGCGGTAGTCATATTGATCCACAGGATTTGCAAGGGTGTGATAGGTAGCGCGACATTGGCGAACACCGCGGCGGTAATCACAAGGCCCTCACCGAGATTGGTCGGTAAGGTCCAGGCAATGAATTTCACCAGATTGTCGAACACGCCGCGGCCTTCCTCGACGGCGGCTTCGATCGTAGCGAAATGATCGTCTGTGAGCACCATGGCTGCGGCTTCTTTGGCGACTTCGGTGCCGCCCATGCCCATCGCCACGCCGATGTTGGCTTGCCTTAATGCCGGCGCATCGTTGACGCCGTCGCCGGTCATGGCTACCACTTGACCGTTAGCCTGCAAGGCTTGCACCAGTTGCAACTTTTGTTCCGGCGCGATGCGCGCAAATACGTCGCAATCTTTGACGTGTTTTCGATAGTCGGCCTCGCTGTAGTTCTGCAATTCAGCGCCGCTGATCACGCGTTCGGTGTGGCGCATATTGAGCTGTTTGGCGATGGCCAGCGCAGTGACAGGATGGTCGCCGGTGATCATCTTCACCGAGATGCCGGCCTTGTAACAGGCGGCAATGGCTCTGGCGGCCTCGGGGCGCGGCGGATCGATCATGGCTTGCAAGCCTAAAAATGTCAGACCGCCGCCTACTTCATGGTGTTCAACGGCATCGTCACCATGCTCTGCGCGTGCAAAGGCCAAGACTCTCAAGCCTTGCGCGGCAAACGCTTCGGCTTGTTGGTTCAGACGGCTTTTATCCAGCGGCACCAGTTGCATGTCGGCGGAAAAGGCGTTATCGCAGCGCTGTAACAGGCTTTCCAGGGAGCCTTTCAAATAAATATGCCGGGCATCCTCGGCTAGGTCGTGGTGCAGGGTTGCCATGAATTGGTATTCCGATTCGAAAGGAATGGCATCCAGACGCGGATGGTCGCCGCTGACGCTGGCTTGATGCAGACCGGCTTTGTGGGCGGCTACCAATAAGGCGGCTTCGGTAGGATCGCCTTCGATACGCCAGTTGTCGGTGTCGGCGATTAATCTGGCGTCGTTGCACAGCAGGCCGGCTTTTAGACATTCCAATAATGCCGGTTTCTGAGCTGGCTCGACCGCTTGCTTATTGCTGCTGAATTCGCCGTCCGGCGTGTAGCCGCTGCCGCTGACCTCGAATACTTCACCGCCGGCCTGCACGAATTGCACGGTCATTTGGTTTTGCGTCAAGGTGCCGGTCTTGTCGGAACAGATCACAGTGGTGCTACCCAGGGTTTCCACTGCCGGCAGTTTGCGAATTATGGCGTTACGTTTGGCCATCCGCGAGACGCCGATAGCCAGTGTAATCGTTAGCGCGGCCGGCAATCCTTCCGGAATTGCGCCAACTGCCAACGCCACCGAAGCCATGAACATATTCAGCATGGTTTCGCCGCGCCACACGCCGACCGCAAAGGTAACAGCGGCACAGCCGACGATAACCCAGAGCAACAATTGGCTGAACTGGCTCATTTTTAGGGTTAGCGGCGTTTCCAGCGGCTCGGCGCTGCCGATCAGCTTGTTGATGCGGCCGATTTCGGTATTGTCACCGGTGCTGACCACTACGGCCAGCGCGCTGCCGTAACTGACCAGTGTCGAGGAGTAAGCCATATTGGCGCGATCAGCCAGTAAGGTAGCCGAGGGCAGGGTTTGTGCTTGTTTTTCCACCGGTACCGATTCACCGGTTAGTGCGGACTCGTCAATTTTCAGTTCGCGGCTTTGCAACAGGCGCAAATCGGCCGGTACCTTGTCGCCGGATTGCAGGAATACCAAGTCGCCGGGCACCAATTCCGCAGCGGCTATGCTCCGGCGTTGGCCGTCGCGCAGGACATTGCTGCTGATGTTCAAAGTCTGAGCCAGCGCGTTAATGGCTTTCAGGGCGTTGGCTTCCTGGATGAAGCCGATCACAGCATTGATGATGACGACACCGAAGATGACGCTGCTGTCGGTCCATTCCTCTAGGAACGCGGTGGTGGCAGCGGAGAACAGCAGGATGTAGATCAAGGGTTGATGAAATTGCGCCAGAAGCAAAAGCAACGGGCCTTTGCCACGGCGAGCGGTTAGGCGGTTCGCGCCGTTTGCCGCTAGGCGTTTTTGTGCATCTTCATTACTCAGGCCTTGACCCAGTTCTACGGCAAAATGCGTTAATACGGTTTCCGGCGTTTGGCTGTGCCAGTCGGCTTTAGAGTAATTGTCCATATGCTCAGATTGATGGTTGAAAACGGCGTTGGCGTGGTTGGCCCGGGGTCAAATAAGCCCTGGGCTAAACCCATGAATTGACAAACAGTATTTTGTGCTTGTTCCCTAAAAGGGATGGGGTTATAGTCCATACCCGAGGTCTCTGACCTTATTCTAAATTAAAATAAAAACAAATAGTTGGAGGTATTTATGGGCGGAGTTATCGAATTAGTGGTGTTGATGTTGATTATTGCCATCTTCGCTTTCGCACCGTTGGGGTATTTCATTTACATGTACACCATGAAGAACGGCGAACCGTTTGGCGACACCGAGCCGCACGGCGATAGCGATTCGGCGCTATTGAGAACTGTCAGTAAAGCTATCCTGATGGTTAGAGGCAAACTGGGTAAGAGTTAAATTACGTTTTATTTACCAGCGATGGAAAGCCGGGTTTAACCCGGCTTTTTTATGCGGATTAGCTTATTTCGCGCCGCAGCTTGGGCAATTTGGATTTTTCTTCAAGCGCATGCTGTGCCATTCCATCGTCAGGCCATCCAGCAATAGCAGGCGCCCCGTTAGTGTTTTGCCGGTGCCTACGATGAGCTTGATAGCTTCCAAGGCCTGAATGCTGCCCACGATGCCGGTGATCG
>FSSH01001166.1_pt2 | contig 12970 bp, 11 predicted proteins | sample 1166101 | NCBI WGS metagenome assembly FSSH01 (sample SAMEA32972668, study PRJEB13176) | freshwater metagenome | biome: Drinking water system; feature: Biomass in drinking water that filtered by 0.45 um membrane; material: drinking water | place: USA | collected 2012-12-20 | depth 0 m | reverse complement strand
GTCCGCACGATCTTGTTGATCGTCTCGATCATGTGCACCGGAATACGAATGGTGCGCGCCTGGTCGGCGATCGAGCGGGTGATGGCCTGCCGGATCCACCACGTCGCATAGGTCGAGAACTTGTAGCCGCGGCGATATTCGAATTTATCGACCGCTTTCATCAGGCCGATGTTGCCTTCCTGGATAAGGTCGAGGAACTGCAGCCCGCGGTTTGTGTACTTTTTCGCGATCGAGATGACGAGCCGAAGGTTGGCTTCGACCATTTCTTTCTTGGCCTGACGGGCCTCGCGCTCGCCCTTTTGCACGGCTTTGACGATGCGGCGGAATTCGGGGATTTCAAGACCCGTATCGGTTGCCAGCGCATGAATGTCGCCGCGCATCTTTTCGATCTGCGCCCGCTCGCTCTTGACGAACTGCGTCCACTTCTTGCCGTTCGATCCCATCCGGTCGAGCCAGTTTGCGTCAAGCTCGTTGCCGTAATACTCGTCGATGAAACCTTGGCGCGGCACGCCGTAGCTGTCGGCCAGGCGCATCAAGCGGCCTTCAAGCCCGATCAAGCGTTTGTTGATCGCGTACAACTGTTCGACGAGGCTTTCGATACGGTTGTTATTGAGCGACAGCGACTTGACGTCGGTGACGATCTCTTCGCGAAGATTATCATAGGCTTTCTGCTGCTGGCGCGTGCCGAGTTCACCAGCCACCTGCTGCTCAAGCTTTTTGTCCTGCTGCTTGCGCAGCTTTTTGTACGTTCCGGCGATCTGGTCGAAAGTTTCCAGAACCTTCGGCTTTAACTCCGCTTCCATGGCGGCAAGCGACATGGCGTTCTCGAATTCTTCGTCGTCTTCGACGTCACCCTCTGGCGCGCCGGGTGCGCGCACTTCGACCGGTGCTGCCGGTTCGGCATCGGCGGCGGGCGCGTCTTTCGATTCCGGGCCTTCGTAGGTCGCTTCGAGATCGATGATGTCACGGAGCAAAATCTTGCCGTCGTTCAACTCGTCGCGCCAGATGATGATGGCCTGAAAGGTGAGCGGGCTCTCGCACAGCCCGGCGATCATGGCTTCGCGGCCGGCTTCGATGCGCTTGGCGATGGCGATTTCGCCCTCGCGCGACAGCAACTCGACCGAGCCCATCTCGCGCAGGTACATGCGCACGGGATCGTCGGTGCGTTCGGCCGGTTCAGACTTTGTCTCGGCCTTGACGAGCGGATTGGTGGTGACGAGCGAGCGGCCTTCCTCATCATCGGCGACATCGTCGGCGGCGTCTTTTTCTTCTTCGCCTTCTTCGGTCTCAACGACGTTGATGCCCATGTCGGACAGCGTCGCGTAAAGATCTTCGATCTGGTCGGACGACACCTCTTCCGACGGCAGCACCGAGTTCAATTGATCGAGCGTGACGTAACCTTTGGCCTTCGCCGTCTTCAGCAGCCGCTTGACCGCCTGGTCAGAAAGATCGAGGAGCGGACTGTCGCGATCGGGGGCATCCGCCGCCGCTTGATCCTTGTCCTCGGTCTTCGCCGTCGCCTGCTGTGCGCGTGCCATCCGCTATCCTTCGTCTCATGGGCCTCTCACCCTTGGGGAGAGGCGCCGATTTCGTCCTATCGCCGGGTCCCGATCACCAGGGCCCGCTCATAAAAAATGCGTTACGCGCCTTCTCGCCATCACCGACTGGCGTCAGAGGATGCGTTGCAACGGCAGTGCCGCCGTCAGGTCCCCAGTGCTGCCGATATCGCCGTCTATGTGGTCCATAGCTGACTGAATCGCGATTTGACGTTTTATGTCGAGCAGGCGTGCCTCAGACTCTTCCGTGCAATCCCGGTACCAAGCCTCTTCCGCCGCCTTGAGCATGCGTTCGAGCGCGCTCTGGCGCTGGTGTAGCGACAGAATGTGGGTCCAGGCGGCTTCGACGTCGGTGGCAGACGCATCCGGATCAGCAAAACGATCGCTGGCGTGCGTAATCGTTCGTGCGACGAGGTCCACCACCTTGGCAACTCCCGTTTTTGTCAATTGGGTGGCGAGAGTTGCTGTGTCAAGGGAATTCGTGCGCGCGTGGATGGTGAGAATTTGGTCACGCAGGCTGGCGAGCGCCGATGCCGTCAATGAAAGCTCGCCAATCGCCTCGGAATGCTCGTCAATGAGCCACGGATGGTTGAGGATCGTCTTGAGGATCAGGGCTTCGCGGACGGGGACGGCAGATTGACCCTCCCGGGCCTCGGACAGCTTTACCAGTTCGGCGCTGGCTGCCGGTGCGGCGCCGGGGGCATCGCCATAGCCGCCGCCATAACCGCCATTGGGGCGGCCATAGCTGCCATATCCGGCGCGCGCCTGTGCCCGGGCCGGTTTACCATCCAGCCGGGCGCGTTCGCGACCGCGCCAATCGCCAGCCAAAGCGCCTCGCGCACCAGACCCATTTGCAGACCCGCCTGAGGGGCTCGCGTAGCCGCCCGATACGGTTCGGCCATCCGTGCCGCCTGAGGACCGAAATGGCCCTCCAGCGCGTCCTGTGGGGCTCCTGCGACCCAGCTGATAGAGACGGTCGCGTAGCTCGCGTTCGTAGTGGGGGCGCACAGTCGTATCGATGATGCTGGCGGCCAGTCCGCGCAGCCGCGCTTCCAATGCGGCGCGCTGTTCGGGTGTGGCGAGCGGCCCGGCCGCCAGCTCGCGCTCCCACAACACATCGATCAGTGGCTTGGTCTTGGTTAAGACGTCAGCGAAGGCTTGCGGGCCGTGTTGGCGCACGAGGTCATCGGGATCGAGCCCGTCCGGCAAAAACGCGAACGACACGCTCATGCCGGGCTTCAGATGCGGCAGCACCGTGTCGACGGCTCGGAACGCCGCCTTGCGCCCGGCGCTGTCGCCGTCGAAACACAGCGTCGGCTCGGGCACCATGCGCCACAGCAGTTTGACCTGATCTTCCGTCAAAGCCGTGCCGAGCGGCGCCACTGCCTCGCCAAAGCCCGCCTCACTCAGCGCGACGACATCCATGTAGCCCTCAACCGCGATGATGCGACCCTTGTCGTGAGCGAGGGGGCGGGCGCGCGCCGCGTTGAACAGCACGTGACCTTTATGAAACAGCGGCGTCTCGGGCGAATTCAGGTATTTTGCAGGCGCATCCTTATCGAGCGCTCGGCCGCCAAACGCGATGACGCGCCCCTTCAGATCCAAAATCGGGAACATCACCCGGTTGCGGAACCGGTCGTAGGCCTCTGGGATGTCGTCGCCGGAAATCAACATGCCCGACACCGCCATGTCGGCAATCGAAAATCCCTGCGCTTTGAGGTGTTCGCGCAAGGCGCCGCGACCGTTCGGCGCAAAGCCGATGCGGAAGGATTGGAGCGTCTCGGCTCGCAATCCGCGCCGCTCGACGTAGCGTCGCGCATCGAGCCCGGCCGGCGACGCCAAGGCGTGCTCAAAAAACCGCGCCGAGGCTTCGAGCAATTTGTACAGTCGCTCGCGCTGATCGTCCTGCTCGACGCTTCGATCGGCCTGCTTGGGCATTTCAAGGCCGGCTTCCGTCGCCAGACGTTCGACGGCTTCGGGAAATTCGAGGCCTTCGGTTTTCATCAAGAACGTAAAAATATCGCCGTGTTCGCCGGACGCGAAGCAATGATAAAAACCTTTTTGGTCGTTGACGAAGAACGACGGCGATTTCTCGACCTTGAACGGCGATAGCCCGCGAAATTCGCGGCCGGATTTTTTCAGCGCGACTTTGCGGCCGACAACCTGGCTGACCGGCAGCCTTGCGCGGATTTCATCGAGAAAGTTCGGGCTAAAGCGCATACGCCTGCGTGGCCTCGGTCAAACGGAGAACGAATCGAACGCGCACGCTGCACGATCTGCATATTTGATTCGCGCGCTCATCGGCTGTCCCACCTGTGGCACGCGCTCCATCCGTGCCCGCTATCCACAGGCACGCCGGTCAGAGAGGCACGCCGGTCAGAGAAACACACCAGTCCGTGTTGTCGTGAGCTTGCGTCACCTGGAACAGCGAAACGACGGCATTGGTATCGCTGAACCATTGTGTTTCAGCGACGTCCAAGACGGCCGTCGCAAGCCCCGGTAGAGAAGACGGCCCGCGCCGCCATTTCGTTACCCGAGTGCGGCTTTGACAGCGGCGCTGGCTTTTTGAAAATCCATTTTGCCCGCGTGCTTGGCTTTGAGCACGCCCATCACCTTGCCCATGTCCTTCGCCGACGCGGCGCCCGTCTCGGCGATGGCAGCTTTGATCGCGGCCTCGGTTTCTGCCATGTCCATCTGCTTTGGCAGATAGGTTTCAATGATGGCGATCTCAGCCTGCTCGATGGCCGCGAGGTCGGGCCGGTTGCCGTTGGTGTATTGCTCGATCGAATCGCGACGCTGCTTGACCATCTTGGTCATGACGGCGATGACGGCCGCGTCATCGATCGTCGTCTTGGCTTCGATCTCGGCCGACTGGATCGCCGCGTTGATCAGACGCAGCGTTTGCACTTTCGGTTTGTCGCCGCTCTTCATCGCCGTTTTCAAGTCGTTGGAGATTGTCGCGCGCATTGGGGCCTCCTCAATCGTGTGACAGGTGGTGTAGGAGCCTTCAGCGTGAGCCGCAACGGCAGCGTCTGTTCTTGTGGCCGCACCTGGCCGCGTAGTGGGCGCGAGCAATTGACCGCTTCCCAGGGTTCCCCTAGGTTCCGCGCACTTTCGCGCTTCCCCCCGCACGCCCCGCCCGCTGAACGGAACCCTGACGCATGAGCACGCCCGCGCCCTGGTCTGAAACACTGCTGACGGCGCGGCTCGTGCTTGACGATGGCGCGGTGATTTCGGGTGTCGGCCTTGGCGCCGTCGGATCGGCGGTCGGCGAAGTCTGTTTCAATACGGCGATCACCGGCTATCAGGAAATTCTGACCGATCCGTCCTACGCCGGGCAGATCATTACGTTCACGTTTCCGCACATCGGCAATGTCGGCGCCAACAGCGAGGATAGCGAAACCTCAAACCTCGCCGCCCGCTCGGGCGTGCGCGGATGCATTCTGCGCGCCGCCATCACTGAGCCGTCGAACTATCGCGCCGCCGAGCATCTCGATGGCTGGCTGAAAGCCCGCGGCATCGTCGGCATCGCCGGCGTCGATACCCGAGCACTCACCGCGCGCATTCGCGACAAGGGCATGCCGAACGGCGTCATCGCGCATGAGCCGTCAGGCACGTTCGATGTCGACAAACTCAAAGCCGACGCCAAGGCGTGGCCTGGGTTGCTCGGCCTCGACCTCGTGCCGGATGTGACGAGCGGACAAAGCTACACTTGGGACGAGCAGCGCTGGCTCTGGAACGAAGGTTTTAAGCGCAACGAGCACCCCGAGTTTCATGTCGTCGCCATCGACTACGGCTTGAAGCGCAACATTCTGCGCTGCCTTGTCTCGGCCGGATGCAAAGTCACGGTCGTACCCGCGACCGAAAAAGCCGAAGACGTGCTGGCGCGCAAACCCGACGGCGTTTTTCTGTCGAACGGCCCCGGCGATCCGGCAGCGACGGGGATCTACGCGGTGCCGGAAATCAAAAAGCTGGTGGCAAGCGGCCTGCCGACCTTCGGCATCTGCCTCGGCCATCAGATGCTCGGCCTCGCGCTCGGCGCCACGACCAAGAAGATGCACCAGGGCCATCACGGCGCCAATCATCCGGTCAAGGATTACACGACCAATAAGGTCGAGATCGTGTCGATGAACCACGGTTTCACTGTCGACGCCGGCGTCCTGCCCGCAAATGTGAAACCGACCTTCACTTCGCTCTTTGACGGCACGAACAGCGGCCTCCGCCTCACCGACGCGCCGGCCTTTTCGGTCCAGCACCACCCGGAGGCTTCCCCCGGCCCTCAGGACAGTTTCGGAGTATTCAAGCGGTTTGTGGACGGGTTAAAGGCGGCGTGATCGAAGCAGAGAACCCGCCAGCTCCAGCTGCGGCCTTCGCCGCCCCTCGCCAACGGCGCCCCTCCCCGCTATAGACGCGCGCCAAATCAGCCGTTTTTGAAAGTTTCCCCGAATGAAAATCCCCGGCAACGCCATCCGTCAGGGCATGGTGATCATGTACAAAGATAAGCTCTGCCTCGTGATCAAGGCCGAGCATCGGACGCCCGGCAATCTCCGCGCCTTCAACCAGATCGAGATGCAAGACATCCAGTCCGGCACGAAATACAACGACCGCTTTTCCGCCTCCGAGACGGTGGAGCGTGCGCGCCTTGAGCAAAAGGATCACCAATACCTTTACGACGAAGGCGACATGCTCGTGTTCATGGATTCGGAAAGCTACGAGCAGACGCACCTTCCAAAGGACCTCGTCGGCGAACAGGCGGATTTTCTCGAGCCTAACATGAAGGTCATCATCGAGACCCATGAAGGCCGCGCGCTGAGCGTGACGCTTCCGGAAACGGCGGTCGTCACGATCAAGGAAACGGAGCCGACGACGAAAGGCCAGACGGCCTCATCGTCCTACAAGCCGGCGATTCTTGAGAACGGCGCGCGCGTCATGATCCCCCCCTATCTCGGCGAAGGCGAACGCATTGTGGTGCGCATCGCCGACCGCGAATATGTGGAACGCGCGAAATAAGCTTTCGCGCGCCGTTCATCCCGGCCGATAATATTTGTGCGTGAAGCGATCGCTCTCGCCGATCGCCTGATATTTGCGCCGGTCAGGCGACAACGGCGGCGAACCCCTTAGCGAAGGCGGCAAGGTCCATACGCCATAGGGATGGTCCTTGGCGTCTTTCGGATTGCGGTTGTGATCGGACGCCGCAAGGATATTGAAGCCGGCGCGCTTGGCCAGCATGAAAAAATGACTTTCATTGACATAGCCGTTTTCGCCGGTGGGGTCCTGCGGAACGGCCTCGTCGCCCGCATGATCGACTATGCACAAGATCCCCTGCGGTTTCAGCATGGAGTAAAGCGCATTGACGTGGTCTTGCGCCGGCTTGTCGTAAATCATGAAGCCGTGCGCGCGAAAGACGAGCACCATGTCCGCTTCGCCATATGGAACCCCGTCAACGCGGTCCGGGAAGGCTGATCGGCTCTCAACCGGCACATAGCGCCCGCCGCCATCCTCAAGGAGCGGCTCGATGATGCGTCGGTACCAGCCGCCCTGGCCGCCAGGCCAGATTTCGACCACCGTCATTCCCGGTTCGATGCCGCAAAAGCTCAGCGTTTCGACGGGACGGCGATATTGGTCCCGCGCCTTCTGCGCCGCCGGCCGGTCGGGGCTGGCGACCAGTTCCTTGATCGCGTTGACGGTCGCGGGCGCGGAGACCTTGTGTTCAGCCGCATTCGCGGCCGCCGCCGAGGCCAGCGCTCCGGCCGCAATGAGGATATGACGTATCATCTGGCGTTCTCTCGATGTGCTTGTTCTTGCGGACATGCGGGACTTTAGGGCGGCGCCGGGAAGAGCGGCAATAAGCTCACCGGCCCCAGCGCCAGAAATCCGCCGATCTCACGGGGTTGTCAGACCGGCGGGCTGTCACGGGCGCCTTCGGCTTGAACCCATTCGGCGCCGGCCCTAAATCAAGTTCTTCGAATTCTCCGCTCGGAATCGTCGCCTGGCCCTTGTTTGTCACGCCGCTTGTCCGAAAGCCGCACGCGCTTTCGGAACCGCGCATTAGCAGAATCGCATGAACCCGGCCCCGCCCTTCACCGTCCAGATCGTTCCTGTAACGCCATTCCAGCAGAACTGCTCGATCATCCGCGCCGCGAACGGAAAAGCAGCGGTCGTCGATCCGGGCGGCGAGCCCGACAAGATTATGGCGGCTGCGCGCGACATGAAGGCGGAGATCGTCAAGATCTGGCTTACCCATGGCCATCTCGATCACGCGGGCGCGGCCGAAGAAATCAAACGCCGGACGGCCGCGCCCATCGAAGGTCCGCACAAGGAGGAAGTGTTCTGGCTGTCGCAAATTCGCGAAAGCTGGCGGAAATTCGGGGTCGAGGACGGCGAGGATTGCGCGCCGGACCGCTGGCTCGACGACGGCGACGAACTGGAGCTGGAGGGAATCAAATTCGGCGTCGTCTTTACGCCTGGCCACACGCCGGGCCATGTCGTTCTCTTCAATCGTGAAGCGAAAATCGCTTTCGTCGGCGATGTGCTCTTCGCCGGCTCGATCGGACGCACGGACTTTCCGCGCGGCGACCATCCGACGCTGATCCGCTCAATTACGGAAAAGCTGTGGCCGCTGGGCGACGATATGCGCTTTGTGCCCGGGCATGGACCGATGTCGACCTTCGGGCGCGAACGCCAGTCAAACCCTTTCGTTGCTGACCATTTGACCGGCTATCGGGGCGCCAGGGTCGAAGCGCCAGACGCGCTCGCGCAGCGAACGACGAAACGCTGGCAGTGACTTAAATTTCCTGGCCGTCCAGCTTCTGGCGCAGCGTGCGTGCGCGGTCGCGGCCATGCGGTTCGTGCGGGTTCCACTCGAGCGCTTTTTGCAGCATGTCATAAGCGCCGCGCGTGTCGCCGCCAGCGAGCATGATTTCGGCCAGCGCGATGCGCGCCTCGAAATGGCGCGGCTCAAGCTCTATGGCGCGGCTGAAGTCGGCGATCGCGCCCGCCTGGTCCTCGGACGCCGAGCGCGCAGCGCCGCGCAACGCATAGCCTTGCGCGAAATTCGGCGAGAGACCGACCACATGGTCAAGCAGCGCCTCGGCGAGATCGAAGTTTTGCGCCTCGAGACCTTCGAGCGCGCGCGCGGTCAGGAGATCGACGGTATCGCTCGCCGCGTCCGTCCAGATAGCGTCGATTTCCGTAGCGATTGCTTCTGCGTCCTCGCCATCGCCGGCTCGCAGCTGCTCAAAGAGCGCATCAAGGCGCGCGTCCGTCTGGTCCGCGCGCGCAGGGCCGGCTGCGATCGCCAAAAGCGCCAAAAAAGTGAAGAGAAACAGCCGCATCATCAGCGACTCTACGCGATCGCCCGTCAACCGGCCATCAATTTTTCGACAATTGGCGTTAACGCCGGTCAGCCTTGGCGAGCCTTGAACCGCTTCTGGGTCTTGTTGATCACATAGACCCGCCCCTTACGGCGCACGATGCGGCAATCTTTGTGACGCGCTTTCAATGACTTAAGGGAGCTGCGGACTTTCATGGGTGGCTCTGTTCGGTGAATTGGGAGCGCGGGGGATAGCCGGGGGCCCGGGGGCTGTCAACCGGCCGCCCGGCGGGCCGAGCAGGCCGACGCGGGGTCGGACACCAGCGCCTTGCCCCAGAATGGATAGACACCGTCGCCGCCGAGGACATGGACCGTAAAGTCGCTGAAAAAAGGCGTGAAGGCGGGGTCAAGCACGTTCAACCCGCCCGCATAGGCGCCGAAGGCCGGCATCACGAGTCGCACCCCGTCAGTCACGAAACACCGCCGGCGCATTGTCCGGCTTTGCGTCCTGACACGGGCGACAGGATGGAAGTGGCCGGCGATCTCGCCCGCCTCGGCGCGCGCCTGCGGCTCGTGGCGGAAAAGGAGCCCGCCAATCCGCACGGCCGTTTCAACGGCGCCGGCGAATCGCGCGGGCGGCTCCGGATCGTGATTGCCGAGCACCCAGATCCAGTCGGCGGCGGCGGCAAGATCCGACAACAGCGCCGCGTCTTCTTCATCCATACGCGCTTCCGCCCCGCCGTCATGGAAGGCGTCGCCGAGCGAGAGCACTTGTCGCGGTTTCAAGTTCCTCATCAGCGTCGCCACGCGCCGCAAGGTCGTGCGCGTGTCATAGGGCGGCAGCAGGCTTCCGCGCGCCGCGAGGTTCGATCCTTTTTCAAGATGAAGGTCAGAGATCACGAGCGTCGCCGACAAGTCGCGCCATAACGCGCCCGACGTCAGGGGGACCAGGCGTTCGCCGTTCACGAGGATCGACGCGCGTTCGCTCACCGGCGCATCGCCTCCGCAACCAGCGCGTCGGAGGCTTCCTTCAGCATCGCTTCTTGCCCTTCGCCGGCCACCATTTCCTTGTTTATTTCGAGCATGACGGGAACCGCAAGCGGCGAAACGCGCGTCAGCGGCGCATGGCGGATGCGCCCTTTGACGCGGGCCAGCAAGGATTGCAGGCGCGCAAGGTCGAGATAGCCGCGCGCCGCATCCGCCCACGCCGCCTTCATGAGCAGATGGTCGGGCTCGTGCTCCTTCAGGACGTCGTAGATAAGGTCCGCCGAAAACGTCACCTGACGGCCTGACTTCGTCTGGCCGGGATGGCGCCGCTCAATGAGGCCGGCGATCACCGCGCAGTCGCGAAACGTGCGTTTCATAAGGACAGACTCAGCGAGCCAGCTTTCGAGATCGTCACCCAGCATGTCCTCGGCGAAGAGCGCATCGAAATCGAGGCCGCTCATATCCTTTCGCCCCCACACGGAAAGCGAATACTCCGTCGGCACGAAGCCCAGCGGCTGCATGCGCGCGCGCTCAAGGCGGCGCGTCAACAGCATGCCGAGGGTCTGGTGCGCGAGCCGCCCGTCGAACGGATAGCAGACCAGAAAATGCCGGCCCCCGTTTGGAAACGTTTCAATCAGCATTTCATCCGCGCGCGGAATGACGGAGACATCGCGCTGGAACTCGAGCCAGTCGCGAATTTGTCCGGGGAGCGCGGACCAGCGCGCCTCTTCGTCGATGAGACGGCGCACGCGGCCGGCCAGGAACGACGACAAAGGAAATTTGCCGCCGTTCCAGCTCGGGATTTTTGGGCCCTCGCCCGGTGCGCGGGTGACGAATGCGTCAGTTCCGACGACGCCTTCAAAGCGCAGGACCTCGCCGGCGAAGACGAAAGTGTCGCCGGGGGAGAGGCCCTCGATGAACCATTCCTCCATCGTGCCGAGCTTACGCCCCCCGCTCCTCGTCCCGCCGCCGCGCGACAGGCGAATGGTGAAGGCCGGGGCGTCGATGATGACGCCGGCGTTCAGCCGGTGCGCCTGCGCGACCTGGGCGTTGCGGATGCGGTAGAGGCCCTCCGGCGTTTTCACGATCTTTCGGAAACGCTCATAGGATTTCAGCGCATAGCCGCCGGAAGCGGCGAATTCGAGCGTCTGGTCGAAGGCCTTGCGGGTGAGCGACCGATAGGGCGCCGCCGAGCTGACCTCCGCATAAAGATCGTCGGCGTCGAAAGGGGCGGAGCACGCCATGCCGGTCAGATGTTGCGCGAGCACGTCAAGCGCGCCCTCGCGCGGCTCCTCGCCGTCGAGCGCGCCCTCAAGGATCGCTTCTTGCGCGGCCACGCATTCGAGCGCTTCGAAGCGGTTGCCCGGCACGAGCATCGCAAGCGAGGGTTCGTCCATACGATGATTGGCGCGGCCGATCCGCTGCGTCAGCCGGCTTGTCCCTTTTGGCGCGCCGATCTGGATGACGAGATCGACATCGCCCCAGTCGACGCCGAGATCGAGCGTCGAGGTCGCGACGATCGCGCGGAGGCTCCCCTTCGCCATCGCCGCCTCGACGCGCCGGCGCTGCTCGACATCGAGCGATCCGTGGTGGAGCGCGATCGGCAGGTTGTCGTCGTTCGCGGCCCAGAGAGCCTGAAAAGTCAACTCGGCTTGCGCGCGGGTGTTGACGAACACCAGCGTCATCTTCGAGGCGCGGATCGCCGCATAAACCTCGCCGAGCGCATGGCGCGCCGAATGACCGGACCACGGGATGGGGTTTTCCGAATTGAGGATCGTCACTAAGGGTTTTGCGCCGTCATCCGCGCGGATGAGGGTGGCGTCCGGCGCGAGGAAATCAAGCAGCGGCGCTGGATCGGGCACGGTCGCTGAAAGCCCGGCGACGTGCAGACCCGGCGCAAGACGCCTGAGCCGCCCCAGCGACAGAGCCAGCAGGTGCCCGCGCTTGGTTGCGAAAATCGAATGGATTTCGTCGATGATGACGGCATCGAGCGCGCTGAAGTACGCAGCGCCGTCGCGGTGCGTCAGCATCAGCGCGACTTGTTCAGGCGTCGTCAACAAGATATCCGGCGGGGCGTATTTCTGGCGCTGGCGCCGTGCAGCCGGCGTGTCGCCGGTGCGCGTCTCGACCGAGATGTCGAGCCCCATCTCCTCGATCGGCCGCACCAGGTTGCGCGCGACATCGACAGCGAGCGCCTTTAGCGGTGAGACATAAAGCGTGTGGAGCTTGCCGCTCGCCGCGCCTGCCGACCGCGCGACAAGGCTTGGCAGAAAGCCCGCGAGCGTCTTCCCCGCCCCCGTCGGCGCTATGAGCAAATGCGACCGCCGCGCCGCGGCCGCCTGAAGGCAAGCCAACTGATGCGGACGAGGCCGCCACCCGCGCGCAGCGAACCAGGCGTCGAAAGCGGGCGGCAACGATGGTGCGGGCGCGTCCATCACCCGGAAACACCAGTCTTCTTTGAAGCGCGCAAGCGTCCTGCCTCCTTAATCGTCGAAATCGCCGATTTGCACCCGCATCGATCCGCGCGCCTGCGGCCTGACGCTGAGGGCCGCTTTCTGATAGGATGTTCAGGTGACGACCGCTCCCCCAATTCCCGCATCAACCAACGCCCCCTCGATCAGCGACCTCACCATCGCATCGCTGAAAATCGGCGTCCTCTCCTTCGGCGGGCCGGCGGCGCAGATTGCGATGATGCATCGCGTTTTCGTCGATGAGAAAAAGTGGATCGATGAGCCGCGTTATCTCCATGCGCTCAATTACTGCATGCTGCTGCCCGGGCCCGAGGCGCAACAGCTTGCAACCTATGTCGGCTGGCTGCTCCATGGCGTCAAAGGCGGCGTCATCGCCGGCGCGCTGTTTGTGCTCCCCGGCGCGATCGTCGTGCTGGCGCTGTCGTGGCTTTATCTTGCGCATGGGTCGGCGCCGCTGGTTGAGGCGGCGTTCTTCGGCGTGCGCGCCGCTGTCGTCGCATTCGTCATTGAAGCCTTGATCCGTATTTCGAAGCGCGCGCTGAAGACACGCGCCGACTACTGGATCGCGGTCGCCGGCTTTGCGGCGCTGACGCTCTTCGCCATTCCCTTCCCGCTCATCATCATCGCCGCCGCGCTGATCGGCG
>FSSH01005700.1_pt1 | contig 12986 bp, 16 predicted proteins | sample 1166101 | NCBI WGS metagenome assembly FSSH01 (sample SAMEA32972668, study PRJEB13176) | freshwater metagenome | biome: Drinking water system; feature: Biomass in drinking water that filtered by 0.45 um membrane; material: drinking water | place: USA | collected 2012-12-20 | depth 0 m | reverse complement strand
TTCCGTTGCTACTCAACCCCCGACGCGCTGGAGGTTATCGCCAAGCTGCCGCCCTTCGCCGTTGACCCAAGTGTGGGCAAAGACCCCGACATCCCCGGCCTTGTTGCTGAAATATTCCGCCGTGGTGTCGTCATTGACCGAGAGAATTTGCACCGTCCCGGCATTGGCAACAAAGGTTTCCCACGATTTTTCATAGTCGCGCTTAATCTGGTTCACGTCCTGATAGACCGACCAAATCCGCACGTTGTAGCCGCGCAGCGTGGCGGCGGAAGTTTCGATAACTTCCATGCCGCGCAGCTTGCCCTGTTCATCGAGAATGACCAGCACGGAATCGCGTTCATTCATCGGTGACGCGGCGAGGGTATCGAGACAGGCTTGCACCAGCAGCCGCGCAAAGCGGAAATAGGTCTGCATCTCGGCGGGCGGAATCATCAGGTAGATGGTGCAGCGTTCCTTTCGCAGATCCGAAAAATCAAAATCGGATTTGCTCAGGAACGCCTGCAAGGCCGGGTCATTCAGAAACGAAAGCTGCCCCTTGGCCGTGCTGATGATGCTGGCAAACTCTTTGCCGCCTTCAAGGATGAATTCAGCGTTATTGACGACGACCGGCAGCTTGCACCACTTGAGCGCCGCGGCGACGTAATCGGCCAAGCCCTGTTTCAGCAGGATAGGCTGGCCGCTGGCATCGAGGGCGGGCTTGTCGCCGTCCATCTGGTAGCGGCTTGCGTGGGGCAGGCTCAGCAAATCCATGACGCGGGGCAGATGGTTTGTGCCGGCGCGTTGTTCATCGGCACTGGTGGCGACAATCGCCATCAGGCAGGAGACGACATCGCGGGCGCGGCTCGACCAATGCGGTTCCTTGCCTTCGGACACGATCAGAGCATTGGCAAGGCCGCTGATACGCTGGCCGAATTTGGGATGCTTGCCGTCCGCGAGCGCGGCCAGCGGGTTGTAATAGTTGGTCATGGGCTGCACGAAGCCCAATTCCTCACCGAACAGGTTGAAGGGGTTCAGGCAGATGATGCGCTGTCCCATTTCGCGTTCGCGGTAGGCATGCGTGACCCACCAGTTTTCGCCCTTGATGTCGTTGACGAACACGCTTTCCTGATTGAGCAACAGCGTCGGCATGATTGCGGCGGCGTTCTTCCCGGCTCCGGCGCTGCCAATCGTCAGGATGTTGGTTTCGCCGGAGAAGCCGACCGCGAATTGAGACCCCGGAACACCGAAGGGAAGACCCGCGCCGTTAGGGAAATCCTCCGTCATCTTGCCCGCCTGCCATTCCGTGTTGACGGCGCGGCCGAGCCAGACGACTTTGCGCCAACGATCATCGAAGGCACCGAGCAGCAGCTTGTGTTGCGCCAGCTCTTCGAGATAGGCGAAGCCGTTTTCGCCTAGTGACGTGACCGACCGGGACAGTTCCCGCAGCGGCAAATTCTGTTCAGCCATAGTGACTTTCTCCAAGGCCGCTTGCGCGGTCGGTCATCGGATAGAGCCTTGGCTAACGACCAAGCTGTGCGGCGCAAACGAAGCGCAGCGTAGTTTGCGTCCGAACGAGCGCCTTGTTATGCGTATTTGCCAATAACTTCATGGCCATACGAATTGTCAATAGAGCAAAGCCAATCACCACTTGGTGATTTATTAAATACGTAAGTTGCTTTGCGCCCTGTGGAAGGGAAGTTAGGACCGGATATAACCGTGTTTGCCAACACCAAAGCCGTATCACCAGACTCAAGAACCTCCATGCCATTTTGCTCCACTTGTAACCCGTTTTTGAAATATGTTGCTATGGCTTCAAACGCTTTACGAATTTGAACTTTGCCGACTGCGTTTCGGCCTGGCTCAACAACTAATATCGCATCATCAGTGTAAATACCCATGAGTAACTCAAAATCTTCAGCAACAATAGCTTTGTCAGCCTTCTCGATTTGAAGCTCTACGGGATGACGGTTCATTTGTTCAATTCTCCTTTACGCATAACTTGTCGCCTATGTGGTCTTGGTGCCGTTAGACGCGCCAGCTTTCAGCCAGTCCGCCAGTAATTCCTTGTCGCGTTCATTGGTCAAAGCCGAGCGCAGCGCCTTGCGAACCGCATCAGCGAAAGCCGCATCATGACCGCAATGCGCCATGACCGCCCCGCCGAGGACGATTTTGCGCCGTGTATCCAGCTTGCGGGACGCCGCGCTTTCGCGGGCTGCCAAGTCCCTTAGCTGGGCATCGAGCGCCTTACGTTTTTCCAGCAGCGCCGCTTTGCGTTCAGCCGTTGACCGTGCCATTCAATCTCACTTTTAGGAAGGCGTGGCACCTGTCACCAAGCACCACGCCCACAGGCTTTTATCACCCTTGACGTGGCTAGAACTTGCGGAACTCGCCACGCGCCATAATTGTATCATGGCATAGCCGGTTGTGTCTAGCTTTGGAATGCAACTTCGCGCTATCATCCTTGCTGAAACTTGCGTTTCCCCCCTTGGGGGGACGGAAGGGGGGAGCCGCCGCAAGGCTCCGGCGTTAGATTGAACAGCCAGACATGAAAAGCGGCGGCTTTCTGGACTGAACGTAGTGAAGGTAAGCGCACTTATGCAAACTCCGTTTGCGTGCGGCCTGCGGCGCGGGCGGTTGAGCAACCGCCGCCGGTTCGGGTCTCATCGCCCCGAACCGGAAGAAGCGCCGCAGCGCAGCGGCAGGCCGCAGCTTGCGCGCTTGGGCGACTACGGACTTGCCATCCGGCAAACCCTACGCGCCCAGAAGGACTAGGAAGCACACGCCGCCATGCCCGCCACCGCGTTTCATCTTGCAGTCGTTCCGTTGAGCCGCAGCACCGGCAAGAGCAGCGTTGCAAAGGCGGCTTACATCACGCGCAGCAAGATGACCGACGAGCGCACCGCCATGAGCTACGATTTCACGCGGCGCGGCGGGGTTGAGGCCGTGCTACATGCCCAGCTTAAGGACGCGCCGGACTGGTCACGGGACATAGGGCAAGCGTGGAACGCCATCGAAGCCGTGGAGAACCGCAAGAACTCGCAGACCGCCAAAATGATTGACGGGCTGGCCTTCCCGCACGGGATAGACGCCGAAGCCCGCAAACGGATGCTGACCGACTTCATGCGCGAGCAATTCGGGCGCAAGGGGTTCATTTGGACGGCCAGCATTCACACGCCCGACAAGGACGGCGACGAGCGGAACTATCACGCTCACGTCATGTGGAACGAGCGGCCTTTGTCGGCGGAGGGATTCGCCAAGACCAAAGACCGCAGCGGCACCGCCTTTGAGACCCGCGAGGCCGCGCTTGTCGCCATGCGGGAGCGTTGGGCGGCGCTATCGGCCAAGCAGCTTGAACGGGCTGGCTTACCGCTTGAGGCCGAACGCTGGCGACACGCGCACCTGACATTGCCGGAGCAGGAGCAGCTTGCACGGGCGCGGGGCGACACCGAATTTGCCGAGCGCGTGGCCGACCGGGAGCCGACCAAGCATCTAGGCCGCGCCACCGTGGCCTTGGAGCGCAAGGGCATCCCGACCGAACGCGGCGACGCATGGGAAGCGACCGAAGCCCGCAACGATGCACGGCAGACATTGCGGCAGCAGGGCGCGGCACTGGCACGGGAAGAAACCCGCCTTGCCGCGAAGGAAGAACGGGCGACCGAGCATCAGGAGCGGCAGGCCGCAGTGACCGAGGAAAGGCGGGCAACGCTGGCGGCGGGCTTGGGCGACATCGAGGACGTGCAGACCTTGCGCGGCCTATGGCGTAGTGCCGACAGCGCGGCGGCGTTTCTGACCGCATCGGAGCGGCAGGGCTTCACCGTGGCGCGGGTGACGGCACAGGACGCCCGCCAGAGCCGAACCGATGCCGAGGCGACCGCAGGCCGTGACCCGTCGCGCAGCGCGCCGGTTTACAGCAAGGCCGAACTCGTGGCCTACAACGGGCAGGGTTTCGGTTTCCGGCTCGACGGCGCGACCTTGGACGACGCCAAGGCGACCGAGCGCATGGAAAAGGCGGCGGGCATGAAGCTGCCCAGCCTGAACGAAGCGCGGCAGGCCGTCATAGACGCGCAGCCAGATCGGCAGGCCGAACCGGCAGCGCGTCCCGTCCGCAACATGGCATCACTGGCGCGGGCGGCAATCGGCGGGCTGGTGGAATTTCTGTTTGGCTGGCTGGCCGACCGCAAGCCGCCGCAGCTTGGCAAAGCCATGCCGCGCAGCCGCAACCTTGCCACCGAAGCCCGCGAGGCCAGCAAACGCGCCGACAAGTCGCTTGCAGGGGCGCAGGACATCGCCGCGAATTACGGCCACCGGCTGTTACAGCTTGACCCGGAAATTCAGGACAGCTTGCGCCGCGCCCGCGAGGCCGAGCAGAGGAAACGCCGCGACGACGAGCGCGAACGAGACCGATAGGCGGGGCTGGGCAGAGCAGGCACCCAGCCCACGGCAGACCGGGCAACAGATGGGGGGAACATGGCAGACACCGAATCCGACGCGGCAGCGGAGCCATTGCCGCCGACTATCTCCGGCTTTGCCATCACCCATTGCGCCAACTGCGCCGCTGGCTGGACGAGACGGGGGACGAACGGGGGCGTCATCATCGTGTGTTTGCTCGACCGCAAGGCGGTATGGGCGCAAATCGCGGATTGCGACCGCTACGAACCCAAGGACGCGCCGGAGCCGACCGCTACCGAACAGCCCTAGCCCCTGTCCCGGCGCGGGCGCTTTTCGCCGTCGCGGCAACCGAGACGACGCGCCACGCGCAGCCACGGCGGCGGCGCTCGATACGCAAGCGATTTGCCGACGCGGGGCGCTTCACGACGAAGCGGCCCGCCCGCAAGGCGGCATCCCTCACCCTGTCCCAGCTTCGCGCATGGCACGCCCAGCGCGGCACCCTGCAACAGTTTTACGCGATGTATCCCGATGAAGCGCCGCGCCGCTGATTTTCATGAAAGTATGCTTTCAGAAATTGCTGAAAGCCTCACCACCGACGACCTGGCACCCTTCCAGCGCGAGGCCGACGCGCAGGGCGTCCCTCTCGATAGCTACCTTGAGGCATGGGCGGGCAACATCACCCGGCATCTTCGCGGCATCAAGCGCCACTGACCCCTGCCCTATTTACCAAGCCTTAAGCACGTCGCCTTTACCCTTGCCGGTCTAATCCCGCTGCGGTTGCGGGGTTGCAAGCTGCGGTCATTCGCCATGACGCCTTGCCGGTTGTCACCCCATCAGGGCGAAGCGTCTGGGGAAGCTGGCACACGCCGCCTTGCCATCAATCGGCTGCCCACTCCATTCGCTGCGCTCCCGTGTTGCCGGTGACAGCGCGGCCATGAGCCTGTGCCGAGTTCCCGCCGCCTTCGCGTGAAGGTGACAAGCAACAGGAGCAAGCATCATGGCGAACAAGCCCACACATACCGCCTTCACCGTGCGGGACTACAAGACCAGCGACGGCAAGGATAAGGGGCGCTGGCTCGAAATCGGCGCGGCTTGGGTTCACAAGGACGGCAAGGGCTTTGACGTGGCGCTTGAAGCCCTGCCCGTTGACGGGCGGCTAGTGCTGCGCCTCAACGAGCCGAAGGACAAGGCCGAGTGATCGGCACGGGCGGCGCGGCGGCAACGTCGCGCTGCCCTCTTGCCGCAAATGCTGCTTTGCTGAAAACATGCGTTGCGTTACAGTGAAGCCATGACCCATGAGGAATACGGCCAACTGCTATACGAGCATCCCGACGAGTCGCCGGAGATTGTCGGCATGTTGGACTATCTCATTGACCCGCCGAGCAGGCTTGCCAGCACGGCGCGCTGGGTGAGGTTTCGGGACAACATGGCGCAGGCCGTCGCAGACCGACCGGACGACGCACATTTGCCGCTGTTTCTCGCACAGGCCGACAGAATCCTTGCCTATCGGGCGACCATCGCGCCGGAGCGGCGTATCTGGAAAGCGGACTAAGGGCATGGCGACGAAGAAGCCCCCGACCCTGCGGCGCTTTCTGGCGCGTGTGATTGCCGCCAAGAGCGGTGAACCCTACGCGGGGCGGCAGGAAGTCGCCGCCGAAGTGCTACACGCCTTGCAGCTTGCCCAGCGGGTTTGCCCGTCATGCGGTAATGAAGCCTATGCGCTCGAACCGTCGCCCTTGCTGTGCGGCGATTGCCGCGCCCTGATGCAGACGCCGGAGCCGGAGAGCGAGCGCATCGCGGCTTTCATCGAACGGCACCGCAAGACGCTGCAAGGGCTGGCCGACAAATAGCGGCGGCAGAGCCGCCGAGTCTTTGCCTCGACCCTCAAGCGTTCAGCTTACCCCCTGCCCTGCTTGTGCGGCATCAAGGCCAAGCCGCTGCGCGGTTGCTTCGCAAGCCTTGACCCCGCGCAGTTCAGAGGGTGCGCCGAGCGCATCGGGACGAGGGGCGACCTTTTTTGTTCGCTGGCGCGGCCATCGAACAAGGGGCTATCTGTTGCAGAAAGGGTAAGTTACGCAACAATCAGACAGCCGCGAGGAATCAAGGGGTTGCGTGTTGCATAAGTCTGTTGCACAATGGGCAGATGAAATACGGCTATGCGCGAGTCTCAACCGACGACCAGAACCCGGCTTTGCAGCTTGCGGCTTTGAAGAAGGCCGGTTGCCGCAACGTGTTCAAAGACGAGGGCATCAGCGGCGCGACCCGCAACCGCCCTGCCCTGCGGCGCTGCCTTGAAACGCTCAAGGCCGGTGACACGCTGATAGTGTGGAAACTCGACCGGCTAGGCCGCAGCTTGCGCGACCTCATCCACATGCTTGACGACTTGCGCGAGCGCGGCGTTAGGTTCCAATCGGTCACCGAGGCCATCGACACAACGACGCCGACAGGCCGCGCCATGTGGCAGATGATCGGCGTGTTTGCCGAGCTGGAGCGTTCGCACATCGCAGAGCGCACCCGTGAAGGCGTGAAGGCGGCAAAGGCGCGTGGCGTCAAATTCGGACGCAAGCCCAAACTCACAGCCCCGCAGATTGCCCATGCCCGCAAGCTGGTGGAATCCGGCGAACCCGTGCCGGAAGTCGCACGGCTCTTGAGCGTAGAGCGCACGACCGTCTATCGGGCGTTGCAGCGGGCAGCGGCATGACGAACAAGAACAACAGAGACTAGGGGCGGGGACTTGGCGAACACACAACAAAAAAGCGACCTTCCATTTGGCAGCGAGTTTTCCCCGTCACAGGTAGAACTGCCCCGCTTGCTGGAATTGGCCGACGAACACGAAGGCGACCAGTCGGCTTTGCAAGACGCGATACAGGCCGAATTTTTCTCGACCCACGGCGGCGGCAACGCGAAGAACCAGCGCACCCTTGCGATGAATTGCCGCCTTGGGCTGCGCGCCTATGGCCTCATTGACGAGAGCGCGACCCTCACCGATTTTGGCCGAGAGCTATACGACATCCGCGCCGACGCGGCGCTTTACGACAAGCTGGCGGCGCACATCCTGTTGAACCTTCGCGGCATGGCGCTGGTTCGCTGCATTCAGGAAATGACGATTGCAGGCGAGCGTGTCACGCTGGATTCGCTGCGCCATGCGTTAGAGGAGCGCGGGACGCACTTCCCCAAGGGCGGCAAGCACCCCAGCATGATGCGGCTTTGGCTGGCGAAGGCCGGAGTATTCATCGGCACGAGCTGGCGCGTTGACGAGGCGAAGCTACGGAGCCTCACCGGCACTGACAGCGACGAGTTTGCAGCCCTTGCCCGTTTCACCGCCGAACAGCGCGCGTTTTTGCTGGCGCTGGCGAACAGCGGCGTCACCGAGGCGCAGCCCGCGAACATCATCAGGGACTTGGCGACGGCCACCTATGGCGTTCGCTTCCCCGACAAGAATTTGCCGCAGGTCGTGCTGAATGCGTTGCGGGACGCGGGCTATATCACTTTCGAGAAAACCACGGGCGGGCGCGGCGCAAAGCCGATGCTGGTGACGCCCACGGACAAGCTGCGCGTTGATCTTGTGGAGCCGTTGCTTGACCAGCTCAAGACACAGATTGACCCGAAGCTGATAGACCTACTCAAGACCCCCCTGCCCGACATTCTGGCCGAGATAGACAGCTCCGATCGCTACCGCGCCGGGCTGGCGCTGGAAGCCCTTGGCTTCAAGCTGATGCGTATCTTGGGGATGGACTACATCGCCACACGCTTGCGGAATGTATCCACCACGGGCGGCGCAGAAATTGACCTCATCTTTCATTCGTCGCGGCTTGTGTATTCGCGCTGGCAAATCCAGTGCAAGAACACCGCCCGCGTGGCGCTGGATGACGTGGCCAAGGAAGTCGGGCTAACCCACTTTCTCAAAAGCAACGTCATCGTGATTGTCAGCACCGGCGACATCGGCGGCGATGCGCGGCGCTATGCGAACAAGGTGATGCAGGATTCCAATCTGTGCATCGTCATGGTTGACCGCCCAGACCTTGAAGCCATCAAAACCAACCCCGCCAGCATCGTGGACGCCTTCAAACGGGAGGCACACAACGCAATGACCTTGAAGCAACTCGACTTGGGACAACCGACATGACGAAAAAAACAGAGACCAAGCCCGAGATGTTTCACAAGACCAAGCACGGCAAGATTTTGCTGGGCGACAGTCTCGACGTGCTGGACGGCATGAAGCCGGGAAGCGTTGACCTCATCATGACCAGCCCGCCTTTTGGGCTTGTGCGGAAAAAGGAATACGGCAACGCCGACGCGCACGAATATCTGGACTGGTTCAGACCATTCGCGGGGCAGTTCCGCCGTGTGTTGAAGGAGCGCGGCAGCCTTGTGATCGACATCGGCGGCGCTTGGATACCCGGACAGCCGACGCGGAGCCTGTATCACTTCAAGCTGCTGCTGATGCTGTGCGAAGAATACGGCTTCCACCTTGCCCAAGAGTTCTATTGGTGGAACCCGTCAAAGCTGCCCTCACCCGCCGAGTGGGTCAACATCCGGCGCATTCGCGTCAAGGATGCGGTCAATACGGTTTGGTGGCTGTCGCTGTCACCGTGGCCGAAGGCGAGCAATCGCCGCGTGTTGCAGCCCTACAGCCCCAGCATGAAAGATCTGTTGGAGAAGGGTTACAAGGCGAAGAAGCGGCCTTCCGGCCATGACATCAGCGAAAACTTTGCGGTCAACAACGGCGCGGCCATCCCGCCAAATCTGATTGCCATCCCGAACACCGAGAGCAACAGTTTTTATCTGCGCTACTGCCAGAGCAAAGGCATCAAGTCGCACCCTGCCCGCTTCCCGGCTGCCTTGCCGGAGTATTTCATTCGGATGCTGACCGACAAGGGCGATATGGTTTTCGACCCCTTCGGCGGCAGCTGTGTGACCGGCGAAGTGGCCGAGCGGCTTAAGCGCAGATGGGTTTGCTCGGAGCTGTCACAGGACTACCTGACCGGCGCGCTTGGACGCTTCCAGCAGGAGAACGGCACCGACGAGCAGCAGGCCAAGCTGTTGCGCGACGAGACCGAGGACTCGAACTATTACCGCCTGCCCCATCCGGGCATTTTGTGGAACGGCGAACACGGCGAGACCTTGCCAGAGGACGGCGGCAAGCGCCGACCGGCAGGCCGCAAACAGGTCATCGCCATTGACGGCAGCGACTTGCCCGACGACGAGACCGAGGACGCCGCAGACAACGGCAGGAGCCGCGCCGCCCGTTAGCTTGACGAATCGTTTGTTTTCATGAAATACTGCCGTATTGAAGGGTTGAAAGGCGGTTTTCATGAAAACAATCGTCATCACATCGCAGAAGGGCGGCAGCGGCAAGACCACGCTGGCCGCGCACTTGGCGGTAGAGGCCGAGCGCAGCGGCGACGGCGCGGCGTGGCTGATTGACACCGACCAGCAGGCGACGTTGACGACATGGCACGACCGGCGCGAGGCCGAGACGCCCGGATTAGCGGAGGTTGCCCTGCCCCGCTTGCCGCAAGGCTTGATGCAGTTGGAAGCGCAAGGCGCGGCCTATTGCTTCATAGACACCGCCCCGGCGCACTCCGAACAGAACAAGGGCGTCATTCAGCTGGCCGACTTGGTGCTGATTCCGGTTCGTCCTTCGCCCGCCGACCTTTGGGCAGTGTCATCAACCGTTGAAATCGTGAAGGACGCGGGCAAGCCCCTGCTGTTCGTCATCACGCAGGCCAAGCCGCAAGCCAGCATCACCGCGCAAGCGATTGCCGCCCTGTCTCAGCATGGCCGCGTGGCGCAAGCCTTCATTGCCGACCGTGTGCCGTATGCCGTCGCCATCACAGGGGGACGCACCGCGCCGGAAATCAGCCCGCGCAGCCCCGCCGCCGAGGAAATCGCAGCCTTGTGGCAAGACGTGAAATCATGCTTTAATGAAACCAGCAAAGCAGCCAAGCAGAAAAGGAGCGTAGCGAATGGCTAAGGCAGTGCAATTGAGCGGGGACGACCTCATACCGGCCAAAGTGCGACCGCTGGCAGCCACCCGGCAGCGGGGCGTTGTGCCATCGGCGGAACTTGTGCCGATGCAGTTTCGGATGCCCCCGGAGTTTGTGCGGGCATTCAAGCAAGAGGCGCTCGACCGCGACATGAAGCTGAATGAATTACTGAATGCAGTTTTTCATGATTACATGAAAGGCCGCAAGTAGGCATGACCGAACGCCGCACCCGCAAGCAGCGCGCTGCCCACATGGCCGAATTGCTGGCCGACGTGGCGGCGCAGTCGCTTGCCGAGGATGCGGGGCAGGGCAAGCCGGTTGCCGTGGACGTGACCTTGCGATTGACGCCGGAGCAGGCCGAAGCCTTCCTAAAATTCCTTGAGCGCGGGGCAATCATCGGCACCACAACGGTAGCGGCCAACGCCGCCGAGCGCGCCGAAATGGAGGGCGCAATCTGGGCTATCGGGCGGCAATTCCGCGCCGAAGGCATCACCACAGGAGACGACGAAGGGCAGGGGAGAGCATGACGAGACGGGGCGGCAAAGACGGGTTTCAGCAGCTTGGCGAGATTCCGCTATTCAAGGAATTGCAGGCCAAGGTGAAGCCGCCCACGCGGATACAGCGCCGCATCATGGAAGCCGCCGCCCACGCGACCGAGAACCCCGACACGCCCCGCGAAATCCTCTATCAGCACAGCGCCCTTTGCCAAACCTTCCTGCCTTACCGCGACCCCGGCGACGATGCCCGGACATGGGAGCGGCTTAACGGCACCGTTCACATGAAGGTGCTGGCCGGGGAAGCGATGCACCCCGTTCAAGGGCAATTCGTGCCGGTTGGCTTGCCGTTCGGGGCGAAGGCGCGGCTAGTGCTGATGCACATCAACCAGCTTGCCTTGCGCGCCAAGTCCCCGGAAATCGAAGTCGAGAACACCCTAACGCGCTTTGTCAGTCACACGCTGGGGCTGGGCGGCAGCGGGGGAGGGCGCACCATTCGCACCGTCAAAGACCAGCTTGCGCGGCTATCCGCCGCCAGCATCCGGCTAGGTGTGGTCAAGGACGGGCGGGCGGTCACGGTCAATTCGCAGATCGTCAGCGCCTTCGATATCTGGTTTCCCAAGAACGAAAATCAGCGCGTCCTGTGGCCGTCCACCTTGCGGCTTTCGCTCGACTATTGGGAGAGCCTGCAAAGCCATGCCGTGCCGCTGGACGAGCAGCACATAGCCGCGCTGGCGCACAGCCCTATGGCGCTCGATATTTACGCTTGGCTGGCGCAACGGCTGCACCGCATCCCGAAGGGCAAGCCTGTGCCATTGTCGTGGCCGTTGCTGTTCCTGCAATTCGGCCAGACCTACACCGGGGAGCAGGCGACCAAGAATTTCCGCCATGACTTCCGCAAGGCGTTGCGACAGGTGCTAGCGGTCTATCAGGCGGCGCGCATCGAGGACGCCCCGGCCAAGCCAGCGCGGCTTGCGATGAGGCGCGGGGACGGGTTGCCAGACTGGACAAGCCCGCCTGCCGAGGGGCTGACNNCACCATAGCCCCCCGCCCGTGGCAGGCCGTCTAACCGTGGTGAAGTGACCCGACAGCCTGTGCAGAAAAAGCACGGCCACTTCCCAACGGCAAATCGCATAAGCCATTGTATTTCAAACGTTTATTCGACTTGTCCACAGGACGAACCCGATTCCGAAATTGGGGAGTTTTCCACGGCCACTTCCCAACGCTAAGCACGGCCACTTCCCAACGCAAACAGCCCAAAAGCACGGCCACTTCCCAACACTAGCCTTTAGTTAAACCTATAGATTCCCTGTAGTAGGGCGGCGCGAATTGTGGACAACTCGCCCAGAACGGCCAGCAAGGCACGGTGAAACGGTAGGAGTCAGACCCAGCCACAGCGCAACCGGAGAGGCCGCAAAGAGGCTTGGCAAGGGGGAGAGGAACCGACCGGCAACGCCCAAAGGGCAACACAGTGCCAGCGGAGAGGGCGGCAGGCTTGGCTGGATGAGGTAGGAGCGACGAAACGGGCGCTTCTGGTAGTCAGGTAGCCCAGAGCAGCCAAAACGCGCCAGCGACCCGGAAAACGCCTCTCATGAGGTTTGGCCGATTCAGGCGTGGGCAGGCAGGCCGAACAGTTCCAGCGACGGCCAGCCAGCGGCGCGGCGAAACCGCAGCCCGGAGCCGGTGACACGCTCGACACGGCCACAGTTGACGCACTCGCCAGCTTCCACCCCTTCGCCTTGCGGATGCAGCACATCAGAGCCGCAGGACAGGCAGCCGCCGACTTCGCGCAGCGCCGATTGCGATTCCGCGAAGCGGTTGACATCGGCAGGCCGCGCCCATCCGCCAGAGCAGGGGACGACCTCACCACAGGTGGCGCAGGCGAAACGGTTGAACCGTTCCCCGACGAGGCACGACACGACACCGAGCCGACCGCAGGAACGGCACAGGATGGACGGGCAGGGCAGGGGACTGGCGAGGGTTTCAGGCATTGGCTGGTTGTTTGGAGCCGTCAGCAGCGAAGGCGCGGAAGCGGGCGGCGTTTTCAGCTTCCGGCGAGACCCGCACGACATGGCCGCAGCGTTCGCACTGGCCGTGATCGTGGACGAGCAGGCCAGCTTGCGGGGAGAGCCAG
>FSSH01000502.1_pt1 | contig 12987 bp, 10 predicted proteins | sample 1166101 | NCBI WGS metagenome assembly FSSH01 (sample SAMEA32972668, study PRJEB13176) | freshwater metagenome | biome: Drinking water system; feature: Biomass in drinking water that filtered by 0.45 um membrane; material: drinking water | place: USA | collected 2012-12-20 | depth 0 m | reverse complement strand
TATTCACCCGGTAATACAATGCTTGGCTGATTCTACTTGCCTAGTATGCCATGTCCAATTCGCCGCTCACTCATTTTAATGCCGCCGGGGAAGCCCATATGGTGGATGTCGGGGATAAGGCCATCACCCAACGTCAGGCGGTTTGCGAGGGGTACATCGAGATGCAGCCGGAAACCTTGGCGCTGATTGCGGCCGGCAGCCACAAGAAGGGCGACGTGCTGGGAATTGCCCGCATAGCCGGTATCATGGCCAGTAAAAAAACCGCCGAGTTGATTCCTTTATGCCACCCTTTGCCGATCAGTCATGTCGAGCTTAGCCTACAAGCCCAAACCGAATTGAGTCGTGTCTATTGTCAAACGACAGTGAAGACCACCGGCCAAACCGGCGTGGAAATGGAAGCTCTCACTGCGACTCAGATTGCCTTGCTGACTATTTATGACATGTGCAAGGCGGTTGATCGCGGCATGACGATTCAAGGGGTGCGCTTGCTGGAAAAAAGCGGCGGTAAGTCCGGGCATTGGCAACGGGACGAGGCTTAATTTGGTCCTTCCCGCTTAATCGTCGGCTTTCTTGTCAGGCTCGCGGTTGATGATTTTTTCGTCTATGGCTTTGTGCAGCAGTCGTATCAGCTCTGCCGAGCCATCTTCTCCAAACTCCAAGTCGTCCGGTTTTGTCAGGCTGGCGTTGACGGTTAAGCCGCGGCGCTCTTCTTTCAGCTTGATTGTGTACTCGGCTTCGTCGTAATTATTATTGAATAAAGAGCGTAACAAGCCGACATCCTTGCCGCTGGTGTCGGGGTCATAACGTACCTGAAAGCGTTGATCTTCCTGGCTTTTATCCAGCACTTCGATATTGCTGATTTTCAGTGCAGTGGCGACCATTTCCCAAGCCCGGTCGGGGCGGGTTTTCAAGGTAAGCACGGGCTTGCCGCCGTCGTCGGTAAACGCCATCAAATCAGCCAGAGCCGATTTGGGTTTCAAATCGTCGACGGCTACCGCAGGCTGCGGATTGGTGTGTTCTATCGGCAAAACCGGCGGCAGTTCCAGGTGATGGGTGTCGCGGTATTTGTCCGGCGCATCCGCGCAAGCCGTCAGCAACAGGCAAGGCAGGCCGTAAGTCAGCGTTCTCAACAGCATAAGGCTCACTCGCAAAAAAAGCGTCTATGTTCCAGCACCGGGAAAGACAGGCGGGTTTTTTCCAGGCGGCTTTTATCGATTTCGGCGCTGACGAAGCCAGGGCCGGTTTTGTAACAATCCAGCACCACGCCCCAGGGGTCGATCACCATGCTGTGGCCGTAGGTTTGCCGGCCGTTCATATGGAAGCCGCCTTGATTGGGTGCAATGACGTAGCAGAGGTTTTCGATCGCGCGGGCTCGCAATAACACTTCCCAGTGCGCGGCGCCGGTTTTGGCGGTAAATGCGGAAGGAATGACCAATATATCCAGGCCTTGCCGGGTCATCGGCCGGAAAAATTCCGGGAAACGCAAATCGTAGCAAACCGCTACGCCGAGACGGCCGAATGGGGTATCGATCACGCAAGACGCGTCGCCGGCTTCCACCGAGTCGGATTCGCGGTATTCCTCGGCGGTATCCGGCACGCTGACGTCGAATAAATGCACCTTGTCGTAGCGGGCGACCCGGTCGCCTTGCTCGTTGTAAATCAAACAGGCCGCGCGGACTTTGTTGGCGGCGGTGGCCTGCATCGGCATCGTGCCGCCTATCACCCAGACGCCGTATTTTTTGGCGGTGGCGGCCAGAAAATCCTGGATGGGGCCGGTGCCATCCTGTTCGCTGACTTTAACTTTGTCGTATTCGTTCATGCCCATGATGGCGAAATTTTCCGGCAAGGCCACCAGTTTCGCGCCGGCTTTCACTGCTTCGGCGATCTGTTTCTCGGCTTCTAGCAAATTGGCGCTGACTTGCGGTCCGGAGGCCATCTGGATGGCGGCACATATGGTCATGAGGTGTCCCTGATTTTAATTGTTTTCGATAGTTTTAACTGCTTGGGGAAGTTTGCTCGGTAGAGCCGCTCATTTGCTCAGTGACTCCAGCCAGCCACCGGTTAAGCCGCGCCAGGCTTTTTGCACTAAGCCGTCCTGATCGTGTAACGGCGTCACTTCGACATTGCCCCATGGCCCGGCAAGTTTGTATTGCGAGCCGAAAAAATAACCTTCTTTGTAATCGTCCGTCACCACTTGGGTAATGACGGCAGCTATACCGCCAACGATTGTACCAGCAATCGGTACAGCCCCGGAACTCTTGGGCACGACCGCAACGCGGTGATCCATGGTCTTTTTCACCAGATCTGCGGTGCCGGCTATGCTGAGTTTCGCCGATACCGCGTCGATCAATAAATTGTCGGTATAGGCCAAGCCGTTGCTGATTTTGAAGTCGCCGGTAATCTGATCAAAGGCTAGGCCCTGTCGGTAGACGTCGGTAAAGTCCAGACTCAAGCGTTTGGCCCATTGTTCCATGGCGATCAAGCCCAGCAAGCGGCCGAAGCCCGGCTCGATGCTGGAAATACGGCCGTCGCTGAATTTGAGCTGCATTTGCCCGGTCAGGTTGGCTGTTGCGAACTGTTGCGGGGCGCCGCGCCAACCGCCGTTGAAATTGATTTCGGCATGCGTGCCTCTTAAATCGTCGGTAAAACCCAGCTGCGACAAGAATAAGCCGAAACCGTTCATGTTCAGCTTGCCGGTCAATTGTGTCGAGCTGCCGCCGACCAGTTTGATCCAGTCCGCGCTGAAATCGATGGTGCCGGCCACGCTGGCCAGTTGCACATGTTTGAAGTGAATGCCGTTGATCAGCCGCTCGGTATTCAGTTTTAAGCTGCCCAAATCCACGCCGCGCCATAGCAGCTGTTTGCTGTCGATGTCGATTAAGGGCAAGTCGGTGACCACTTCTTCCGCAGCATCGAAATTCAGGCCGTCCATCGCCGATAAATTCAGGTAATCCATTTGTAGCTTGATAACATTGGCCCCGCCGCGTTGATCGGGTAAGGTCAACTTGCCACGTGCCATCGGGCTGTCCAGCGTGGCTTGCCAAGCCTGATTCAAATGCTGGAGCCGGCATTTCAGCGCGCCGATGTTCTGGCCCTGCCAAATCAGTTGCTCGGTATCCAGAATAACTTCTTTTAACGCCGGCAAGCGTTGCTGAGTTTCGGTATCGGAGAATGCGGCAAGCGCATTGGATAATTTGAACTGCGGCTGCCGGATTTGCAATTTCAAGCCCGCAGGTTCGAAAAAGTCGGCCTGTTCCTGACCGAAGACGATATGCCCGGAATGCAGCTGATTTTGTTTGCCGTCGATCAACAGTGCAGCGTTCAGCTCTTTGCCGTAAGCAACTTTTAATGGCAAATAGGCGCTGCTGTTTTCGAGGGTAAATTGCAGATTCAAAGCCTGTTCTTGATCGGCCGATTTGGCCAGTGCGTCTTGCGTGTTGATCGTTACGCCCTGTAAATTGCTGCTTATGCTCAGGGTAGACGGCAGGCCAGCGTCGTAAGGCAGCGTCAATACGGTTTGATAGATGAAGCTACCATCGGCCACCTGGTTTTTCAGGAAGCTGAATTGCTTTTCCAGGCGCTTGATGTCGGTCGTGCCGTCTATCAGTATTTGCGTGGCACTGGTATCGCTTTGTAGCACTGCGTGTATCGGATAACCCAGGGTACTGCCTTCCAGGCGGGTGCTGCTGACCCTGTCTTCAGTAAAGCGCAGTACGCCGCTGATGTCGTTGACGGCAAGATCGACCGGCTTGACCAGCAAGCGGGCCTTATCCAGATGGGCGTCAACTTTGACGGTAGTCGGCAGCGTTTCGTAGTAAGCGATTTTCAGATCAAGATCGACCTGGGTATTGCCATCCGGGGCCAACACTTTGGCTAGCGGATCGATTTTGGCGCGTAACGGGGTTTTTTGCAGATACTGCAAACTTTGCGGTAACTTGCTCTGCACCTGGCCCAACACGTAAACATAATCGCTATTGGCTAGATCCGGAATCGAGACCACGGCTTGATTGATGTCGACGTTTTCGCTATGCCCGCCATTGATCGCTACCTTCAGATCCGCGCCGAGGAACTGCACGTCGGCATGCACCGCCCGCAAATGCGGCCATAAGGCGTTGAACTGGATTTCGCCGTCGTCTATCGCAAACACCACTTCAAACCGGCCCGCGCCGTTGGTAAACGGAAAGTCAGCCAGCTTACCTTTCAACTGCATTTCGCCCTTGTCGATATGCCCGCCGATAAAAGCGTCGTCCAGCCAGGCGACCGCATCCTTACCCATGATTTTCGCCGGCAGGTATTGCGGTACTTTACTGATGTCTTTGAAATTGCCGAAGCGGGTGCGCATATCAATAACAGCACTGTCGTTATTCTTCGGGATACTGAGTTGCAGGCTGGTTTGTGTCTGGAAGGCCGTGCTGTCCAGTTGCAGATTTTCGCTGGAGATTTGCCAGTCGGTGTCGGTTTGCCGCCAGTTGATTCGGCCTTGCAAGCGCGGGACGTCCAGGCTGCTCCTAAACATTTGCGGCGCGTTGAACTTGGCGTTTGCGCTGTCGAATAACAATTGCCCGCCCTGGTCGTCGGCAATGATCGAGCCGCTCAGTTCCTGAAGTTGCGGCACGTCGCCTTGGGCATCGTTACCAAGCTGGCTGAAATGTCCGTTAAGCGCATAGCGTTGCTGTTTACCGTCAGCGTAAAACGACAGGTCTTGCAAATTGCCGCGCGGATTGAGTTGTAGCCATTTACCCAAATCGGTTTGCTCTGCCGGCAAAAACGGTGGTATCACATGCATCAAGGCTTGCAAATTCAACTGCTTGATCACACCGCTCAGATTGCCTTGCGCGTCCTGCTGTAGATAGACTTCACCACCCCGCCAACGTTGATGATTTGCGAAGACATTGATGTCGTAAGCGCTCCAGCGTTGCCGGCCACCTTGCTCGGTCCAGCCCAGATTGCCTTCGAAAGTGTCCAATTGCAGGGTTTTACCTTGCTGTCTGGCGAGTTTAATCTGTTGGCCTTGCAGATAACCGCTGACTTGGTAAGGCATGGAGTCTCGCCATTGGCTCCAGATTCGCATATCGCCGGAGCCTGATTCCAAATGCAAGCCCAGCGGTAAATCCTCGATCAGCCAGGCCGGCCCTTGCAGATTGCTGCCTTCCACATAAATTTGGCCGTTAATCGCGTTGGCCTGGAAGATATTGCCGTTTAGCCGTGCGGAAATGCGCAAGCTGTCGCCGTATTGCTCCGGCAAGCTGCTGAGCAGATGGATCTCGTGGCTTTGATCCAGATAGTGGTTTTTGATCAGCAAATCGAAGTGTTCGACGGTCACCGGCGGCCGATGCCGCTTCAGATCCTGCCACGTCACCTGGCTTTGCAGAATCTCGTATTTGCCGCCCTGTAACAGCCATAGCGGTTGCTCGTCGCTGCTTTGCAGGCCTTTGATGCTGAGGCTGCCGTCCTCGTTACGCAGAATGTCCAGTTTGGCGCCCACCAGAGTCACCCAACTGGCGGCCATGGGGTCCTGGGTTAATAACCATTCCAGTAAATCGATGCCGATCCGCACTTCTTGCAGGCGGATAGCCGGCTTCGCTCCGGCTTCGGCAGCTTCGATAGCGATTTCCCGCAGCAATAATTCCGGGCTGAAGCCGCGCATATTCGCGCCCAGTTTGCCGATATGCAGCGGAATGCCGGTGGTCTCGCGGACTTTTTGTTCCAGTGCGATGCGGTAATCGGCAATATCGATCAAAAAAACCCGTACCGCGCTCAAGACGAGGGCTATCGCGATCAGCGACCAGAACAGCAGGTGTCGGGTGGCCCGGGTGACGTGGTGAATAACCAAAATAGCCGCCTATAACAACACCACGTCGTAGTGCTCCTGATTGTATTCGGCTTCCGCGCGGATTTTGATGCCGACTTTCAAGAACATTTCCAATTCCGCCAGCATATCGGCCTCTTCGTCGAGCAGCATTTCCACGACTTGCTCGGACGCCAATACCAAGATCTGTTGGACATTGTATTGCCTGACCACCCGAATAATTTCCCGAAAAACTTCCAGACAAATCGATTCCGGGGTTTTCAGGACGCCGCGGCCGCCGCAGGTCGAGCAGGGTTCGCAGAGGATGTGTTCCAGACTCTCGCGGGTGCGTTTGCGGGTCATTTCCACCAGGCCCAGCGCGGATACTTCGGTAATTTTGGTTTTGGCGTGGTCTTTATCCAAGTTGCGCTGCAAGGCGGTCAGCACCTGTTTTTTGTGATCCTCGCTTTGCATATCGATGAAATCGATGATGATGATGCCGCCTAAATTCCGCAGCCGCAATTGCCGGGAAATGGTCTGCGCCGCTTCCAGATTGGTCTTGAAGATGGTTTCTTCCAGATTGCGGCCGCCGACGTAACCGCCGGTGTTCACGTCGACGGTGGTCATGGATTCGGTCTGGTCGAACACCAGATGGCCGCCGGATTTGAGTTTGACCTTGCGGTCCAGCGCCTTGCTGATCTCGTCTTCGACGTTGTAAATGTCGAACACCGGCCGTTCGCCGGAGTAATGCTCGATCACCGAGACGATTTCCGGGACGAAGGTTTCGGCAAATTCAACCAGTTTCAGGAATGTTTCCTTGGAGTCGACGCGGATTTTTTCAATGCCGTCTTTGTACAAATCCCGCAAGGTACGGATGCTGAGCGGCAGGTCTTCATGGATCAAGGTTTTGATCTTGGCTTTACTGCTTTTTTCCAGGATGGATTCCCAGAGCTTATGCAGAAAAGTCATGTCGGAATACAGAATCACGTCTTCCACGCACTCAGCTGCGGTGCGGGCGATGAAGCCGCCCGGTACTTGATGTTTTTGCTGATAGGCTTCGATGCAGGCCCGCAAGCGGGTACGCTCGGATTCGCATTCGATGCGTTGCGACACGCCGGAGTTGCCGGCATAGGGCATGTAAACTTGGTAGCGGGAGGGGATGGAAATGTCGGTGGTCAGCCGCGCACCTTTGTTGCCAAGCGGATCTTTGGTGACTTGTACCACCAGTTTTTGGCCTTCCTTTAGATAGTGCTCGATATTTTCCGAGGCTTTTTCGGCCAGCTCCTTGCTGCTGAAATCGGATAAATGTAAAAACGCCGCTTTTTCCAAACCAATATCGACAAAGGCCGCCTGCATGCCCGGCAACACCCGGCACACCTCGCCTTTGTAAATGTTGCCGACTAAGCCTTTTTGCCGCACCCGCTCGATAATCAGTTCTTGCAATACGCCGTTTTCGATCACCGCTACTCTCGTTTCCGGCGGCGTGACGTTGATTAATATTTCTTCGCTCATGGGATGATGTCTATGCCTGCTAGGCTTAATAATTGCGCGGTTTCGAATAGCGGTAAGCCCATCACGCCGGAAAAACTGCCGGTGATCGATTCGATAAACACGCTGGCCAAGCCTTGAATTGCATAGGCTCCAGCCTTGTCGTGAGGTTCCCCGGTTTGCCAATAAGCGACGATTTCCTGATGGCTCAAGGGCCGGAAGCGCACTTCGCTGACGCTAAGCGCCTGCCAGTGGTGCTCACCACGTAAGGATACCGCGCTATACACTTGATGCTTGCGTCCCGACAAATGACTGAGCATTTCAATCGCATGCTGCAAATCGTCGGGTTTACCCAGGATGCGGCCGTCGCAAATCACGCTGGTATCTGCGGCCAGTACCGGTAAATCGGTAGCGGTCGATGCCAGACAGCGCGCGGATTTTTCCGCAGCTACCCGCTCGACGTAAGCGGCGGGTGCTTCGCCCGGCCACGGTGTTTCGTCGATATCGACCGCCATGATACTGTGACGGATGCCGATTTGCTTGAGCAATTCGCTGCGGCGCGGCGAGGCGGATGCCAGGATTAGTTGTGGGTGCATGCGCTTAACGATGATAAGGGTGGTTATTCAGCAGACTCCAAGCCCGATAGATTTGTTCAGCGACAATCACTCGAACCAAGGGATGCGGAAAAGTCAGCGGCGATAAACTCCAGGATTCCTGGGCCAGGTCGCGTACTTGCTGAGATAAGCCTTCCGGCCCGCCTATCATCAACGCGACCGGCTGACCGTTGCCTAGCCAACGTTGCAGCGCTTGCGCCAGATTCGGCGTGGTCCAGGGCTTGCCGGGAATGTCCAGCGTCACCACGTGCGCCCGGCTGGGCAATGCCGCTATCATGCGTTCTCCTTCGTCCTTGGTTATGCGGGCAATGTCGCCGCTACGGCGCTTGTCCGGGGCGATTTCCTTTAACAGCAATTCGCATTCGCGCGGCAGCCGCTTGCTGTATTCATTATAACCTTGCTGCACCCAGTCCGGCATTTTGTTGCCAACGGCGATCATGTGTATTTGCATGGTGTTTACAGGAAACGCGCTCTAGGCAAGCCCAAATGAAAGCCCTGGACATAATCGACGCCCATCGCCCTTAGGCGGGTCAGGATTTCTTCCGATTCGACAAATTCCGCCAGGGTCTTCATGCCCAATTGCTGACAGAGCCGATTCAGATTTTCGATCAGCACGCTATCGACCTCGGATTCGACTATGTTGGCAATAAACGCGCCGTCGATCTTGACGTATTCGAAATGCAGGTCGCGCAGATAATGGAAGGAATTGTAACCGCTGCCGAAATCGTCCAGCGCAAAGGCAAAGCCCTTCTCCCGCAAATTGCTTAAAAATTTGCGCATATTGGATAAATCGCCGATGGCTTCGCGCTCGGTGACTTCGAATACCAGTTTTTTCGGCGGGATGTGGTATTGCCGGCAGAGGTCTTCGGCATATTGCAAAATGTCGCGGCGCTGAATTTCCTGCGGCGTCAGATTAACGAATACGGTGGGCATTTGGCCGGTGGCGGCACGCTGCTCGGCCATGAACGCGGTGACCTTGCGCAGCATCACATGATCCAGATTCAAGCTGATACCGTATTTGTCGGCGGCATCGATAAACACCCCGGCCGGGATAATCTCGCCGTCTTCGGTAGTCAGCCGCGCCAGCGCTTCGTAAGCGTGCAATTCGCCGCTAGCGCACGCCATGATTGGCTGGAAATACGGTACGATGCGCTCCTCCTTTAAGGCCTTTTTCAACACTTCCGACAGGCCCAGTAACTTTTTGTTTTGGGCAATTCCGGTTTCCAGGCTGTGTAAGGGGCAAACGAAATTTTTGCCGGCGGCTTTGGCTTGATACAAGGCCAAGTCCACGCCCGCCAGCAAATCGGCAATGACCGGCGCGTCTCTCGGAAAGGTAGCCACGCCGACCGACATTGTCAGGCTGATATGTTCCTGATAAGGTCCATCGACCTGGTATTCGAAATCATGCACTGCCTGCCTTAACGATTCGGCAATGATCAGCGCACTGTGGCCGTCGGTACCGGGCAGCAAGGCGGCAAATTCATCTCCGCCCAAACGTACTAATACATCGCCCTTACGAAGCTGTTTTTTCAACAGTTGCCCCAGGTGCACCAGCACCTGATCGCCGACCATGTGTCCGAAGCCGTCGTTGACACCTTTAAAGTTGTCCAAATCCATGGATAACAGCGCGAATTGATCGTTATGGCGGGCGGCGCGACCGAATTCGTATTCGAGGATTTCATTAAAATAGCGGCGATTGTGCAGACCGGTAAGCGGATCGTGTTCGGCGTAATACGCCAGTTCCTGTAGCGTGCGCGACAAGGTCTTGCTGGAGCCGACCACCATCACCATTACCGCCAGCAACGAGCGGATGATGCTTTGTTCTTGAGCCGTCAAGCGTAGTCCGGAGGCGTAACTGACGCCGAGGATACCGCCGACGCCAATTTTTTCGTCCGGTACGCCGACTGTGATCGTTTCGATTTCCTCGAAGTCGCGTTGCTGTTTAATGCCGGTGATGAAAAACTCTTCCAGCTCAATCAGGGTGTCGGCTGGAATTTTCAGTTCGGCCAGCAGATTGTCTGCCAGGCGTTTACGAACGAAATTCTTGGTTTCTTCGCTGTATTGGCCCAGGTAATACAAATAAATGCTGATCCCGGATTCGTTGGTGAAAGCGATAGAGAAAAAGTTAAACGGGAAAAAGCCGTGAAATTCCAGCAAGATATCTTGGATGAACTCTTTCCACTGCGTGACTTTTTCGTGGGAGAGGATGATGTTCTCCAATACCGCGGATTGCCGTTCGAACAGGCTTTTGTCGATCAGCGTCAGCTCCATCCTCTGCAACAGCTCGTGGGTTTCGGTGATCAGCGAGGAAATCATCCGGCAGTTTCGCTGCGCGTCTTTGTCCTGCTGCTGGTTAAGCAGCGTCAGGCTGGCGGCAATGGTCTTGCAGCGCTGGGCGTGCCCGGCTACCTCTGCTTTCGCAGCTTCGTTGTCGGCCAGCACCGGCAGGCGCGCCGCCAACTTGCCGACCTCGCGTATCGCTAGATCGATGATGCCGTGCTCGAAGGTTTGCGTACGGTTTTGCGCTTCCAGCAGTTCGGTCAGGGTGCGGATGCTATGAATATGCAGCGATTTGAGCTGCGAAGGTTTTTTGTGCGGATAGTCCATTTATTCGAGATCCAACAAATCGCTGCCGCACTGTAAATCGTACAACCAGTTTAGAAAGTCGGTCTTGGCTTGGCCGCGATAGATCGGGCCATGTTGCGGTGCAATGAGCTCCACGTCCAGTTTGCGCACCTGCTGCACCCAATAGCGCAAGGCGCGGTTGGAGGCCATGTAGCGTTTATGAAAGCCCTCGGCAAACGGCAAGTGTTTTTGGAAATCGTCAACGAAAATATCGCAATTATTGTTCGGCACCATTGACGCGCCGACATCGCCGGAAAACAGAATTTTCGAAATAGGGTCGTAAACATTGATCTGGCCGGGCGAGTGCAGGAAATGCGCCGGGACAAATTGCAATTGCAGGCCGGAGTGTAAGCTTACCGTTTCGCCCTGATCGGCCACGCCGACAAAACGGCGCATGCCGGAAATGCCGTAATGCGGCAGGAAACGCAGCCAAATGCGGGAGGCGTATATGCGTGCCGGCGTCAGTTTCATCCAGCTGCTCAGGCCGCCGACGATATCCGGATCCTGATGAGAGAGCGCAATGGCTTCGATGTCGTCGGGATTCAGGTATTGCAGCATTTCGTTGAGCACTTGCGGCATCACGCCGAAGCCGCCCGGATCCATTAATGTGCCTTTACCGTTATGCACTATCAGATATTGGTTGGAGGGGATGCCGTCTTCTTCGCCCGGCTCGCTTTCGTTTAATAAAACGTAGCGGTGATTACTGCTATTGAATAGTGTGACATTGTTGCGCATGGTAAGGATTCCCCCTAAATCCCGTTGCTTTTTGGTTGGCGTAGGGTACACGAAGCCCGTGGGTTTGCGAAATCGGTTCCGTCGCCTAAGTTATGAGCCGTTGGATACGGCGTGGTTTATTTCAACCGATTTTTTGTCGGATTGGCTTTTTTCAACCAAATGTCGTTAGAATGTTTGCTGTATTGGACTTTGACGACAACGATGGTGATGCTAAGCGCGCTGTTATGGACCCCGGCGCTGGGGGCAATATTGCTGGTACTGGTCTCCGGCCGGAACAGTCGATTGATCAGAATTGTAGCTAATCTATTCAGTTTGGCGGCTTTGTTGCTGGCCTGTTTGCTATTGGCCCAGTTCGATGCCAACGACACCGCACTGCAATTTAGCGAGTTCTATCCCCTCAACCCCAAGCTGGGTAGTGCATACGCACTGGGTGTAGACGGCCTTTCGATGCCGATGCTGGTACTGGCTACTCTTTTGACTTGTATTTCTCTGCTGGCTTCATTCTCCTTGTCCGATAGCATTAAGGGCTATCACATCTCCGTTTTGTTGTTGGAATTCGGCATGCTCGGCGTCTTCATGGCGCAAGACTGGGCGCTGTTTTACATCTTCTGGGAAGTCACCTTGATCCCGCTGTTTTTCCTGATCGACCGTTGGGGCGGCAAACGCCGGCATGCCGCCAGTTTGAATTTTGTCTTGTACACGATGGGCGGCTCGGTGTTCATGTTGCTGAGTCTGTTGGCGATTAGTCAATACGATTTGGAAAACCAGGGTTCCTTGATGGCCTCGATGGGTCAAGCCGCGCAAAACATGCCGGAGGTCGAACAAGTGCTGGTGCTGCTGGGGTTTCTGATTGGGTTCGGCGTGAAAATGCCGATCTTTCCCTTGCATGGCTGGCTGCCGCTAGCTCACGTCGAAGCGCCCAGTCCCATCAGTATCCTGCTATCCGGCATTCTTTTGAAAATGGGTGCCTACGGCTTGTTGCGCTGCGTGGTGATGCTGCCGGTCGCCGCCAAATTGATTCAACCATTGTTGGTGTTTCTGGCCCTGTTCGGCATGATCTACGGCGGCTTGCTGGCCTGGCGGCAGCGCGATCTGAAAGCCATGGTGGCTTACTCGTCCTTGAGTCATATGGGCGTGGTGTTGCTGGGTATCGCCTCGCTGAATGAAACCGGCTTTACCGGCGCGATACTACAAATGACTGCGCACGGGCTGATCGCCGGCGCTTTGTTCCTGTTGGTGGGCCTGCTCTACGAGCGCACCCATACCCGCAATATCCAGGATTACAGTTCGCTGGTGCAGGTTATGCCGCGCTTCGCCACTTTGACCACCTTGACCTTGCTGGCAGCCATGGGCCTACCCGGTTCCGTGGGTTTTATCGCCGAACTGCACACTTTGATCGGCGGCTTTCAACAATGGGGCGGCCTGATGGTGTTTTTTAGTTTAAGCATTTTGATCAGCGCGGCTTATGCGATGCGCACCATCGGTTTGCTGTTCACCGGGCCGGTCAAACCGCAGATGCGTGACATCGCCGATTTGAAATCGCTGGAATTGACGGCATCCGGAGTGTTGGTGGGCGGGATTGTGTTGTTTGGTTTATTGCCGGCGCCTTTGATTGAGTTGTCTACGGCGACGGTGGGGAAGATGTTACTGGTGATGGGGGAGAGGTTGCCGTGAATACAACCCTTGCCGCTGGAAGGGCTTCGTTCCCGTATGCCGCGCCGAGCACCGAAGCTTTTG
>FSSH01000777.1_pt1 | contig 12991 bp, 12 predicted proteins | sample 1166101 | NCBI WGS metagenome assembly FSSH01 (sample SAMEA32972668, study PRJEB13176) | freshwater metagenome | biome: Drinking water system; feature: Biomass in drinking water that filtered by 0.45 um membrane; material: drinking water | place: USA | collected 2012-12-20 | depth 0 m | reverse complement strand
TATAGATAAAAATATAGATATAATAAATAAACAAATAGAGAATAGTAAAAAACAACTATGTATTAAATTAAAGTTTGAAGATAATGAAAAATGTTTAGATATACTTATTTCTTTATTACCTAATCTAAATGAAATATTTTCTGAATTAGAAACAAATAAAGATAAGAAATATAATCCTAATTATTATAATTTATTATTAGATAAAATAAAATTAATAAATAATAAAATATTCACTAAAGATGAATTACTTAATAAATACATAGTAGATAAGAAACATTTAGAACATCTAAAAGAACATAACAATATAGAATGTCCTAATTGTAATCATAAGTGGATAAAAGATTATTCAGAAAAAGATTATAAGAAAACTATAACTAACATAGATAATATATCTAAAGAAACAGAACTAAGTAAAAAAGAATTAGAAGAAACAGAAATAGAGTTAGAAAAAACTAGAAATTATTTAAATATATTTCGTAATTATAATAATTTAGTTAAACATTGGGTTATTCTAAATCCTTTATGGGATTACTTATATCAAAGTGATGTTATATTTAATTCTCCAGAAAGAATAAATAATATTTTGAATTCTATACAAATAGATTTACAAATGTCTGTGTATATAGATAGTTTAAATAGTAAGTTAAAAGAATTTATAAATATAAAGAATACTTTATCTGAGAATCAAGAATTAGATATAAGTAAAATCATAATTAGAATAAATAATCTAAATAAAGATGTTTATGAAAATAGTAATCTAATAAAAGAAAAGAAATTATTATTAGAAGAATTAGAACTATATAAACAAACATGTATATCTATATTTAACTATAAGAAAGAATTAGAAGATTTATTAATAACTAGAGATAGTAAGTTAAAGACATTAGAAGATGTTGATAGAAGGAATCTTATTAATGAAATAGTTCAAAATCTAAGATTACAACTTATCTCTAAAGAAAGGATAATATCTCAAACTTCTGTACAAAAAGGTATAGTGGATAATTTAACTTCACAATCTAAAGAACTAGAAGATAAATTAGAAGTTATTAAGATAGCTATAAAAGAATTATCGCCTACAGAAGGATTAATAGCTAAAGGTTTAACAGGATTTATAAATAATTTTGTTCAACAAATGAATATCTTTATAAATAAAGTATGGTTATATCCTATAGAAATTGTTCCTATAGCTTTAGAAGATGATGAGATGGATTTAGATTATAAATTCTCTGTTAAGATAAATGATACACTAGATAATGATATAGCCGATATCTCTAAAGGATCTACTTCTGTTAGAGATATAATAGATTTAGCTTTTAGAATAGTTAGTATGAAATATTTAGGATTAAATAACTATCCTTTATATTTAGATGAGTTAGGTGCTAGTTTCGATAAATCACATAGAGAAGCTATATCTAAATTAATACATAGTTTAACTCATTCTTCTGATTATAGTCAAGTTTATATAGTTAGTCATTATAGTGAAACTTATGGATCATTTAAAAATACAGATATAACTGTATTATGTAATGAGAATATAGATTTACCTAAAGATTGTTTATTTAATAAAAATACCAAAATAAGTTAAGATAAGAAGAGTCCTTAAGGACTCTTCTTATCTTCTTATAGTAATATATACTTAATATGAGAGTACAACTTTTGTGCCTCACAACTATTAGGAGATATACATGAAAGTAACATTATTACCTTTTGAAAATATATTATCTGTTAAATCAAGAGATTTTGTTTTTGTTTTAAAAAGATCTTTAGGTTTTAAAAATAAACAATTAAAAAATGAAGTTAAAGAATATATTATAGATGGTTCTTGTTATGTTGAGTGTTATGTGGAAAATTTATGTAAAGACATTAAAATTATTAAAGATAGTGAGCTACATCTTCCTGATGGAGTTTATTCTTATTTAAATGATAATGTTAGAGTTAGTGTTTATAAGAAATTAAATACTGGAGAATATGTTAAGGAATTTTTTGAAGTTAGCTATAAAGACTTTGTGTACCGTAAAGGTAATCAAAGAGGTCATCAGTTAACAAATGATTTATTAAAACCTTATTTTGAAGCTAAATCTAGTTACTTAGAATATTTTAAATATACATTCATAAATGAATTAAGTTTTACTGATAATTTTCCTATAGGTAAATCTATAGATTTATTTTTCGATTCAGAATACTTTAAAAGTAGATATGTTCCAGATGAGTTAAAAGAAAATATAACTAAAGATTTATTAATAAAAAGTGAACTCAAAGAATCATTTTATTTAAATGATAGATTATATTTAAGGTTGGTGGTAGATAGTCAATCTGAAAATAGTGAATTATTTAATCTTTATAAGAATGTTTTTTATTTAAATGAAGAACATAATTCTAATTTTAATGATTATCAACTTAAACTTTTCACTAATGATAATGAGATAGTTATACCTTATTATAGTAATCTTATTAAAGAAAATAATAAATTCATATTACAACATTCATATTCTCCTTTTAATAGAAAATATTTTGAAAATAGAGAAGTAATGTTAAAAGAATTATCTTCTTTATTTGTAAAGAGAGTTTCAGATTATGGTATTTTTGTATATGATAAATTATTATCCCCTAGTTTTAAATACAATGCTATAATTGATAATGATGATGAGCAACGAATAATTATAAGAAGTTTATATACTAGTAGTGGATTTCCTTATACTCTAAAATTTCATAGACCGGTGTTTTACATAACTGTTAATGAAGGTGATAAGTCGTATATGGATCAATTAGTAAAAGATATTAATAATTTATTATATCAAGTTAATTAATATTTGATAGAAATTAATTAAAAATATAACTACTTAACATATGTTAAGTAGTTATATAAGTATTCATTTAATTCATAAAAGGACATAAAATGAAAAAAGAAATACAACATTCTTTTTCTAATTGGAGGGAATTGTCTGAATATTTTTTTAATAAAGAAAATGATCAAATCTATTTCTTATCTAGTAATAAAGATAATATACATAAAGGAAAAATTCCTATATGTGAAATAAGAGTATCTAAAGATAAGGTAATTCTTTACCTATCAACAGGAAATAATGTTGCGGTAACTGATGATATTTTAAAAAATAAACTCCTAATTTTAAAAGAACTTACGGTAATTGATATTATAAAATTAAAACCTACTTTATGTAAAATATGGGATGAAAATTATAAATCATATATTATAAATGTTGTTTATGATACACGTGAAAAAGAAAGTCAAATATCTTTAGATGGTAGAGTATTCGATTATCTTCCAAATATGAAAGAAAGATTAGAAGTATTATCAAATGAAGAAATAAAACATAAGTTTTTCATAAATGTTGATTAATAAAAAGGGTAGAGATGTTTATAGATAAATTTGATATTTCAGTAAGAAATAGTAAAGGTATTAGTAAAGTTTGGTTACAACCTATAGAATTATTTATTATATTATTATTATATAAAAATAAATTCTCTTATCTCACTGATATAAAAGAAGAGTTTGAAAAACATAATATAGTAATTAAACATTTAGAACATATTAGATACTATCTATTAGCTTTAGTGAAAAAAGGTTTGATATGTTATAATGTAGATGATTTTGATAAAAGAGGTATACGTAATGTAGGTAGAAATAGTTATTTCATATCTGAAGACACTATTATAGCAAAATCATTAAATAAATATGATTCAGAATTTATAACAATCTTATTAGATTTAATAAATAATAAAAACTACTCTTTAAAAGATGGTTTAGTTAATCTTAATTATAAAACAGCTATGTTGTTAGATGAAATTTATAAACATAGAGTTATTAAACAAAATAAATTATTTGTTATATTAAAAGAAAAAAATCTATTTAAGAATAATCCTAATTTTTTACAACATATAAAAATATTAAGAGATAATAATATAATAGATGTTGCTAAAATAAATAGTAATACAGAAAATACTGTTATCCTTTCTGATGAAAATATTAATAAATTTATAAGTGAAGAATTCTTATTATATACTCAAAAATTAACTAGTACTTTATATAAAGAGTCTGATGTAGATATATTTCAGATTGAAACAAAAGATAAAGTATTAAGTATTCTTAAAGATGATTTATTAATTTTATCTGTTTTAAAACAACATACTATTTTAGGTTTAAAAGAAATATATGATATTATAAAACCAATAAGATATCTAACAATGAAAAATATTAGTAAAATAATAGATTGTTTTATTAAAGATGACATAGTTATTTTAAAAGGTAATGTTAGAAGTAGAAAAATAATGTTACGAAATAATTTAAATCTTAGAACTATTCCAAATAAAGTAATTTATAATTAAGTAAAGAATATAAAAAATATGTTAAAAGTAAATGAATTATATAATTATACAGATATACTATTTATAGAATCACATGATGAAATTTATGTTAAAACATCTTCTAATAGTGATCTTTCAGCTGATTTAGAATGTCAAGGTGAACTGTATACTAAAGCTAAAGTAGTAGATAAATGTATTGATATTGTTTATTTAGATAATGGTGCAGAGTCTAGGGGTCTATATGTTACATATAACAATAAAATTAATATTCTAATAAATACAACAGATGGTTTTATATCAGAGACTTTAGATATATCCGATATATTTGTTATATCTTCTAAGATTGATCTATTAACAAAAAGAAGTCAAAAATATCATCAGAAATTAAATCAAATTTATAATGGATTAATTCCAGCAAATCTTGAAATATTTAAAAGAAATTTAATAAAGACAACTGAAGATTTAAGAGGATTTGGAGTAGGGTCACCTATATCACTACTTATACCTAATGAAAAGAATGAATTAGTAGAATTAATATCTCAAGTAAAAAATATCACTATAAGTAAGATAAATAAAGAACCTTATTTAAATATAGATATTCCTAAAGATTTAAAAGGAATATCTATAGATTATTTAAGAAGTTTAAATAATCAAAATGAATTCTTTATTAATATTATTACAGGAATTATTAATATCAACATACATAGTAATTATATAAAAGACGATATTCAATTTACATCTATTTATAATAAACACGGTGATAAACAAATAAAATATTTTTATGATTATCATGAATTATGTAACCACCTTATTAAATTAATTAATAAGGTAAAAAAGAAAAAAATATCTGTAGGTTTAAGAGAATTTTACTTTAATAAAGTTTCTTCTAATGCTAATTTAAATGATAGTGTTATTAAGTTTTATTTACATTATTCAGTTATATGTGATAGAACAGAAATAGCAACATATAGTGAACATGTTTTTGATGTAAAGATAAAAATCAGAGGAAAAGGATATGAAGAAATTTGCAATAATTGGTGTAGTTTAATAACTGACAAACTAAATGAAGAGTGTCATGTGAAATGAATATTAAAGATTTATTGTCTGAATATTTAGAAAAGAATAATATAAAATTAGGTAATCTAGAAAAGAGAATTCTTATTTGAACTTTTTATAGATAAAATTAGTGAAACTTTATAAATAAAATATTATATACAGATTAGGATACTCTCCTAATCTGTATATAACTATATTTTTTATTTTTTATCCTAATAAATTATTCTTTATATAGTTCTCTAAATTTTGTATTTTAGTAGTTTGTGCATCTATAATTATATTAGCTTCTGCTAATCTTGTTCTGTATGATCTATTATTCTTTATTAAATTTCTAGATGCTTGTATAGTATCATGTTTCTCTGTAGCTACATATATAATAGCACTAGTCTCTACTTTATCTATAGTAGGTGTTATACCTACATGATCTTTAACTAAATTTCTTATATCTGTTTCTAGAAAAGTTAAATCTTGGGTAACAGGTAATTGTGGTAAGTTTATACCTAATATTAAACTTCTATAAGGTATACCATTAGTTAAAGGATATGTAATTATATAACTAGCTGGTATATAAAACCACTGACCTTCACCACTTTGAAAAGATACTATCTCCATATCTATTCTAAGATCACCATTATAATCTTCATCTGTTAAACCATTAGCTACATAACATAATTGTTTAACATCCTCACTACTAGCTAAATAATCACTTATCTTTCTAACAGCTTTAACTGTTAGTTTAAGTTTATTAGGTACTTTAGAATCAAAAGGAGAACTAAAAATAAATACTCCAGATAAACCTATATCAGGTAATACATTACTCATTTTAATTATCCTTTCTTATGATTACAAACTGTATGACTACACAACTTACACATAAGTTGTGTATAAGCAAAATTTAAACTTTTAAAATAAAATATTTTATTATGTTTAGCTGCTCTATATTCTAACAACCAGTTAGCTAACCTATAACATAAATGAGCTAACTTATTTTCTATACAAGGCTTTTGTTTATCTACATATTCTAACCTATCTAATAACACCCTAGTTAACTTTTGCATAGTTATACCTGGATAAGGATTAGGGTGTTGTGTATTTACATTACCAGGATACTTAGGACCTGTTCTTTTAACAAATGTTACTATATTATCATATAGATTAGTGTCAACACCTTCTTTAACATCTAAAGAAGTTATTTGGTATTTATGACCTGGATCTATTACTATTATATCATTATCTTTTGTTATCATATTTTAATATTAAAAGTTGTTAGATTTTACAGCTATTAAATAATTAACATTATCATATTGTCTACTTATAAAGACAATATTATTTCTTATTATTCTTCTATATTTAGATGGTACAGTAGTAAATCTAGTTGCTGTTTCTGCTATTTGTACTAACTCATACAAAATTAAAACCCACTCTCTAGTGAAAGGTGTCATTTTATTAAAATCTATGTTTATAGAAGAAATAGGTATATAATCAGGAAACACATCTTTTAGTTGTTGTTTACCTTCCATGTTACTATCACCGTTAACTATAAGTAACATGAGTGCCTTATAATCTATAGGTATAATATTAATATTATCTTCTATAAAACTACCTGAGTAAAAAGGTATATTATCTTTTACAAAATCTATACATTCTTTAGGATCTACTATAGATGAATAAATTCCAGATGATAAAGTTAAGTTAGGTATAGCTATAAGATCCCATCTAGGAACTATGAGAAATTCAGTTCTACTCATTATCTCAGGGTATATAATAGCCCAATCATCACTTATATGTGTAGAATTAGCTAATATAAATTCTACTATAGCATCTTTTATAGAATCGATATTATCGTCAGCTTTACCATATACTAATACAGTCCAAGTAGTAATTATCTTCTGTGTAAGATTATCTTTATTATAATAGAAGAAATTAAAACTTCTTAGATAACTTTCTGGAAAGATATCTCTAGCATCTTGTATAAGTTCAGTTAATTGTGGTATAGTTCTATTTTGCATTGTTTCACTAGCTGCTGTATAAGAACCAAATAAAGAATTTAGATTAACTATAGGTGGTATAACAACTACTGTGGATTCATCATATTGTTCTCTGAATGAATTGTCAGATAACCATACTTTCACTATATCATTAGTAGACGTATTTCTCCATTCTAACCATTCAGGTAAACCAAAACTAGAATTCTCTATAAATAAACCAAAATTAATATCATAAGCCTGACCTGTAAACAAAGATATTAAAGTATTACGAAATAGTTCGGGATCATATGGCCTAAGGTGAGTTGTACAATAAGTTACAGCTTGAAAAACCATATTAATAATTTGATTAACTTGATTCTGATCAACTGAAGATTGTACACCAGTATTAACATCTTTACAACTAAAAGAAATAAACTCATAACCTGGAACATCAGGATTTTGATATTCACCTTTATCTCTACTATAAGTCATAGAGTGTGTGGTTATTTCACCTAAAGAAGATAGTCCGTTTACATTATTATTTTTATATTGTGATATGGTTACAAAACCTTTTATTGTTTTCACTATTTACTAACTCCTAAAATGTTTAAAATACTTGTTTTACTTTTATCTTTCATTAAACAACTATTGTTTGATTGTACAGATGAATATATGTTTAAATCTTATAAGTTTAATACCAGAAAATTTGCTATATTCGTATTTTTAGTTATTTCTTTAAGTATGAACTATTTCTTCATAGAAAGATATATGTACATATCTAAAAAAATATTCGAAGGAAAATGTCACGAATTGCTTTTAGAATAAAAGTAAATAATACTTATTATTAATATTATTTGACCTAATAAATATAATAAATAAGGAATAAAGAATGGCTCTTGTAATAGATGAATCAGAAGTTAAATCAATACAGAAGGAGGAGGTCATAACCCCTCCTTCTGACACTATTGTTGAATTAGGTGTTGTGTTATATACAGATGGATCTGTTAGACCAACTAATCCTGGTTTTGGAGGTTGGGGTGTACATGGTTATACTTTTTCTAATGTAAAGATAGAAAAACCTATATCTGTAAAAACTGTAGAATTAGAAAATGATGATGAAGATAGTTTAATAAATAAAAAAGATAATTGTATTATAACTAACAAAGGTTATCTAGGTTCCACTAAAATAAATAATTTAGAAAATATTTTTCCAGTAAAACCTATTTTATTTATAGATGCTTTAGGTTCACATTCTTCTAAAATAACTAATAATTATGCTGAACTATCTGGAATATATAATGCATTAAAATATTGTATAAATAAGAATTTTAAATATATAAATATTATTAGTGATAGTGAGTATATAGTTCTTGGTATGAATGAAAGAGTTTCTTCATATGTGAGAAACAATTGGAGAAATAAAGATGGTGTTCCTATATCTAATGTTGAGATTTGGAAAAATATCTATGCTATATATAAGAGTCTATTAGATCAAGGAAGTGAAGTAACTTTCTCTTGGGTTAGAGCACATGTAGGTACATATGGTAATGAACTAGCTGATAGCTTATCTGTTACTGGTATGAACTATTCTACATATGAAGAAGTTAAAGAAGAAATAACAGAAACTACTTATAAAGATTATTTTGAAAAAGATAGACACCCTTTTATTAGTTATGAAAGAATCTTTTTTAATAGTGTAGAAAAATATAATAAACCTGGTTATTATTTTCAATCTAAATCTAACGATCAAATAGATTTTGTTATAGGTAAACGATTAGCTAAAGCCGCTTACTCTATCATTAAATTAGATAATCCAGATAAAGTTATAGAATCTGTTAAAGAAAGACAATTTGATGTATCTAATAAAATCAATATGATAATTATGATGATGTTAGATAAAGTATATAATAAAAATATATTTAGATATCTTAATAATCACGGTAAGTATTGTTTAGTTAAACATAAAACAAATTATGGTTTAAACTTTACAGGTAAAGATCCTATAACGATAGAAGTTAATCCAACAGGTTTATCTTTAAGAGCTATAGAGAACTTCAATTTCTTAGAAGATATATTAGATAAGTTCTTAAACACATATCACTCAGACGATAATAAAAGAACTAGTCCAGAAAAATTAAATTGGATTAACATAACAGATAAGTTTTTTACTAAAGAAACTAAGATAAGGAAGAAAGAAGAAATAGTATCTTACGTCTTAAATAAAGAAATTAATGATCTGACAGATTGTTTAAAAGTATCTATAGACGAAGAGCATAATGAAAAAATTATAAATTTAAATATACCTTTAGTTCTAGGGTTAGATATTTTACCTAGAAATAATCTTAAGAGATTAGAGGATTTAGAACCGAACATTTATTTAATAACCTGGAGAGAAGCAGAATCATCTCTCAGATATGCTACTATTATTAAGTGTTCTGAATCTGTAGGGATATGGAGTAATTTCTTTGCAGACAGAATAATTCTTTAACTACATAGGTGTTTTTGTTTATCATGGACTCTACTAAAGAAACTAGTTATGAAAGAAAATCTATTGTAACATCTTTTATAAATACATTACCTGATAAAACTAAACGTTGGATTTTCCTAACATCTTTATTAGCATTAGTTCAAGATAAAAAAGATGTGGATGAAAATGATTTAGAACTTATAAAGCATCTTAACGATGTGTTTAAAATAACTGCTCAACCAAGAGCTTGTTTATTTTCTATGAAAATAAAAAACTTTATCTGGAAAGATATTCCTAAAACAATACAATTAGATAATGAAGAAGTAAATATAACTGACTTAGCAAAAAGAGATCTATCAAAAAAAGAAATAGAAACTGTAGGTGAATTTATAAAAAGTATAATACCGTCTTGGCTTAAATACGATAATGATGAAAGTGTTATGAATGACGTCCAACTTCTTATGGAGCAGATGAAACCTGCTATTTAGAGACGACAAAGGATTAGCTAAGTAGACTTTTACAAGTCTACTTAGCTGACGTATGTTCTTTATTTTATTTCATTAGAAAGTTGTTTAACTAATTTAATAGTAGTGGTTGTAATTTGTTCTACTTTAAAATTAAAGATAGCTACAAATTCTATATATTTAGCTACCTCATAAGCACCTTCAGAAAGATTCTTAGCTGAAGCTCCACTTATGTTATTAACATCTCCTTTACTAACACGATCTATAATAGTATCTAATAATTTAGAAATTTCTGATACAGTAGAAACTAATTCTTTTATACTATTATTATTTCTTAATTTATTAATTACTTCTGTTTTCTTAACTAATATATCTACATCATTAATTTTATTAATAGAATCTCTTAGTCTAGCTTTAGAAGCATTATTACTAGTTTGAAAAGAAAATAATGTAGAAATAAAACCTTCTCTATCTCTTTTAATAGAATTAAAGAAATTAGTATGATCTGTTAACGATATCTTTTGATCTTTACTAGTTAAGAAACCTGTTAGTATTAATTTATAACTCATAAGTAATTTATTAGCTTCAGGGTATATTTTATTAGACATACTTTCTAATAAAGTTATATAGTCTACTAAATTACCTTTAAAGCCTTCAGGTATACTAATGAGAAGATCTTTCTTCTCAACATAATTAATTAGACTTAATTTTTTTTCTAAATCTTTGTAATCTGATAGTAAGTCTTTAATTTCAGGAGAATTGCTTTCTTTATAAAAACTTAATGTATCTAAAGTTTCTGATATTTTTTTTGTTAGATCAGGGAGTATACCTCTAAATACGTCTATAACATTTGAAATAGCTATAGCTTCTAAAGAGAGACCTTCTAATCTATTTCTAATACTTTCATCTGAAGTATTAGAAATTATTTCATCGTTTAAAAAGAGTGTTTTCATGTCGTGATTTTGTGTTATTATTAATATATAAAAAATACTAGATTTCACCATACTATAGCAGTAACAATGCGTTTAATATAAGGAATAGAAATGATAAAACAGAATTTTGATCCTATCGATAGAGTTAAACCTCTTATAAATATAGGCTGCTTGATGGATGTGCCTACAGGTTTCTTTATCAAAGGGGTTAGGGGAGAGAATATATTATTAGGTGGGTTAGGTGCTGTAACTGGTATAGGCGGGTCTGGTAATCTAGGTAAAACCACTATTACTAAATATATGACATTATCAGCAGCTGATAAAATATTCAGTACTACAGAGACTAGCATAGGAACATATGATACAGAAATAAACACACATCAATTAAGGTTAGAGAATTTAATAAGTAGGTTTCCTAATTTAGTTAAGAATGAAATTATTAAAAATGGTTATTGGAATATAACTGATAAATCTCTTTATCTAGGTGAAAAATGGTTTGAACAATTACGTGAGTTCTTAGAAACTAAAAAGAAAAATAAAAAAGACTTAACTGTAACAACACCATTCATTTCTAATGATGAAGTTAATCCTATAAAGATATTAGTACCTACATTTTCTGAAGTAGATTCTTTTTCAGAATTCATGACATCAAGTACACTTAAAATTCAACATGATAATGAATTAGGTGAATCTGGTGGTAATATGTTGCATATGAGATCTGGATTAGAAAAATTAAGATTTATGTTAGAAGCTCCTTTATTAGCAGAATCAGCTAAACATTATTTCTTATTAACAGCACAACAAGGTTTCGATAGTAATATGCAAACAGGTCCAGGTACACCACCACCTGTTAAGAAATTACAACATATGAAACCTGGTGAAAAATTTAAAGGTGTTACTGATAAATTCTATTACTCTTTAAATAATTGTTGGGAAACAATGAAAGGTACTATGTTGATAAATCAAAGTACTAAATCAGCAGAATATCCTAGAGATAGTTTTGAAAATAATAATCCTAATACAGATTTAAATGTAGTTAGTTTAAAACAACTTAGAAGTAAATCAGGACCATCTGGTTATACATTAGAGATAGTTTACTCTCAAGAAGAAGGTGTGTTACCTACATTAACTGAATTACATTATATTAAAGATAATGATAGATTTGGTATAGAAGGTTCTTTACAAAATTATGCTTTAGATCTATTACCTAGTATGAATCTAAGTAGAACAACATTAAGATCTAAAATAGACAAAGAAGCTGCTTTACAAAGAGCTATAAATATAACATCTGAACTAGCACAAATGCATCACTTCTATAGATATATGGGCGATGATCTTATTACACCTAAAGAATTATATGAAGGTGTTAAGAAAGCTGGTTATGATTGGGATATGATACTTAATGAAACTAGAGGTTGGTGGACTGTTAATGATGACAACCATCCATTAAAATTCTTAAGTACTAAAGATCTCATAGAAATAGCTAAAGGAAGATATACTCCCTATTGGAGATAAATTAACTAACATAACAACAGTTATTAAACTGTTGTTATGTATTGATTATGTAAAAGGATTTTTTTGATGAGTCTTAGTACTATTTTTGTAATTGCTTTAATAGTTATATTTTTAATATCTTGTAATAATATATTTCAATATTACGAACATAAAAAACATAGCTATTATGTTGATTATTTTAAATTTCAAAAAACAGAATTAGTTATAAATATTTATATAGTGTCATCTACTTTTGTTATATTATTTATTATGTTTTATTTTAGAGAT
>FSSH01008608.1_pt1 | contig 12995 bp, 10 predicted proteins | sample 1166101 | NCBI WGS metagenome assembly FSSH01 (sample SAMEA32972668, study PRJEB13176) | freshwater metagenome | biome: Drinking water system; feature: Biomass in drinking water that filtered by 0.45 um membrane; material: drinking water | place: USA | collected 2012-12-20 | depth 0 m | reverse complement strand
AGCTATCAGGCTGCAATTTGCCCTCGGGGCGGTCAATGCGCACGCCCTTTACGTCTGCCTCTTCCAGCAGGCGCGTGACGGCGGCAGCACCACCGGCGCGGCTGATTAAGATATCACAGGTGGTGTTATCGCTATCGCAGATAGAGCGCGTGATCAAATTGCGGATAGAGAAATCTGACTGCTTACCTTTGATCGCTTTCTTGATGGGGCTGTGAATGGTAAGCACATCGGCCTTGCGCACCGTTATCTTGTCTTTCACCGATAGTTTACCGGCGTCGGCAAGACGCAGGATGGCAATTGAAACAGGCAACTTGCATACGCTCTGCATCGGGAAAAGCTTTTTCTCGTTGTAGAAAAATTGCTTCTTTCGCTGGGTGTCGACTACAGCGATTCCAACTTCGCTGCCTTCGCTGCCCTTGCCGCGCGCCTTCTCGATTTCGGCATCGCTTATTGCTCTGGCACCAGCTGCCTGCTCGATGGACATCACCGGGGCAACACCAGTGCATATGGCTAGCATGAGAGCCGCGCCTACCAATGCTACCAGCCTGTTTCTAAACACTTTCGCCATCCTTCTGTTTTTCTTCTAGTGTTGCTTGCTCTCGGGCTTAGATTCAGCCTTCTTATTTACCTTGCACTCAGACTTTTTCTCGCCCCTGGAGTCAGACGGTTTCGCGCCTTTGGAACCTGCCTCTGTCTCGGACTTAGAGTCAGACTTATTCTCGTTGTAAGGAGCCGGATCCCAGTAAATAAAGGGAGACTGCTTGGCCAGTCTGTAGATATGCCCTCTGTTGCCAAGCCCCGACTGGCGATACGCCGGCTTGCCGTTCTGGTCTACATAGGTGCCTGGTTTGTCGCCTGAGGGGCTCAGTTCGTAGCGTGTACCATCTTTCAACTGAATGGAGATGTAACCCTGACGTTGGGAAAAACTACAGAGCCCGGAACTGCTGGCTTTATCGCTTCCCTTTGGGAAAACATCGCAGCGCGCCACAACGGTGTCGGCACTGGCGGCAGAAGCGAAGGCCAGGTTGGCTATTGTCAGGACCAGCGTCAGTACCGCCTTACAGATTTTCATGGCATCAGTTTCCCCGTGGACTTCCTTACGACTGAGAAAGAAGGATAAAGCACAGAAGCTTCTCTGGCAATCGAGCCTCGCTCACAACCAAGATACTCTGGGGCAAAGCGTAGGCAAGAAATCGCTTCGGTCGGGCACCCGGTTGCCGTAAAGTCTGGCGCACCCTACTGTATAATGCCTCGATCCAAGGGTAACGTTCATCCCAATCAAATTAAGAGCCGCCACGGGTCTATGACAGCCCCCGAACCAAACCAGCATCTCAATCCATTCAAAAGGGAAGCCCAACCTCACGGTCTGGGACGCTGGGTGCCGGGGCTGAAGCTCTTACGCACCTACAAACGGCGCTGGTTCTTAAGAGACCTATCTGCCGGAGCGGTGCTCACCACTATTCTTGTGCCTGTAGGCATGGGCTACGCCGAAGCATCGGGTCTGCCCGCTATCTGCGGGCTCTACGCCACCATGACCGCCCTGGTAACTTATGCCATATTCGGTAGAAGCCGCATTCTGGTTCTGGGTCCGGATTCTGCCCTGGTGGCAATCATAGCCGCCAGCGTCTTGCCCCTGGCAGCGAGGGGCTCGGCTCATGCGGTGGAACTTGCCGGGGTGCTGGCCATTCTTGCCGGAGTGATGTGCGTAGCAGCCGGACTTCTGAGGCTGGGCTTCATCACCGACCTTTTATCGAAGCCCATTAGACTCGGTTATCTCAATGCCATAGCCCTCACCGTCATTCTCGGTCAGCTGCCAACACTGCTTGGCTTCAAGGTGAAGGGTCTGGATGTGCTTACCGAAGCAAGCGGCATTGTGAAAGGTATCGCCGGCAATCAGGTGAATCATACTGCCTTCGCCATTGGTGGCACCTGCTTACTTATTATTCTGGCGTGTAAGCGCTGGCTGCCTAAGTTTCCGGGGGTGCTGCTGGCAGTCTTTCTGGCCACTGTAGTGGTATCACTCTTCAATCTGGCCCATCATACCGGCCTCTCGGTGGTGGGAGAAATTCCCAGGGGGCTGCCCTCTTGGCGCGTGCCCGAGGTGAGCGAAAAGGAATTGAACTTGCTATTTCACAGCGCCATAGCTATTGCGCTGGTGTCATTCGCCGACATGTCGGTGGTATCACGCACTTTTGCTCTGCGTGGGCGCTATGAAACCGATGATAACAAAGAGCTTTTTGCCCTTGGTCTATGCAACGTTGCAAGCGGCTTCTTCCAGGGCTTCTCCGTGACGGGAAGCGCCTCGCGCACACCGGTGGCGGAAGCTGCCGGTGCCAAGACACAACTGACAAGCGTCACCGGCGCCCTCTGCGTGGCGCTTCTGATCGTCATTTTTCCCAGCCTGCTCATGAATGTGCCGCACACGGCTCTATCAGCGGTCGTTATTTGCGCCTGTCTTTCGCTTGTTGATATTAGCAGCGTCGTTGAGTTATACGGCGTGCGCAAAGCCGAGTTTGTAGCCTGCCTGGCTTGCTTTCTGGGTGTGGCAGTAGCTGGGGTTATCCCCGGCATATTCATCGCCGTCGGGATCTCGCTCCTGGTCTTTATCATCCGCGCCTCAAGACCCTATAGCGCCGTTCTTGGCAGAGCCAAAGGGCTCAAGGGTTACCACGATATCAGCCGGCACCCCGAGGCCAAACAGATACCGGGTCTGGTGCTCTTTCGCTGGGACGCACCTTTGTTTTTCGCCAACGCCAGACTCTTCCGGGAATGCGCCCTGGAAGCCATTGCCAATGCACCAACGACAGTGAAACGTATTGTTATTGAGGCGGAGCCTGTCACCGATATCGACTCCACGGCAGCGGACGCCCTGCGGGAGCTTGAGCATGACTTGAACGCGGTCTCCATTGAGCTAGGCTTTGCGCAAATGAAGGGGCCGGTGAAAGACCAGTTAAAAAATTACGGGCTCTTCCAGAAAATCGGCGAGGAAAACTTCTTCCCCACCCTGGGCGTGGCAGTGGATGCCTACGTGCACACGCACCAGATAGAGTGGCACGACTGGGACGGCAAGAAGTGCTGCAAGCATGCACCCCATTCCGGACCCTGCCCCGATGAAGTAATGAGCGATTCGCTTTAGGTTGCCCCTCGCTGTGACGGACCGCGCCAGTCCGAGCCAGCCCGAAACTTTACCAACCGAACCGAAGCCGATCTCAAAAGAAACGGAGGCGATCTTAAAAGAACCGGAGGCAGCCCCGCCCCTGTCAAGTGACGGTTTAATATGCCAACCTGGGTGGAATTGCGTCTATGATCTAGGCACTTTAGATGGAGATTGTCGTGCAAAATCGGTTTCTGGCGTCCGCGCTTCTAATCGCCTGCCTGCAGGCCCAGAGCTTTGCTGCTCTGGCGAAGGTCAGCGAGGACAGCCCAGGGGATGCCAAGCTAGAGCCGGGGCAATTGCAAGCGCTCGGGGAAAAACCATTTTGGGATAAACCATTTTTGGATAAACCATTTGTGGATAAACCGGTTTCGGAAAAGTCCTTTGTCGTTAAACCGATAACGGTTAAGGTCTCAGAAAGAGCCGGACTAATTGCCGCAAACCCAAATAGCTCAAAGCATTCAAGCGCCGGCGCCGGCTCAAAAGCAGCCCCTCATTCAGGCAAGGGTACTACCGGCAAGCAAAGTGGCGGACCGTCCGGCGTTACCAGCCATACCACCGGTGCATTAGGCGAAGGCAACCGAGCCGCCGCGGTCGAAAACAAACCCATCCGAGACAAATGGGCGGTTGTAATTGGCATTGACAAGTTCAAAGACAAACGCATTCCCTCTTTGCAATATGCCTCAAAGGATGCCCGGGATTTCGCCGCTTATCTAATCAAGGAAGGCAATTTCGCAGCTGACCATGTTCTCTTGCTTACCAACGAAGAAGCCACTGAAAATGCCATTCAACGAGCCGTCGGCGACGACTGGTTACCGAGGCGCGTCTTGGAAGACGACGTGGTGCTGGTATTTGCCTCTACCCACGGCAGCCCCAAAGAAATGGACGTGGCAGGGGAAAACTTCCTGGTTGCTTACGACACCGATGTGGACAATCTCTTTTCTTCGGCAATCGAACTGCAGGATCTTGCCACCACCATACGCCGCCGCACCGCCTGCGACCGCGTCATCGTCATGCTCGATGCCTGCAATAGCGGAGCCGCCGAGGTGGGCGGCAAAGGATTTTCGCGCTCACAAAACTTCGATGTCGGTAGTATCGCCGGTGAAGGCACCATCGTTATCTCATCAAGCCGTGCCAACGAAAAGTCATGGGAATCTAAGCGCTATCAAAACGGTGTATTCACACATAATCTAATGTCCGCGTTGAAGTGCAAAGGACCTGGCACCAAACTGTCGGAAGCGTACGCAGCGCTGCGCGATCTGGTGGCGCAAGAAGTACAGTTCGACAGACGGGCGCCCCAAAATCCCGACATGAAGATGCGCTGGAATGGTACCGAACTGGCCATGATGGCACCACCGACTAGACCACGGCAAACTGAGCCCTATACAAAAGAAGCAGCCACGCAAGAGGCGCCGCCTGCAGCAGTTAAACAACAAGCGGCCACAAGCACCGCAGCAACGGCCAGTCCTGCCGCTCAGCAAAATGCATCAGCCGGCGGCGGCACAAAAACCGATGCCCTGCCAGTTGCTTCAGTGACCGGCGGCACAAAGCCAGACTCCCAGCAAGTGGCATCAGCCACTGGCGGCAGCAAGTTCGATAACGCTAGTTCCGGCGCAACATCCACCTCTAGCCAGGGCTCCACAGGCAAAGGCACATCCATTACCACCGCTACCACCGGCACTACCGCCACTAGTACCACACCGGCGACTGCCTCGAAGGTCCTTGGCATTGCACCATTTGGCGCCATCTTCGAGAAGATGGTCACCTACTCTTCCCAGGGTGTGCTCTGGGGCGTCATCAACAGTCCCGATGAGTTAACCGACTTGCCTCTCACCCTGGGCGACAAAGTAGAGACCGAGCTTGCCAAACAACTGGGCACCAATATCAAAGTCATCAACCAGAATAAGACAAGTAACGAGATAAGGCTTAAGTTTCCCTACCTGGAAAAAGAGCGCTATCTCAATTTGAGCGGCTGGAACGAAGATGCCTTCAAAGCCATAGGCACAGCAGTTTCTGAACGCTACCTGCTCACAGGGGTCGTGGATGAGATTATGTGGCGCCCCACTAGATGGTCTAACCGCTATACATTTACAGTTTCTGCCCGCATCGTGGACTTGCAGACGGGCAAGACCATGGCCCGTGTAGATCGTCTCACCGTGGGCAAAGCACCCTGGACGGCAGATACCAGCGGCGGCAAGAAATACTTTGAAAACGAAGTGCTGCCGGAAGCGGCAAAACTACTGGTGACGGCACTCTTGAAGCAGATGAAGGACCAGTGGTAGAAATGCGGGCGGAACAGTAGGACCAACAGTAGAGAAGACAACGCAACCGGCAAGGACCAGTGGTAGAGACCAAAGCGTAACAGGTAAGGACCAGTAGCAGAGTCAGAGAAGTAACAGGTAATGACCCGTGGTAGAAATGCAAGAGGAGCAGGTCCAAAGAGAAATTGAGAAAGCCGCCAGGCAGATCTCCTCGGCGCAAACCTTGATTATCACAGCCGGTGCCGGCATGGGTGTAGACTCCGGGCTGCCCGACTTTCGAGGCACCGAGGGCTTCTGGCAAGCTTACCCTCTTTATGCCAAACTGGGGCTTAACTTCTCGCAGACGGCTACCCCTCAGCACCTGACCAACGACCCCGCCTTCGGCTGGGGCTTCTACGGTCATCGCACGAACCTCTACCGAGAGACCGTACCCCATGAAGGTTTTGGCATTTTGCTTAACTGGATCAAGCGATTCAACCTGGACTACCATGTGGTGACATCAAACGTTGACGGTCAATTTCAAAAAGCCGGATTTGATGAGGACAGGATAGTCGAGATTCACGGCTCGATTCACCACCTGCAGTGCTGTGAGCCCTGCAAGCCGGTGCTCTGGAGAAACGAACATCAGTTCGAAATAGATTTTGAGACCATGCGCGCCGCCAGTTATCCACTTTGCAAATTCTGCGGTGAACCGGCCCGCCCCAACGTGCTCATGTTCGGCGACTTTCAATGGCTGCCCGAGCGANGGAGCGGCGCCATGTTGCTTGCCGACATTCCATAGAACACCTGGCAGTAATCGAGCTAGGAGCAGGGCGAGCCATTCCAAGCATCAGATGGAGAGGGGAACAACTGGCTCGCAACAACCCGGGCAGCCTGATTCGCATTAATCCCAGGGAGCCGCAGATACCAAGCGGGCAAATATCAATACCGCTTACGGCTCTTGAGGCACTGACGAGCATCGATGCAGTATTGAAGAACTGAAATCAGGTTACCGGGGCTAATAGGAAAACTTCTTGCCGCCCACCAAATAGCCATCGCTGTCTAAATGCAAGATGCTCTTTTCAGGAACGATTGAGTCGACGATGCGGCTCTTAACAAAGGTCTCAACTAACATCGCTCCAACAAAAATGACGCCGATAGAAAAGACAAAGATTAGCCGGTGCAAAAGCGTGGTGCCAGGCCGCATTCGGAAGAAGTAAAAAGCAAGACTGAAGGGAATTAAGGCTATGGCAAAGACAATATTCATAATGGAAGGCATGAAGAGGCGCTTTGGTTCAACTCCCGGAACCAATACGGCTTCATCTGCCTTTTTGGGTGAGTAGTGCGCCAGGTGCTTGGAACCTACCGGATAGCGGGCGGCGATGGCGTCGGCAGTTTCACGGTCTTTAGCCACACCATCGAGGGCATTGCTGAAGGCCATGCGGTCGCCCTGGCAGGAACGTCCATCTACGGTGTAGGTGAAGGTAACTTTGGGCTTGAAGGTCTCGCGCCCTTTGCTCGACTTTTCGGTAGCGACGCGGCTGCCGGTGATGACGGCATCGGTGGTTGGCCAGTCTACGCTCTCAGCCATTCTCTTGACTTCGTTAATGTCCGAGTCAAGGCGGGTTATGCCGTTGAAGCCCAGCACCCCAGCCACTCCCAGGAAAAACACAAGCACTACTATTGAAAATTTAGCCATATCAAAAATGGTAGCACATAGTCTTTACCTGAGAGGGCAGCCCCGGCATTCCAGTGGTTCACTTGGCAGCGATTTCCACCTTCAGACCCTCAACCCACTGCTTGTGTTCATCAGTGTAATAAAGGTAGCTGCGACTGGCGGGACCAGTGTAGGAACCCGGAACGGCGGCAATCAAGCTGATGGGGATTTCCACCCGTGCTTCAGCCGGCAGGGTGCGCCAGTAGAGCACCACTTCCCGACCGAGCACTTCATAGGCGTCGATCTTGCCCTTCTTGACCAGTTCCTTGAGCTGATCATGGCGGGGTTCCAGTCCACCCGGCAAGCCCACGATGGCGAGGGGGGTGGGCAGCACTTCCTTCTCTTTATTGGTGATCACGACATTTGCTTCCGTGGCCGCACCCTCGGTCAACTTGGTATCGGCCAGGGCCACTTTCATATCGAGCTTACACTTGTCGGAGGTCTGGGGAGTGACGGCATTGTACTTGACCGCCATAGAGTAGGGCATGGCAGAACCGCCTTCCATACGCAGCTCCAGTTTGTGCTCACCGGGCGGAAGCAGTTCGGACAGGTCGGGCAAAGTGATGGCACCCTCGGTGGCAGGTGTGAAGGCCGCCCAGTCGCCTACCGACTGTCCGTCGACAAATACCCGCACTTTTCCAGGAACCTTGGGTCTGGCTCTAAGCTGGTCGTAATACACAATGGCTCTTAGAGCCAGCACCGTCGACTGCGTTGAGCCGTAGCGTCCGGCCTTGCAAGAATCGGCCAGGAACTTGATGGACTTTTCCACATTGCCTGCAAACTCAGGCTCACGCAACCAGGCCAGGGTCGCAAGAGAAGCGCCTTCCACAGCCAGAGCTTCGCCGTTGCTGCCTACAATTGAGCTTCTCACGTCGGCGATACTGCCGTCGGGTTTCTGCTTGGCGGCAAGTTTCGCCATGAGCTTCTTCGCTTCCGCTTTATCGCCGGCTAAATGCAAGGCATTGGCGGCAAGGGCCACTACGTAGTTGTTGCTGCTCACGGCGGAGGCGCTCTTGAGGCTGCTTATCTCGGCAGTCAGGTCGCTTGCCGGCTGACCGGTTTCAAGCATGGCCCAGAGTATGTAAGCATTAGAGCAGTCTTTGTCTTCAATCCAGGTGTGCAGGGCACGGCGCTTGCGAGAGAAGCCGCCTTTGCCGTCCCTTTGCTTGAAGAGCCAGGAGCGGGTGGAAGCGATCATATTTTTATCGACCTCGCGCACCTGAGCCATATCCGTGAAGTGCAAGAGTCCGAAAGCTGTCAGAGCTTCATGACCGGGATTTTCACCGAACCATTCGTAGCCTTTGTCGGGGCACCAGAAACTAACCAGCTTCTTGTAGCCTACATCCAGTTTCTGCTTGGAAGATTCCACCAGTTTGGGATTAACGCCCGTATGAGAAAGGAAGTATTGCTGGGCCATGGTGAGGGGATAACTGGTGGAGCAGGTCTGCTCGAAACAACCATAGGGATCCTGGATGAGGCGCTCCAGAGCTTCTGTCATATTTGCCAGGGGAGTTGGATATACTGCCGTCTTGGAAGACATGCTGCCGGTAATTAGGGCCCCGGGAATTTTGATGGTGTGAACCACAGGTTTGCCTGGTTCCAAAATACCGCCGAAGCACTGCTCAATCGGGAAGCCCTTGGGTTTAACCGAGATGCTTCTGGTGACACTGTCGGCATAAAGACCGGATCTGGCGGAGAGCGCAAAGGGACTGGTGCCGTTACCCGCACCTATATCAATGGGCTGTATGTAGCGCACTCTGCCCCCGGCACCAATGNNCAATGGTAGTGCCATTCTTCAAAAGGGCGGAAAGTTTGAAATCACCCGGCAGACCCACATTAATATCGGGGGATGCCAGCTCGCTACTGGTGGCATTCACCAGACTGATGGGCAGCAAGACGCGATCGCCTGCCGTCACCTCCAGGGGCATTTTCAACTCGGCATAAAAAGGCTGAACCGATTCTACGCCGATATCACCGGCCCCAATGGAGCCATCACCGGCGAAGGCATCGGCAAAGACCCTGAAGGTGCTGACGCTGTCGTTCAAACCGAAGCTGATGGTGGCTTCACCGGTGGCAGCATCGGTCTTGACACCACTATTCCAGAAGAGAGTTTCACTAAAATCGATGCGATCGCCGGGCTTTCTATCGGCTCTCACAGAAAAGGCGTATTCGCGCACTAGAACCAGGTTATTTATATGCTCCGGCATGGCGCTAACTTCGTCGGCAGCAATCTCAGCGTCTGCGATCAACTGCCGCCTGGCCCTGCTTGCAGCCATACCTATGGCATTTTGCAACTGTACTCTTTCTTCAAGCGGATTGGCCAGCTGTTTATCCTGAATCATGGCCGGCTGGTTAGCGTCTTTATCAAGGCCTACCTTATCAAAGCCGGCCTGCTCCAGTTCAGCCTTGACCGCCCGGGCCTTCCTCTCTTGCAGAGCGGCAAAGCGATCGGGAGCACCATTAGCCTTAAGCTGGGCAGGAGCCGGAACAGGAGCCGGCACAGGCTGAGCCGCGCCCAGCACCATGGGTGCTGCTACCATGTTCCCGGCAAAACCGCCAGGCATAGCCAGAGGAGCACCACGAAAGCGCACCATGCCATCTTCCTTCATTGCCTTCATGACTTCGTGGCGGGCTTGAATTTTGAGTGCCACCAGACGGCGCGACTTATCTCCGTTTGCTTCGATGAACTTAGCCAGGTCCATGAGCGCGAAGCGCCGCCAGCCCTGGGTACCCAAGAGCAAGTCGGTGGCAAGAGGCGCTTTAGGGTTCTTGGAATCGAGATAAACATGGGCATCGGCAAGATCGGAAACTTCACTTTCAAGGAAAGCCATGACCGGCAATTGCGGTGCTTGCTCGCGCTTTTCAATCATCTCAAGCACACTATCGTCCGTGACTGTGACTCCGACCACGGCAGAGACCGGCTTGCCGTTTTCATCGGTAGCCTTCACCGTAAGCTTCGCCGTGTCACCGGGCACATAAGTCTTCTTGTCGGCGCTGATGCTCACCTTGAGGGGATGAGCCGGCTGGCGAAAGACAAGACGCTCAGCCAGAGGGACGTCTTTCTCGCTCCACACCGTAGCCGTCAATACGCCTTCGGCATCGGCGGGCACCTCAAAAGTAATCGGCAGGAGAGTGCCGGGCTTTACATCGGAACGTTTAGCTAGATCAACCTGGCATTCCGAAATGGTCTTCTCGCATTTTGCCAGTGTGACACTAAACTTCTGATGGGTAGCTCCAACCAGCACCGTCACCGGTTGCCCTTTGGGGCAGACATCCTGGGCGGCACGCAAGAGGGCGCCGTCCGCCCGGGCTGCCGGAAGCGGATACTGGGTTTTGATGCCGGCAGGCTGGCTCACCGTCAGGTAGTACTCTTTTCCTGCCTCAGGCGTAAACTGAAAGCGCCCCCGCCCCTCGTGCTCGGTAGAAAACTCGGCCACAACCGAGTTGGTGGCGGCAGCCATTACCTTGCCGGAGAGATCGGCAGGTTTTCCATCGGGCTGATTGGCCTGAATATAGACACGATTGGGGAAGCCGGCTATCAGTTCGCCGCCCTCGGGGAAAATCTTCAGGTCAACGGTCTGGAGCAAAATAGGAATCGTCTTGGCGGCTGTCTCAACCACACCGCCATCTTCAATAATGAGGNNGTGCCTTCGCCCCGGGGAATATCACCGGGCAGGTCAAAACTGACGGAGCAAAGCCCCTGATCATCAACTCTTGCTGTGCCGCCGCTTATCTCCACGCCATCCACGCGGGCAGTCACCGTCACCTTAGCTCCCACCGGCACACCGCCTTCAGCGCGCTTTACATCAAGCGTAGCGCTCACTTTCTCACCGGGTCCATAGCCGTCACGCAAGAAAGTAATCTGAGACTTGAGACGCGGCGCCCGATAGGCGCGGATATCAAACTTGCGCTCGGCGGGCGCGTGACCATCAAAAGGATAAGTGGCCTTGACCAGATACTGACCGCCCGCCTGCCCTTCCGGCACTTTCCAGGCAAAGCCCCAGGTGCTGTCCTGGGTGAGCACGGTGCCGCCTCCGACTACGTCACCTTTGGGTCCGGTAATCTCAATTCTGGCGTTAGCCGATTGCTCGGCAGATATCGGCTTAAGCTTTTGAGAATCGAGCAAAACCCCACGTACATAAACGTTTTCACCGGCTCTATAGATGGGCTTATCGGTAGAGATAAAGGTCGAGAACCGCTCTTTGCCGCCCAGCAGTTCGCTGTTTGCCACATTTTTATGCACTTTGATTTGCTCCACAGAACCTACTTCGGCCCGGGGTAAGTTACCCAGAGGGGTACTCCCGGAAGTCAGGATGCCGCCGGTCGAACTGGCGTAGGTTCGCCCCATAAGCAGGGAACCCAGGACAGCTACCGCAAGACCACCAAAAATCCACTGGCGTGACATAAACCGCGCTCCTTTATCGTCGTGGCACGATTATGGCACCCGCCGACAAAGGCAAATAAGACGGTAAAGGCGGACAAAAGTTCAGGGTAAACCCAAGGACTGTGGTCTGAAGGAAGCAAAGCACTGAGCAGAAACCAAGATTGACCGGTCTTGCACCGGCTATAATGATGCGATTATTTTTAATTGCGGGAGAGGCTGAAAAGATGAGCAAGTCTTACCAAGACATTTATACGGAACCGGCAGATCTTGATGTCGATACCCTGAAAAATCTCGGCCCCCTGGCGGGCATGGCCGTTATCTGGCGGGGCGAGAAAGGCACAGACCTGCATCCGGATGCAGACGGACCGGTAGAGCAACAGTACATTGAAAGAATTGAATTGCAACCCACCGACCCGCAAACAAATGGTCCCCAACTTTTTTATGGGCTGAGATATCACACCCACATTACCAAACCGGGCGAAGTGGAAACCTTCCACGACCAGGTCGGATACTGGCTCTGGGAGCCTGATACCGGCAACATCATTCACACCCTGACGATACCGCGCGGCATGGTAGCCATGGCGACGGGAAAGGCTACCGCCGACGCCAGGACTTTTGAACTGGTAGCCACGCAGGGCTCAAACACCAACGGCATCTGCTCGAATGCCTTTCTCGATGAAGCTTTCAAGACCGTGGAGTTTCGCATCAAAGTAACCATCAATGACGACGGTACCTGGTCTTACGATGAAGACACAGTCTTGAAAATTCGCGGCAAAGACGAGCTCTTCCATCACACCGACAGTCACAAACTGGTGAAAATTGCAGAGCCGACTCCAAACCCGCTGGCTCTCGCCCTCGTATAAGTCAGTGTCGAAAGACGACCACCAGTTTGTCGATGTAGAGAAATATCCAGGTGAATAAGCGAAAGAGAAAAATCGCGCTGGTGACATACAGCGAGCATCCAGAATTGACAGATGATGACGCCATGCTCGTGGCACCACTGGCGAAGCACAATATCGAAAGTGTCGCCGTACCATGGGACGCAGAAGGTGTAGACTGGCACGGCTTCGATTCGATAGTGGTGCGCTCCACCTGGAACTACACTTATAAATTTGAAGAGTTCACAAACTGGCTGAAGCAGCTGAAGCAAGCAGCACTACCCCTGGTCAACTCCTATGAGACCATGATCTGGAACGCCAATAAGCGTTATCTGGTGGAATTGCAAGAGAAAGGCCAGCCGATAATTCCCAGCCGAGTAATTGAAAGCGATAGCCAGGCGCGGTTGGAAGACATTATGAAGGAAGAGGGCTGGAATGAGGTGGTCTTTAAGCCGGTCATTTCAGCCTCGGCTTATCACACACATAAATCCACCCTGGAAGAGGCCGCAGTCAACCAGGCGCATTTCGAAGAAGCACTGGCTCATTCGGCGGTGCTGGTGCAGCCCTTCGAAGAAGCCATTTGCAGTGAAGGTGAATGGTCTTTGATTTTCTTCAATCACCA
>FSSH01001841.1_pt1 | contig 13004 bp, 6 predicted proteins | sample 1166101 | NCBI WGS metagenome assembly FSSH01 (sample SAMEA32972668, study PRJEB13176) | freshwater metagenome | biome: Drinking water system; feature: Biomass in drinking water that filtered by 0.45 um membrane; material: drinking water | place: USA | collected 2012-12-20 | depth 0 m | reverse complement strand
TATTTTATAATTTATCTCTCTAAAAATGGTTCAATTTAAACCCAACTACCCGAACCATTAGACATTAAAAGATAGTGATCTTTTCAAAGACCACACTATGAACGTTTATTGTTAAAATAAATCATTATTATCTAGTTTTTAAATACTTTCCATTTAATAACTTACCATGAAGCAACTATTATTTAAATCATAATCTATTTATGATTTAACAATTATTATTACATCGAATAATCCATCATGAAGCAATTATTGTTTCATATTCATAATCTATTTATGATTTTTATTATGTAGCGCACATTGCGCATAGCACAACCGCGAGTGTCAAAAATAATAATATATATAATTTGTATGCACCGTTTGAAGGGTTGTTAGCATTTGAAATATTTTTTGAATTTTTAACACCACCCAAATAGTGAGCATCATTAATAATATTCAGTTCAAACTCTGGTATCTCAATATCATGATATCCAATGAGTTTCCTCATTTTACAAATACCATTGTCTATGATGTTTATCCGAGCCTCTGGCAACAGTTCCATGATATGTTGCTCCCTAATATCATTTGATTTTTTGCATTTTTTAAATATATGTGCCACGGATGCTCCATTAAAATGACAATGTTTAGACCATGCAGATGATTTAAATCGAGCATATGGATGATTATGATAACATTTATCTAATGTAAACATTAATCCTTGTGCTTCCCATAAAAAACGATCTCCAACATGTAACCAATCCATTTGTCGTGCCAACAATTGGTCACCAGTGGGCATGGCAAATTTATCGGTATCGATTACCGCTATCTTTCGGTTATTCATCAATATATAATTACATGTCAACATATCATAATAATTCGAATTTATGACCAGTTTTAGCAATTGTTTTGTTTGATCCAGCTCTAAGCATGCCCTGTAACCTGATCTACCATGTACTTTTGGTACCACCACTATATAATTGTCATTTGATATATTATCTGATGGGTGTACACAATATAGATATTTGGTGGGGATGTGAATAAGGTCCAATTGTTGTTGTTCAACTACATTCATCAACAGTTGTGCGTTAAAATAACGTTCAATACCAAATTTGATATAACAATCAATATCAACAATGTATTTAACATTGAAATGATTTTGTTGATCGGGGTTTCTTAAGGCTATTTGTAAAAATTTTACAACCATATCTCGATGGCTATCTAGATATGTTTTGATATCATCTGGGATAATATTGTACATGTCCATTTAAGTATAAAATATATACAATATAAATCAATTTTCCAAAGTGTGAACATGTATGCTTCAGCATAATAATTATAATTATATCTGTCCAGCGTAATAAGGAATGTGTGTTTAGAAATAAAATGAAAAATAAAAGATTAATATCTTAAAAGAGCTCATTTAAGAATATTTCGATTATTTGGAATATGTCTTATTATGCTGGACGCATATAATTGTTGTTCGTTCAAAATCATCGATATTTATATTTGTTGTATGCAACATTTTTCAACATATGTGGATTAAAATATCCTTATATAAAAAACTCCGTATATAAAATATAATATATTCATAATGTCTGACAATGAAATATTTAAAATTTTTATTCCTGAAAAAATAGAGTTTTTTAATGGATCTACTTTTGAAAATTTTATGGGTCAGTTTCAAAAATATAGTACAAGCATTTTATGTATTATAGATGGCGCCTTATTAAAGATATTTAATACGCATGACCATATACCCAAAAATATTAGATTTGATTATAAGTTAAACAAAGAATATGTTATTGAATATTATTTTAGAGATATTGAAGATAATACGTTGTATTGTGTATTTGGTAGAGATGCCGCAAAAATATTTTTTCCACACCTGGATCGCGTAGATCCACATATCGTTAGCAATAGAAATAATACAAACAATTTTAGTAAGAATAGTAATGGTAGTAATAATAATGGTAGTAATAATAGTAATAATAATAATGCTCGTAATAATAACAATCGAAATAATAGTAACAACAGAAACAATAATAGTAACAATACAAATGAACATAGGATAGCCATCAAAGATAATCTCGTAGCACCAAGTACCACACCACATCATATTCCTTCGAAGAATATTCCAATGGATGTACAACAATCCCAGCCATCACATTCACAGATACTACAACAATCCCAACTGCCACATCAATCAAAACAGCCACTACAAACACACCTATCAAAACAACCACCACAAATACAACAACCAAAACCAACACAACAAATACATCCACCACAACCATATTTAACAAAGCACACACATCAAAAGAGTCAAATGTCAACACCAGTACCACATAGCTCAAGATATATATATAAACGAAACAACAACCATATACCGCGGATGGTTACCATTGTCGACGAACACCAGACCCATAAATTTCCAGATATTAATTATAAGATCAACATCAGTCTTGATCGAGTATAATATTACTGGTTAACGTCTAATGGTTCGGATGTGAACCATTTTTAGAGTCTTAAATTATAAAATAATTTAAGAGAATATATTTGGATTGATTAGAGACCTCTAGAGAAAGAATAAAAATCTTGTAGGTGTTCAAAAATGGTTCACTACGTTTATAGTTCAGTTGATATTAAAACAACTCTTTAAAAGGTTCTTAACTGATTTAATTAAATAAATGGTTCACATTTGAACCATACCTGAACCATTAGACATTAATTTACATTATTGTACTTTTAACCTTAAAACTACCACGAAAAGTGCCCGTTTGGGCACTTTACAACATAATTATAGATTTTAAAAAGTCATTGTATCCATTGATAGCCTCTAGATTGTTTTAAAATTAATACCAAATGGGATACAAAATACCTATCAGTTAGAGAGGTACTTTTGCCTACCGGTTATAAAGGGGCGTTTTGAGGTGCTCGTTTTAAGGTTAAACATCAATATAACCCCGCCAAAAAACCCTCCAAAAAATAATATGTTATGCCAGATCAAGATAAAAATGACATTTATCTTGACAAATTGAACAACAAAACATTGTTTAAACCACACATCATGAAGGTCCTCTTGTTATGTGGCTACAAGACCACTGGCAAAGACAGCATCTTTATCAAGATCACACAAAATGTTGGATATCAATGGAGAGTTTATAGTAGTTGTGATGTAAACCTCAAAGAATTTTCCAATGCATCTCGTTTGGCGTTTGCTGATCTTTTAAAACATGAAGTATCATGCCAATACAACATACCATCATATATACCAGATAGCGAGAAAGAAAAGAAACAGTTTGTGCATGATGGTGTACTAGTATCTGCGCGTGATCTATATATTAAATGGGCAAATATTAAACGTGATGAGGATATTGATTATTGGGTTAAAAAAGCATATGACAATGTTGATGAAGAACAGAATATTATTGTTACAGATCTTAGACAACACAATGAATTGAATTATACACACCATTCAAAATTATTTAATAATATCACTACTATGCGCTTATTCAGATCTGAAGTACCCATACCTCCTCTTAATATATCATCTGAACATCAATTGGATGATCTAGTGACCGATATCATATGTATTCCTGAACAATATGATGATGAACTTAATGCGCGCGAATTCGAACTATGTATACAACAATTTCCCCAATACAACAACTATACATATCATTATAATATTTAAGAACTCTTATGTGGAATAAACATATTCAATAAAATACATCACACGATATATATTTTTTAACTCGAAAAATATATTTAATATACAACCAAAAAATAAATGATTATCATTTGTCACTTTTAATACAAAAATAAATTAACCATGGAGAGTAATTATGAACAGCAAGATATATATGAAAATGTTATTGTTCATGCTTATGATTGGGTAATTAGGGATAAATATGGGTCTATGAATGATGATGATGGTGGTAATCTATCTATCCATTGCTGGGGGTTGGATCGAGAATCTAATCCCTGTCTACTCAGATTTACAGATTTTCCAGCATTTTGTCAGATAGAGTTACCACTAAAAGATGGCAGGGATCGCGATATTCATTGGCATGAGGCTGAAGCTAGAAAATTTATGAAAAATCTTTCTAAAACGTTAGGCAAACACGCACCATTCAAATATACATTTGGTAGACGCAAGAAGACCTATTATTATATGGGGAATCGAAGATGGCCAATAATCACAGCACAATTCCACACATTGGAATCAATGTACAAATGTGTAGGACTACTCAAAAATCCAATCAAGACAGAAAGATGGGGTCATGTATTTTTCCGCACCTACGAAGAGACCATCACTGTTATTCGAAAACTGTTGACTGCCAAAGATGTCCGATATGCACAGTGGTTCTCCACCAAATGTAGACTAATTACAGATACCGATTATAAAATATCAACATTAAAGAGGGAATATCACGCTGATTGGCGAACGATGGAGGCTATACCAAGCGAGATATGTAAAAATTGGATATCAAAACCGGGAGTGTTAGCATTTGATATTGAATGCTATTCAAACAATCATCGAGCTATGCCTGATAAATATAATGCTCTACATACCGCATATATGATATCTTGCATCTATCAAAGATATCAAACACTAGATACTAGACGAAGATATGGTATTATTATTGGTGATTGTAATCATATACCACCAGAAAAATTCGAAAATTGCGAAATCATTAAGGTCGATTCTGAACTGGAGATGATACAAGCCTTTGCTGATGTCATCAATGAGACGGATCCGGAAATCGTCACTGGTTATAACATCTTGTCATTTGATTATCCATATCTAGAGTTTCGTATTAAACGAAGAAATAGGGATTGGCCAGTGATGGGTCGAATTATCGGTGAAAAGTCCTACATGACCACCAAGAACTGGAAATCAGGTGCATATGGGTACCAAAGTATCAATATGTTAAACATGGAGGGTCGGATATCTATCGATCTTTTGCCACTGATTAAACGTGATTATAAATTGGATAAATATGATCTTAATACAGTGTGTAAGAGATTTGACATTGGTAAAAAGAATGATGTTACTGCACCTGAGATGTTTTTGATCTACGAGGATATACGAAATACATTAACAGTATTGGTGAAGTATCTGAAACAAGAGATAGAACATCCAGAGACCGTTGATGCTGAATTTACGATAGCCAAAGCAGAAGCAGAACATGAATACCAGCAAGCAGTGATTAAGACTACACAAGTTATGGAATATTGTATACAAGATTCTGAATTAGTTATTGATCTTTTTGAAAAGATTAATATCTGGATCGGTCTAGTAGAGCTATCTAGCATTGTCGGTACAACCATAGTCGAGTTATTTACCAGAGGACAACAGATTCGATGTATGTCACAATTGTATCATTTGGCAGCCAAAGAAGCATTTGTATTGGATACCCGATGTGCACCTGGATATACATTTTCAGGAGGTTTTGTGTTTGAACCTATTCCAGGGTTATATGAAAATATTATATGTCTCGATTTTGCATCATTGTATCCTAGTATCATTATGGCCTACAATATCTGTTACACCACGCTGGTTCCACCAGAGCTGATGGATATTGTACCTGATGAGGATTGTCATGTTATTGAATTCGATCAAGAAGAAGAATTGAATAGGAATCCCAATCGCCCAACCTCAAACATACCTGAGGATGTTGAGATTGATATGGAGGCTGATGATGACAAAGAGATTATTGTCGAGACTGGTAAACGCAAAAAGAAAATCAAACCAGTGATGGTGATTAGACACTACAAATTCAAGTTCTACAAGAAGATTGATGGTCTGTTACCTCGTCTGGTAAAACAATTGGTTGGTGAACGCCGAGCAGTGCAGGCTATCCTCAAAAATGAGAAAAACCCTGTGCTCAAATTTGCATACAATGCTCGACAATTGGCTCTTAAGGTATCCGCCAATTCATTCTTTGGATTTTTGGGAGTACAGAATGGTGGCAAGATGCCTCTGATTGAGGCTGCGATGACCATCACTGCTAAGGGAAGGGAATTGATTGGAAAAGTACAAAATTATATTTACAATGAGTACGCAGGAATCGCTAGTTACGGCGACACCGACTCATTTTCTAGCATTACACCACTGCTAATTCACGATGATCATGGTCAAATTGATATTGTGCAGGCAAAAGATCTTGTGAAACCCAATGATCCAGCGTGGATGTCAAAAGAAGACTTTTGGAAAAATTACAATCCAGATCCTGTTAGCACCACAAAAGCTAGCTCTACTAGTATTAGCACCACAAAAACTGGTAGAGTTAGTAAGGCTACTAGTAGTAATAGCACCACCAAGCCCAGTGGAACTAGTAATACTATTGCCATTGAGCCTACCAGCACTCGTGGTAGTCGCAGTCGCACTAGTAGATCAAGCAATAGTTGTGATATCGCCAGTTGTAGCAACGACAACACAATTCCACAATCATGTAGCTCAGAAACACCAGACACATCTCAATTTAGTGGTTCAACACAACAATATATGGACATCAGAGACAAAAATTATAACATTTGGTCAGAAAAGGGATGGACACAGATTAAATATATTATGAGGCACAAAACTGGCAAACAGATGTACAGAATCAATACACACACCGGCGTTATTGATGTCACAGAGGATCATTCATTGTTAGACATCAAGGGCGACCCAGTAACGCCAAATGAAGTTAAGATTGGTTCTGAATTGTTGCATCATGATTTACCAAATGTCGTTAATGAACATCAAAATGTAATTATTGATGCTGATACAGCATGGTTATATGGGTTTTTTTATGCAGAAGGAACATGTGGCACTTATCAATATAAGAAAGGACCTAGAAGTTCGTGGTCAATATCAAATCAAGATCTTGCGCCAATGAATAAGGCTTTGGAGATATTGCAGAGGATAGAACCTAATTACAAATTCAAGATCGATAACTGTATGAAAAGTTCCGCTTGTCATAAATTATCAGCTAGAAATGGATCCACTTCTAAAAATTGTCCTCGAGAATATCATGTTAGTTCTTTGGTTGAAAAATACCATAACATGTTCCACGCTGATAGTGGTCAACAAAGACATAATATAAAAAGTAATTCTTATACAGCTCTATACTATAAAAAAGTTCCAAAGGAGATATTAAATGCTTCAAATGACATAAAAAAGAGTTTTTATGATGGTTATTATGTGGGGGATGGGTTAAAGGCGACAACTGCAAATGAAGTATTTGATAACAAAGGTCAGATTGGAGCTGCCGGTTTATATTATATAGCTTCTGCATTGGGTTATGATGTTTCTCTTTATCTTAGAGAAGATAAACCACAAATATTTAGATGCACTTTATCCAAAGATACTAAATGCGTGAAATCGGTCCAACGAAAAAATCGAAACGCCATTAAGAAAATTATACCATTGGGCACCTGTGATGATTACGTTTATGATATTGAGACCGAAAACCATCATTTTGCAGCTGGTATTGGTCGGATGGTAGTACATAATTCGGTGATGGTGGACATGAATATCACAGATAGATCAAAATGTAACTATTGGGGCGAACGTTTAGCACAAGAGATCAGTGGTGTTAAAAAAGGTGATCCATTACCCGGCGCAGAAGATCCATCCGAAGTACATCTAGAAGATAAGGAAGGTCTATTTCCACCTCCCCTCCGTATGGAATTTGAAAAAGCTATGAGATTATTGTGTCTCAAGAAAAAGAAATACGCAGCTTTTTTAATTGACAAGAGAGGTGATTTCAAGAAAATTCCTATACGAGATGCAGATGGTAGAATCATCGCTTACACCGACAAATTAGACATGTTGAAGAAAGGTATTGTGCTAGCTCGCAGAGACAATAGTATCTTTTTGAGAGAGACATATACTAAAATTCTAGATATCATTATGAATAGACGTAGTTTGGAAGAGGCTTTGATAACTCTGTTTGATTGCATTCAAGATCTATTGGATGATAAAGTTCCAGTAGAGAAGTTGGCCATCATCCGTGAGCTCAATTCGGGTTACGCATCTGATACATTCTTTATGAAAGTATTTGCGGATGAACTTCGAAAGGCTGGTAAGATTGTTAATCCAGGTGATCGTTTAGATTTCATTATCACTGTTGATCCCAACGCGCGCTTGATTGGTCAGAGAATGAAATTGCTTGAGCAGTATTATGAAAATCTGAATACTGAGAATGCATATAAAGTAGATTATATATACTATTTGACCAATGCTCTAAAAAATCCTATAAATCAATTGTTTGAGGTTGGTTATAAGAAAGAGATGGAACAATTGACCGATTTTTATTATAAACCTCTGGGTAAGAATGGTCGACCAAATAAAAGAATCAAACCTATATATCTGACAGCTCCTATGACATTGATCACCAAGATGATTGAGAAGGGTGTTAATCTATCCATGATTAAGGCTGCTATCCAACACCGAATGAAAAATGGTCCTGCACCTCCTGTTCCTGAACAACCAGTGCCCGTGGTGGAGCCAAAGAAGAGGACTCCTAGAAGAAAAAATAATGTAATAGTTGGTGATAAGAATATAGTAGTTGGTGAACATAAAAATATGATAGATGGTAGTGGTGTGGCAGCAACCAGTGGTTGCCATAATGTATCATCTATTAATAATGATATTAGCAGTGTTGGGGCAGAAGTTAATATGGATGTATGCAATAACTCAACATCGCAAAGTTCCAACGTGAAGGATATATCATTGGTTTCGGATGATCATCATCAACCAACAACCAAAAAGAAAATTGTTAGAAAGAATACGATGACCAATAAGATTTCAACAGCCAATGGGGAAATTGTTGTTGAACAAGTGGATGCGACTGTGGTACCCAAAAAAAGAGCTAGTAGAAATAGTAATAAAACTGCAAGTAAAACTACAAATAAGACAACAGATAAAACCCCAAATGTAAACCTCATACGTCCTGTTATAGCATCCACACCCACACCTACCAGATTATCAACTACACCATCAAGATTAAGTCCAACAACCCCAACCAGATCAACAGCTACTCCTTCTAGAACAACAGCTACTCCTTCTAGAACAACAGCTACTCCTTCTAGAACAACAGCTACTCCTTCTAGATCAATGTCAACATCACCTACTAGTTCATCACAAGCAGAGACTCTGATACGACCAACAGCTCACAGAGCAAAGATATTAATAGATAATACTCCTCAGGCAACCATTGATAAACCTGTAGCTATTATAAATATTGATTCGATATTAAAATCATATCAAGAATTATCTGATAGTAGTCGTGAGCTGGTTGCAAGGCAACACATAAATGTTGCTAATTCATAATATTTTCCAACATACATTAATAATATTTTTAGAAAATATTATTGCACAATTGATATTCAGCATCAATGATAACCATACATATAAACATTTGTTGTTTATATTCAACCAATAATAAATAACCACACATATAATCGTTTGATGTTTATATTCAACCAATAATAAATTAAAATATATAATACAAATTCATAAAAAAAATGAACCATATATAACCATATATATAATCATTTGATGTTTATATTCAACCAATGATAAATTAAAATATATAATACAAATTCATAAAAAAAATAAACAATAAATAACAGTTAATAACTAACCAATGATAAATATATTAAAATATAATATATTATTGTGTCATAATGACAATACATAGATTATTCAATGCTAAAATTGTATACATCATCACCTTGCTTTTTGATTTTAAGTTTACGCATAACATATAAACGCGTATGTGTTGAAAATTGGGGACTATATGAAGTGACGTATGAACTGGATGCCTTGGATGTTCCACGATATGAGTTTTCTGGATCAATATAATTATCATCCCTATCTGGTATAATTAGATCTGCAACAGATTCGCTAGTACTGTCATTTTGCATATTGTGCAAAAGATCACCATTATCAATCTTACATTCTAATTTTGCATTTTTTCCATTAAATATAGTACCCACATCACCATCATAACATGTACTGTCCCATGCATTTGAATAACCATGATATCCGGCTTCGCTGGGCGCACTTGGAAAATGGTATCGTGGCTGAGCTAAACTAAAATGATCAGATGGCATATCATCCAGAATCTTATCAGTACCATATAACAATGACGTTGTTTTAATTGGATCCCAACCATTGTATACATCCGAAGTCTCAGTAGTATAATTAGAATAATTATGCATTTTTGAAGAATCCACATTTTGAGCAACCCAAAAGAATGACAAACATGGATTTGTGCAATGTAATTCGATTTCAGCTGTTGATTTATAGTTGTTGGGATTTTTGACATCACAAGATACGACATCCCTAGTATACATCACGTGTTTTGGTTTAGATCTAGAGCTAACCAATTCATCTGCTGTGATTAAAGCATATCTACCCCATAATTCAGGTAGTTTAATAAGACTATGAGGATCAACATCAAGCAATTTTTCATAATTTTTGGGATCATCTATATCTATCCATTTACCTCCAGATTTGATCTGGACTCTCAATAGATCAGAAATTTTGCGTTTGAAAAAATATCTGTGTTCTGCTCTGGTTTGGGAATGTTTATAAAAAATGGGAAGTGATAAGGCTGGATCCATACTATAAAACCATGGTTGGTCTATATTAATAGGATATTGAGGCAAAGATGATTGCCATGATTCCAAAAATTTAACATTACCAATTCCTATGTTGTGTGCCTCTCGTTTACCGGCCCCTTCTTTTTGGAAAAATTGATAATAGATATCATACCATACATTATCCCAAGTATGATATATATCATCATCAAATTTGAAATATGCATTATTGATAATATTTGATCCAACATTATGTGTCCATGCTATTCGAACAGCATTGGCATATTCTTTTTTAACATTAATGGCTGGTGTTAACCAGCGAAGATATGTATAAAAAAGATAATTAAATCCGCTATTGACTTGGTAAACAGCCTCTATCTCATCTGAAGATGTTACGTTTAACTTCAAAAGGGCTGGTTTGTACCAGGTTGATTTGATAATATCTTTATGAAAAACGGATGTAATAGGGTCTTGTTCATTTTTTCTATAATGCAAACCTATCTGAAATTTCGATAATTTTTCTAGTTCACCTTTGGGTAATTGGGTTGACATCTTTAGTTAATGCAAAAACTATATTTAAGCTATTTTTATCTTGTTATGTTGGGTGGGATAAAAATATTTATTTTAATATTCGTTATATAGCATAGAGATAGTTTAAATTTTGCTATTGTTGGCTAATTTGAGAACCATGATGAAAATATACAAAATAAAAATATACAAAATATGATGATCATCATGGCTCTCAAACGAAATGTATAACATTGAAAATATAAATTGATTATTTTAATAATATTTAATCAACCAATGACAACCACAAATAGTTGAATATTATTACTAGTTTTTGTTAAACAACCATTTAGTTATTAAATATCAGTAGACACATTACAATTATAAATAACATGAGCGCAACAAATTCATCCAATGTCTTGGAGACACCAGATAGTGAAATTATTGATGATTCAAAAAAACGTCGGCGGCAGCTACTAGTCAAAAAGTTTAAACAAACATTAGATAATATAGCGGATGAAGGTCTGGTGTTGATGGATTGTGAACGTAAAGTGGCAGAACTATCTAAAGGATCACGATGGAGTTTTCCTGATGGCAATGGCGGTACTTTTTATCTTGATCAAAAATCCCTAAAAACACAAAAGAAAAATTGGGAAAAGAAAGTCAAAAATGGTCTATATGAACTCTTCAAAGAAGCATTAAAGGGTACCAGGGATTCCGTTCCTTTGGAAAAATTGGGTGGTATTTATATACCAGTACTATGCGGTCAGGCAGTTACTAAATTCTTATCAGCAGATCCCCAACGATTTGGTTATGTTGACCCCACTATGGTGGTTGAAGAAGATGGTACTAGTCACATGAAAGATGATCGTTTGCTCATTGAACAATTGGAATTAGCACGCGGCGGATTAACCACTCGAAATACCATTGGGATGTTATTGATCATTTATGCCCATGTTAATAAATTGCAAGACCCGAAAAATGGGCAATTCATCATTGCTGATGATCATATGAAAGAGTGTTTTGGGGGGACTGTACCTGCGGTATGGTACAGAACTAAGGACGAAAATAATGAAAAGGGTGATCGATTTTTCATGGGTGAAGCTGTCAAAAATAATCTTATTGATAGAGCATTAAATACTTTTGAGGTTATTGAAGCACATAAACCAGATATTAAAAATACCACAGGGAAATCTTCAAATAGCAATAAAAATGATGATGATGAACAGTCTTTAAAATTTCCAGATCGTTTCCACATGGCACTGTTTCAAAATATCAACGCTCTAAATTACATCACTGCAAATGATTTCAAAAAGTACAATATGACTGATCATCAAAATAGAATCAAAAATGTCAACATACGTAATATGCTAGTACGGGAGCACATCATGGTTAAGAACGCTAATGATGCAGCTAAATTGATAGCTGGCGAGATTAAAAACATCAAAAAAAAGGGTACTGTTGATCAATAATATGATTTCCTTATAATACATGTTATGTAACATGTATTGTATATCTAGAGTTGACGTAGTTGACATCATTATCATTCAAGATAATCCTGAAGATATTTGTTTGATATGAACAAATTTTAAACTGATCGTGAACTATATGCGTCACAGTTAATAAAAGCTATTGTTGAAAATTAAAATTAGTCTAAAGACATCAATACTATCCATTATGTATCTTTAGATCAATTTTAAGAATTTACTAAGGGTTCTATTAACTGCAATTATATATCCATCATGAATCAACTATTATTTAACTCATAATCTATTTATGATTTAATAATCATTTGCGATTTAAATAATTCAACATGAAGTAATTATAAATTATGAAGTAACCATAAACTCAACATGAAGCAACTATTATTTAACTCATAAATGTTTTTCTATTTAAATGATCCATTATGAAGTAATTATAAA
>FSSH01000181.1_pt3 | contig 13007 bp, 9 predicted proteins | sample 1166101 | NCBI WGS metagenome assembly FSSH01 (sample SAMEA32972668, study PRJEB13176) | freshwater metagenome | biome: Drinking water system; feature: Biomass in drinking water that filtered by 0.45 um membrane; material: drinking water | place: USA | collected 2012-12-20 | depth 0 m | reverse complement strand
AACACCAACTTGATTTGGGCTTTATTGCGCTGCTTGTCTATCAACAATTTTTTTTCGGTAAAGCTGCCCCGCAAATAGCCGGTTTCCATGGCTAATGCTTCAATACGGGTTTTCATCTTTTCGTATTGGCTGTGATCCAGCGGGCTACCGGCAATTTTTAACAAGTTGTCCCGTAACTTTTGAAACTCTAGGTTGGTTTTTGCTGACCCGTTAATGGTGACGCTGACTTGGTCGACAAACACTTGCGGACCTGCGGCAATATCAAAATCGGCAGTCCAGCAGTCGTTTTTAAACACCAGGGACTTTTTAACGCTGGCATGGTAATAACCCAGCGCGCGCAGTGCCTGATCAATTTCCTGCTCTGCTTTGGCGTAAAGGCTGCGTATTTTCCACTCGGGCGTGTCACATTTTTCTTTTTCCAAAGACAGCATCAGCCGGGTGTTGGATGCGGTTTTGCCTTCAAGCCCGGTAATAAGAACCGTGGCAAACCCCGCCGGGGCACATAAGCCTAAGAACGGCAGCGCCAGCATTGTTCTCAAGGTTAACCTAAGCAAAAACATTAAATACTGCATTAGTGTGCTTTATGCCGATTGGACCGGTAGCCGAGAAAGATCCGGCCTTAGCTGAGCTTGACCGGATCAGCCCATCAAGGTTTGTTATGGTCTAAACTTTTGCTGAACTGGCCGCCGTAGTGCCTTGATCGCCATGAATTTATGCCGTCAGCTTACCTTACTGCATCAGCTTAGGCGACCTCGCTGACGTTCACCAGGGTCTACCGAGGGCGTCTGTTACCAATACTGTCACAGCACCCACTCTTGTAGCCGGCGTTCGGGCTTTCTGTGCATAATTTCGACAACCCATTACAGAGCAGACCAATGAACTCGCTTTTTCACAAAATATTCATATGCACGGCATGGTTGGTCACGGTTTTTAATTTCGGATGCGCAAGGACTGACAAACCTCCTGAAGAGTTTATGACTGTCAGTGGCACGACTGCGTACCGCCAACGCATCGCCATGCCGCCAGATGCGGTGTTGTCGGTGCAGCTTGAAGACGTGACACTGGCCGACGCACCAAGCCCGGTGTTGGCCGAATTTAGCGAGCACTTTGGCGACCGCCAGGTCCCCATAGCCTTCACGCTGCCAATACCCAAGACGGCTATCCATGCCAACCACCGCTATAACCTACGGGCGAGCATTACTGTCGGTGGCACCCTGCGTTTTACCACCACGCGCCGTTATCCGGTGCTAACCGACGACCGGCTCAATCGAGTCGACCTACTGCTTGATGCCGTTACAGCAAGCGCCGCCGGTAGATCAGCAAACGCCTTACCGACACCCCTTAGTCTACCAGCCAGCTTTGCAGGAGCGCTGCCGTGTGCCGATTGCCCTGGCATTCTGCAAACCCTGACTTTGCGTGGTGATGGCCTGTACCGTTTGCGCCGGGTTTACCAAGAGAAACCCAACGGCTTGTTTGCAGAAGCCGGCGGCTGGAAAATTACAGATAATGTATTGCGCCTGAACAATGGCACTGAAACCTCACTGTTTGCCATCCTTGATAACGACACATTGCGTCAGCTTGATACCGCAGGCCAGCCCATAAAATCGCCCGCCGATCTCGATCTTCGCCGCAACAGCGAAGTCGATCCGCTAAACGATTCGGTGCAATGGTACGGTGAGTTCCAATACATGGCTGATGCTGCGACGTTCACCGAATGCGCCAGCGGCCTAAGCTGGCCGGTTGTGATGACGGGCGACTATCTGACCGCAGAGCGCAACTACAGCAAATCGGCTGTTGCGCCCGGTTCGCCGCTGTGGGTGACGTTTAAAGGACGACTTGAGCAACGTCCTGGCATGGAAGGGCCGGTCATCGAGCAGATGGTGATCGAAAAATTCAACGCGTCGCAGCCCGAAAAAGCCTGTAAACCAGCAGCCTCCAACGCTGGGTTGGCAATTGCCGAACTAAAAAACACCTATTGGAAACTGCTGAATATTGGCGACCAACAGATACCCATATCGCCGTCAGGGACAAACCAAATTCATATGATCCTGGCCAACGAAGGTTCGCGGGTGAGCGGATTCAGTGGCTGCAATCAATTTACCGGCTCATTTAAACACTCAAGCCAGGAATTGCGCTTTTCGCAGATGGCCGGCACTATGATGGCCTGCTCGTCGCCTGCAATGGAACTAGAAACCAAAGTACTTGAGGCACTAAATGCCACTACCCATTACCGTATCGAAGGTGAACATTTACTGCTGCTTACAGGCAATAAGGTGATAGCGCGTTTTGAGTCGCTATATTTGCGCTGATTGCGTATCTTGTTAATGGAAACTTGAATCAGGTCTATATGCCTTGATAACGCCCTAAACATAGCCCCCCGCGACGCTTGACCGGTTTACCCCGCAGAAACGGTAAGCCCTAGTTGAAACGCATCGTTTCCTTTGCCGCCATGCCGGCAAAACGCATGACGCGGCGGACGTATTGCTGAGTTTCGGCATAAGGCGGGATACCGGCGTGACGATCAACCGCGCCTTCACCGGCATTATAGGCTGCGGCCACTAGTCGCCAGTCGCCGGCAAACCGCCGTTCCAGCCAGCGGATGTAGGCCATTGCCCCCATAATGTTCCGCTCCGGATCGAAGGGTTGCCGCACCCCAAAGCGTTCCTGCGTAGCGGGGATCAACTGCATCACCCCCTGCGCATTTTTTGGCGAGACGGCGACCGGATTCAGGTTTGACTCGGCCAACGCGATGGCCAGCACGAAGCTGGCATCAACCTGGTATTTCGGCGCCAACTTGTGGATTAGCCGCGCTATCCGCTGCTGCTCGATTGGCTGCTTGCTCAGATAGGCGGCCATATTGAAAGCCGCCTCACCCGATTCGGTATAGCCGGTTCCGGTCAGTGCGTCACAATCTCCCTGAAGTTCTGCATTACCATGACGGGCATCGTAATACCGCAGAGCATCCTCACTACCCAAACTGGCAGCCATTGCCAGGTAAGCATTGGCTAACTCAGGCTTGCGCGGAAGGCCCGGCGAGATCGCCAATACCCGGCCAATCCGCATGAAGCCTTCCGGACTACCCATGGTTGCGGCATCACAGTAGAGACGGATCGCCAGCCACGGATTGCGGCCAACGCCTTTGCCCCTCTCTGCCGCAAGCCCCTGCTCCAGCGCCGCCTGAACCCGTGGCGCCTCCAAAAATTGAGCAGCATGGACCGACACGCCGAAAAATGCGGTCGCAAGCAAAAGCAGGCGGGGAAATGGTTTCAAAATTCGATGCGACAGGCGATGGCAGCGATAGCCGTGTTCAACAAATTTAGCCTTAAGACAAAATCTTGGGTCTTCGAGACTAAGACGCCAACAACATATTATCCAAAGTCTTTTTCGCCAAGGCTGCTTGCTCGGCCGGCACGGAGACTTGGTTGACCACATGGCCCGCCGCCAGGTTTTCCAGCACCCAGCATAAATGCTGTGGATCGGTGCGGAACATCGTCGAGCACATGCTCAAGGTCGGCGCCATAAAGTGCACGCTTTTTCCTTGGGCTTTGCATTCTTGATTCAGGCGGTTTACCAGATTCAATTCAGTCGCCACCAGCCAGCGGGTATTGGCTTCGGCTTCGCGGACGATTTTTAAAATCATCTCGGTGGAACCAATGAAGTCGGATTTTTCGCACACTTCAAAGCAGGCTTCCGGGTGGGATATAACGATGGTTTCCGGATGCTTTGCCTTGAACGCGTCAATCTGCTCCGGTTGAAACGCTTGATGCACGGAACAATAGCCTTTCCAAAGAATAATCTTGGCGTCGCGGATTTGCTGCTCGGTCAAACCGCCTTGCGGTTTGTTGAAATCCCAGGTGACCATTTGCTCCAACGGGATGCCCATCCGGTAGCCGGTGTTGCGTCCTAAATGCTGATCCGGAAAGAACAATACTTTTTCGCGCTTCGCAAAACTCCAATTCAGAATTTTCTGTGCGTTTGAAGAGGTACAAACGATGCCGTCGTGCTGACCGCAAAACGCTTTCAAATCAGCGGCCGAGTTGATGTAAGTGACTGGCGTCACCGTGTTTTCCACGTCGATGATTTTTGCCAGTTCATCCCAACATTGCTGAACTTTGACTTTATTGGCCATGTCGGCCATCGAGCATCCGGCCGCCAAATCCGGCAAGATCGCGATTTGCTCCGGCCGCGACAAAATATCCGCGACTTCCGCCATGAAATGCACGCCGCAAAACACGATGTATTCGGCCTCAGATTGCGCGGCTTCCCGGGATAATTTCAAAGAGTCGCCGAAAATATCCGCGTGTTTAAACACCTCATCGCGCTGGTAATGATGTCCAAGCACGATACAGCGTTTGCCGAGTTTGGCTTTGGCGGCAACGATGCGGGCATCGCATTCGGCATCATCAAGCAAGGCGTAATCATGTATGGGTAAGGCAGCAGTCATTTTTTAACCTGAAAATAAAACAAAGAATTGTAAAGCCTTGGGCAGGTTTTTTAACAGTCGGTTCCATCGCCAGCCGATTTACCAAGCATATTGCAGCAAGGTAATGCCGATCCAGCCAAAGCCCAGCGTGGTCACCACAAAACTCAAAGCCGAGTAAACCCGCCAGATCGGCTTGGACCAAAAATCCGGATCGAATGCCGCGACCACAAACACACCGGGATTAGTCAGGCCGCCGATTACGACCAACCAACAAGCCGTCACCGGCAACGGCACTTTGGTGCCATAAAAGCCCAGGCAAAATAGCGCCATCAACGCGAAGTCCACGTGGGCCCTGATCAGGGTTTTGTAGTCCTTCAAAAATTCGCCGTCTATACCTTTTATTGGAAACCATTTCGCAAAAGTCATCAGCCATGCGGAAAGCAAAATAGCGAAGATCATCAGCACAGCGCCTATCAATAATATTTCCATGATTTTTTAGTCTGTCGTTGTAAAAATTAGGCTGAGGTCGACGCCAATTTAGCCGGACTCAAGCCGGAAAAATTGGCGCGAAACTTAATATAAAGCGTGCTGAAGCAAACTCATGGCGCCGGCACCGCTTTGGTTTTGCACATACTGCAAAACCACCGGCACAAACTGGCTGACCATGGACGGATTCATCCCCAAGGATTGAAACGATCCGGCTAAATTCGCCAGACTGCCGAGTTGCCCGCCCATTAATCCACCCGCAGCGCCCAGCAAAGATTGCGAGCCGGATGCGGAAACCTGTTGCGGTACCGAGGACAAATAACGGTCCATCCCCGGTATGGCATTGCTCAATTGCGAAAAGTCGCCGGGATTCATGCGTTGCTGCGCCACGGAAAAAATTGAACCGACACCGCCCAGCGCCTGCTGCGGACTGATTCCCAACTGCCCGACCAGTATATCAATTAACCCTAACTGGCTAGCCTGCCCCACCGCACCGGCGATAGAACCCGCAGCACCCGCTCCATAGCCGGTTTGCGGCCCGCCCAAAGCAAATGTCTGATCTGAAACCTGCTGTTGAACGGGTGCGCAAGCGCTGATGACCGCGAGAACGCTAACTGCTGTAAAACCTTGCAAAACCTTCATTCTGTCGAACTCCTGAAAATTGCCGAAACACCGGATCGAGCCACATCATGGCCGCCAAAACCGGCACTGTAAATCGAAACCGGCCTAGGACACAACCTGCGCCCTTTTATCAGGGCAATGCGCCGGATATGAACGGCAGCGCGTTTTCCATCCAAAGACTGAGTGTGCTATCGCTTTGACAGAGAAACTCCCCGCAAACATTGTGGGTAAAAATCGGTAATTCGGATGAATTCAGTATAATCCCAGCTTTAGCCACAAGAACAATAAAGGTAAAAATATGCTGAATATTCAAAAAACGCTCGAAGACTACTATCTTCGCTTGCAAGCCCATCCCCAATACCTGCATGTAATGACCTTGCCGCTGATGCAGCGTTGGGGCGTGTTTATCGGCTTATTTTTGCTCTCGCAAATCTTGGTATTCGGCAGCCTATACGTCATTTTCGACAAAGTGGTAGTTATCGGCTTTCTGGCCAGCGTTCTGGCGGGATTGGCTACCGGCATCGGCGCCTTGCCGGCCCTGTTCTTTAAAAACATTTCCGACCGGCTGTTCAATGGCTTACTGGGTGCCGCGGCCGGCGTGATGCTGGCGGCCACCGCGTTTTCTTTGTTGGTGCCAGGTCTGGATTACGGCGAGCAAATCTGGCCCGGCAAAGGCTTGTGGATCGTGTCGGCCGGCATGCTAATCGGTGCGCTGTTCCTACATTTTGCCGACAGTCGTTTGCCGCATCTGCATTTTGATTCGGTCAGCGATCATTCCTTGGATTCGCTGCAAAAAATCTCTTTATTCATTATCGCAATCACCATCCACAACTTCCCGGAAGGCATGTCGGTGGGCGTCAGCTTTGGCTCCGGGGACATGAAGAACGGCTTGGTATTGTCGATTGCGATTGCCTTGCAAAACTTACCGGAAGGTCTGGCGGTGGCCTTGCCCTTGGTTGGCTTGGGTTATAACAAATGGAAAGCTGTTGCCATCGCCACCTTGACGGGATTGGTGGAACCGGTCGGCGGCCTGTTAGGCATTACCATGGTCACGGTATTTTCGTCGATATTGCCGATTGCGATGGGTTTTGCCGCCGGGGCGATGTTGTTTGTCATCAGCGAAGAAATCATCCCGGAGACTCACTCCAAGGGCCGCTCGCGCGTCGCTACATTTTCATTAATGGCCGGTTTCATCATCATGATGATCCTGGACAAAATACTGACATAAACACCGCTTAAATAAAGCAGGCCACCCAAAAGGCAAAAGCCTTTTGGGCTCTTATCTTCTGATCAAACACTTCGATGCAGAATGGAATACCTCGCGCCACTAATCACCCAAATAAGCTCATTAAACTTTACGGAACTGCTGGCGACCGGCGGCACCAGCTTTGCGCTGATCGCGGCCGCTGAAATCGGCGATAAAAGCCAATTGGTATGCATGACCTTAGCGTCAAAGCACAGACCGGCTCCGGTGCTGTGGGGGGCTATCGCCGCGTTCGCACTGCTAAACACCTTGGCGGTAGTTTTTGGCGCGGCGATTGCGAAATGGTTACCGGAATATCTGGTCACGGCCACCGTAGCCCTGCTCTTCGCCGCATTTGGTTTGCATGCCTTACTCCACCACGACGAAGAAGATGACGATGAGGAAATCGCCGAAAAAAGCGGCCACGGTATTTTTTTTACGACCTTTTTATTGATTACCGTCGCCGAATTTGGCGATAAAACCCAATTGGCCGTCATGGCGTTCAGCAGTACTGCGCAACCCATTGCGGTTTGGCTGGGCTCGACGCTGGCGCTGGCGTTTACTTCAGCACTCGGCGTGCTAGCCGGGCGTACCGTATTGCAAAAAATCCCCTTGTCCTTGCTGCATAAAGCCAGCGGAGTGTTTTTCCTGATTTTATCGGCAATAGCGGCTTATAAAGCCTACGAAAGCTTGCTTGTCGCCGGTTTACTCCCCCAACTCTAAGCCTCTACCCAATTTTGAAACGCTCAATGCCAGCTCTAAATTACCGTTGGCAAGACTTGCCGGCGATACTCGGCCTAGCCGGGCTTTACGGTATATTGGCCAAGGTCGTACTGACTTACTTTTCCGCATCCGGCAACGTCACCTTGATCTGGTTTTCCGGGGGATTAGGCTTGGCGGTACTGTTGCAAAATGGCCTGAGGTATTGGCCGGGAATATTCATCGGCGCATTTGCCGCCGGCTTGATGGTTGACGATGCGCTGTGGCTTTCGGCATGTATAGCTATCGGCAATACCTTGGAATCGGTCTGTGCGGCTTGGTTGCTAAAGCGAAATTCGCGTTTCTCTGTTAGCCTGTCGCAGCCTCAGCATTTTCTCTGGTTGGCACTAATCGGCGCAATTTGTTCCGCGCTTAGCGCTGGCATCGGCCCCTTGTCCTTATGGCTGGCGGGGCTTATTTCTACTAGCCACGCGGCCGAAACAACCTTGCATTGGTGGATGGCCGATGTGTTCGGCATCATCTTCACCACCCCGCTATTACTGATTTGGCATGGCTGGCCTAGCAACTGGTTCCGCATAACTCGTTTACCGGAAACATTGCTTTTTGTGGGCTTTACCTTCCTCAGCGGCCAAGTTCTGTTTTCCGGTTGGTTCTTACCGCAATTAAAATTTTCTCCGCATACCTATTGGACTTTTTTCTTCATTCTTTGGGGCGCCATGCGCTTCGGCAGGCATGGTGTCGCACTAGTACTGGCGATTACGGCATTCCAGGCGCTCTATGGCGCCGCTCATCACACGGGCCGCTTCGCTTACGACCTGGAAGAAAGCGATCTGTTTAATTTTTGGCTGTACATGGCTACCCTGTCGTCCAGCGGCGTCGTCCTGGCGTTAACGCTGCATAAAAACCGCCAGGCAGCACGAGTTTTACTGGAAAGCGAACGCCGTTTAAAAGCCATCATCGACGCGTCGCCGGTTCCTCAAGCGATTTACGACGCCGAAGGCAAATTCACATTGCTAAATCCGGCTTTCAACAAAGCTTTCGGTTACACACTGGACGACATTAAAACGCTTGACGAATGGTGGCCTAAAGCATATCCGGACCCTAGCTACCGTCGAACAATTATGGAATCCTGGTTGGAGTTGTCTGATAAACCCCGTCTCACGCAAGGTTTCGAAACCATCCAAGCGGAAATTTATTGCAAGCACGGCGAGCGGCGCACCGTACTGGCTGGCTCGGTATCACTAGGCGAATCGTATGTCGGAGACAATCTGGCCATTTTGTTCGATATTACCGAGCAACTAAAATCCGAAAAAGCGCTGATCGAATCTAACCTGTTACTGCAAACCATCCTGGAAACCTTGCCGATCCGAGTGTTCTGGAAGGACCTGGATTCTCGCTATTTGGGCTGCAACGCGCTATTTGCCTGCGATGCCGGACAACATAGCTCAAAGGATTTAATCGGGAAGGACGATCACCAGCTTAATTGGGCTCAACAAGCACCCATTTACCGTGCGGACGATCGCCAGGTAATCACATCGGGCACGGGCAAACTGGCATATGAAGAACCGCAAACCACGCCTGCCGGCAATACCATTTGGCTACGCACTTCGAAAATACCCTTACGCAATTCCGATCATGAAATTATCGGGGTTTTAGGCATCTACGAAGACATTAGTGAGAATAAAGCCCGAGAAAACGCATTAGCCCAATCCGTTTCCTTGCTAAAGGCTACCTTGGAAGCCACGGCCGACGGCATTTTGGTCGTCAGCCTCCAACGCCAAATCGTTACTTACAACCAGCGCTTTTTTGAACTTTGGCAGTTGCCCAACACTGCGGTTGGAGAAGATAAAGACGATACAACGCTTTTGAATTTAGCCATTAAGCAGCTAAAAAACCCCGGCGAGTTTTTCGACAAAGTCCAGGCACTCTACAATCACCCCGACGCAGAAAGTTACGACTTGATCGAATTCAGCGATGGCCGGATTTTTGAACGTTATTCCAAGCCGCAAAGCATCGCCGACAAAATCGTTGGCCGCGTTTGGAGTTTTCGCGATATAAGCAATCAACATCGCGCGGAACGAGCGCTAAAACAGAAAGAATATTATCAACGCGCCTTGCTGGATAACATTCCGCATGCGATTTGGCTAAAAGATACCGAAAGTAGATTGCTGGCGGTCAACCAGGAGTTTGCCAACGTATTTTCCGCCGAAAACCCGGAAGCACTGGTCGGCAAAAACGATTTCGACATCGCCCCACCGGAACTGGCCGAAAGTTATCTCGCCGATGACCGCCGCGCGTTGGCTTTAAGGGATAAGTTGATAGTCGAAGAAGAAATTGTTGATCGCGGCGTACGCAAATGGTTCGAGACCTATAAAGCGCCGGTAATGGATGAGCAAGGCCAGTTGCTGGGTACAGTGGGTTTTGCCCGCGACATCAGCGAGCTGCGCAAAACCGAGGAAAACCTGAGATTGGCGGCTCTGGTTTACCATAACAGCAGCGAAGCGATGATAGTGGTGGACAGCGATAACACCATCCTCAGCGTCAACCCCGCGTTTACCACGATGACCGGCTATACGCAGGAAGAGGTTGTCGGTAAAAACCCGCATATCCTCAGTTCCGGCGAACATGATGCGACGTTTTACCGAGAGCTATGGGCCGCGCTGGATACTACCGGCGCTTGGCGTGGAGAAATAAAAAATCGCTGTAAGGACGGCCGCCTGTTCGTCGAAGAACTGGCCATCAACACCATCTATAACGCAGAAGGCAAGCCGCAACGCCGGGTTGCACTGTTTTCCGACATTACTCAACGCAAGCAATCCGAGGAACAAATCTGGCGGCAAGCCAACTTCGATCCGCTAACCGGTCTGCCTAATCGGCGCATGTTCCGCGACCGGCTGGAACTGGAAATCAAAAAAGCCCATCGCATGGGACAGTTGTTTGCACTGTTGTTTATCGACCTGGACCGCTTCAAGGAAATCAACGATACGCTGGGCCACGACATGGGCGACAACTTACTGAAGGAAACCGCGCGGCGCTTGCAGACCTGTGTGCGGGAGTCCGATACCGTGGCTCGCTTGGGCGGCGACGAGTTCACGATTATCTTAAGCGAGCTGGATTGCATCGAAGTATCCGAACCGATAGCTAAAAACCTGCTGCAAAAACTCAGTGCGCCGTTCAGCTTGGACGGCGAACTGGCTTATGTCTCCGCGAGTATCGGTATCACATTTTATCCAAACGACAGCACCGATTTAAGCCAATTACAAAAAAATGCCGATCAGGCCATGTACGCCGCCAAAAACCAGGGCCGTAACAACTACCGCTTCTTTACCAAAGCCTTACAGGACGCGCTGGAAGCTCGCGCCGCGATGCTTGGCGACTTACGTATCGCGCTGGCCAACGCGCAGTTTTTGCTGTGTTATCAACCTATCGTCGACTTGCTGAACGGCGAAGTCCACAAAGCGGAAGCCTTGCTACGCTGGCATCATCCAAAGCGTGGCTTGATTAGCCCGGCGGAATTTATACCGCTGGCGGAAGAAACCGGACTAATCAGAGAAATCGGCGATTGGGTATTCGAAACCGCGGCGCGACAAGTGCAAAACTGGCGAGCCACTATCCATCCCGAATTTCAAATCAGCGTCAACAAATCTCCGGTGCAATTTCAAAGCGCCGAGCATGCCCCTGAAGACTGGTTCACCTATTTGCACCGACTGGGCTTGTCCGGGCAAAGTATTGTGGTGGAAATTACCGAAGGCTTGCTGTTGGACGCCAATCTCGCCGTGCATAATCATTTAATGGCATTCCGCGACGCCGGTATGCAAGTAGCGATAGACGACTTCGGCACCGGCTATTCGGCATTGTCCTACCTGAAAAAATTCGACATCGATTATCTGAAGATAGACCAGTCGTTCATCGGAAATTTATCGGCAAACTCGAACGACTATGTGCTCTGCGAAGCCATCATCGTGATGGCGCATAAACTGGGTTTAAAAGTCATCGCGGAAGGCGTGGAAACCGAGCAGCAACGCGATTTGCTGACCGCTATCAATTGCGATTACGCTCAGGGCTATTTGTTCGCCAAACCGCTGCCTGCGGCATTGTTTGAACAGCAATTCGGTAAATCGAGATAATGGTCAGTCCCCCGCGCTACAGCCTAAACAGCGCTAATCACCACGCCATCGGGCTTCAAGCTCAAGGTCAAATCGCCGCGTAATAAGCCCTGCAACTCCCGGCCAGCCATGTTGTACCGCCAGCCGTGCAACAACAGGCAATCCTCATCGCCGGATAGTAATTGTTCCAAATCCTTGCGGGTAGCCAAGATGATGGGATTCAGGGAGTTTTCCTCGGCGCGGATTCTGACCACCGCGCTCAGGACATCCAGTATCGCTTCATGCTGCTGGGTTTTCTTGCCAGCTTGATCTTTTTCAGCCAGGGGTTTGGGCGGACGTTGTTTGGCGCTATCGATCAATTCGCAAATCGCCTTGCCATAACGATTGACGGTACGGTCGTTGATGTTGCGAATCTTGGCTAGATCGGCCAAGGTCACGGGTTGTAATTTGCCAAGTTCCAGCAGCAAATCGTCCTGCAACAGCCAACTGCGCGGTTTGTTTTCTTGCTGTGCGGTACGTTCGCGCCATTCGGTAAGACTCTGCATGATCGATAACTGCTTGCCGGTCAACTTGTTTTTGCCGCGAATCTTCAACCAGGCATTTTCCGGCGATAATTGGTATAGCTCCGGATCATTCAACAAGGCAAAATCGCTCTCCAACCAGTTTGAGCGTCCCAATTTTTCGAGTTGCTCGCACATGATTTTGTAGATCTTGCACAGGTAAATCACATCGTCGGCGGCATACTGAATTTGATCCTCGCTCAAGGGCCGTTCCGACCAGTCGGTGCGGGTATGCGCCTTGCTGAGATTGACGTTCAGAAAGCTGGATACCAGCATCGCGTAGCCGGGATTTTCCTGAAAACCCAGCAGCGGCGCGGCAATTTGGGTATCGAAAATCGGGCCAGGAATTTTGCCGGTAATCTGGTAAAAAATTTCCAGATCCTGCCGGCAGGAATGCAATACTTTGACAATATCAGGATTGTAAATCGCGTCTAACAACGGGGTTAAATCGGCAATTGCCAAGGGATCGACACAAGCGACCCAGCCCGGCGCGGCTATTTGCAGCAAACAAAACTTGGGGTAATAGGTTTTTTCGCGGAGAAATTCGGTATCCAGGGCTATCCATGGCTCCTGGCTGATCAGTTGGCAAAGGCTATCGAGTTGATCCGGGCGGTTGATATATTGAATAGTCATAGTCGCTATGGCAATTAACAGGGCTTGCCGAAAAACGGCGTGACTGCGCATTTTACCCCGTCGGGCAACGAATGACTTAAATATTCCGGAATTGACAGGCTCGACGCGAAACAGGAATTTTTCCTTTTTATTTTCAGGAATGGAACCCCCGGCCCAGCTTGTTTACCATGCCGCTTTTGTTTTGTATTACTCAGGTAAAGTTATGAAAAAAGTTG
>FSSH01005744.1_pt1 | contig 13023 bp, 13 predicted proteins | sample 1166101 | NCBI WGS metagenome assembly FSSH01 (sample SAMEA32972668, study PRJEB13176) | freshwater metagenome | biome: Drinking water system; feature: Biomass in drinking water that filtered by 0.45 um membrane; material: drinking water | place: USA | collected 2012-12-20 | depth 0 m | reverse complement strand
AGCGCCAGGCGATCAACGCCCCGATCCAGGGCTCGGCCGCCGACATCATCCGCCGGGCGATGATCCGGATGGAGGAGGCCCTGCGGGCCGAGCACCTGTCGGTGAAGATGCTGCTGCAGGTGCACGACGAACTGGTCTTCGAGGCTTCCGAGGACGAGGTCGAGAAGGCTCTGCCGGTGATCTCGCGGGTGATGGTCGAGGCGCCGGCGCCCGCCCTGACGCTACGGGTTCCGCTGATGGTCGAGGCGCGGGCGGCGGGGAACTGGGAGGAGGCGCATTGATCCTCCTCGCGACGTAACTATATTGATCGATTATTTCAGCCTTCAAATCGTTTGTCTTCACCGATGAGAAAATCTCTTCCGTTTTTTGGCACTGGAAAACCGTATCCTTCATCCGGTTTTTCCCAGAAAAGCTGCCCTTTCGAGTGATAGTCACTCATATAAAGATCTAATCCCAATTTTTGTAATGAAATATGCAGAGCTTGCACTGAATCCACTCCATACCCCTCACTGACCCTAGTATCATTCGGCCAATCGATCTCGTATTTGCATTTCCAGGAAGTGCCTTCAATCTCAGGTATATAAATCCTGATTTGGACGTCGATGACTGCACCGGATTTCCTGATGCGCAATAATCTGGTAGCGATAATCATAATATGCTCCTAATAATTGAGTGGAGGTATCGTATGCCCTCGTTCGCATGCCACAAGGCGAACCATGGCTTGGGCATAACAACCGCTAATTCCGACCATGCGACACTGAAAGACATCGCGCTTGTACTGCTCGTCACGGAATTCTTGCGAACGTGCCGCCAGTCGAGTTCGTCTGGTTGGCAGCGGGTTTTTAGGGACCACGCTGTCTTCTGAATAAGTATCCCCTACCCACTGGCCTCCTCCTGATTGACCGGCAGGAACACGCGGTTGATCTCTGTTGAAATCCTTGATGATTAATATTCTTTGTAAATGCAAAGTCTCAAGCTTGAGATTCAGCAGATGAAGCTCGATATCGAGAGGGCTTACTTTTGCATCAACTCGATCGAGCACGCGCATTTTCCAAAAAGATTTCACGCTCCTATAATAGGATCTAAGTCCTATTATCAATAGGGTTCTTTAAGGGTCTAGAGTCAAAAATGAGGCAGTCGTGAAAACCGCGTTGTCCCGTCAGCCGAATCCCAGAGCGATCGGAGCGGCAGATATTCGACGCGCCGCTCGTAGGAAGCGCGTAGAAACGGGCATGACCTCCCCATGACGTGGTCGCCGTGAGTCGTCACTTCTGGTCCGAGCCCTGCGTCCCTGCGCCCCGGCTGCCTTGCGGGTTTTCGTGGCATACAGGGCACCAAGGCACAGCGTGGGGATGCAATGGGCCTCGTCCAGTACGCCCTGAAGTTCCGGATCACGATATACGTCCTCGCCGTGCTGATGATGCTCGGCGGCGCGGCTGCCGTGGTGGTGGCGCCCAAAGACGTGCTGCCCACCGTCGACATCCCGGTCGTCGTGGTGGTCTGGACCTATAACGGCCTCTCCACATCGGAGATGGAACGGCGCATCACGACCTACGCCGAGTTCTCCCTCTCGAACAACGTCAACAACATCGCCAGGATGGAATCGACGACCCTCCAGGGCACGGCGATCCAGAAGGTCTATTTCGACCAGTCGGTGAGCATCGACCTCGCCATCACCCAGGTCGTCTCGGCGATGAACTCGATCCGCTCGACGATGCCGCCCGGCGTGCAGCCGCCCATCGTCCTACGGTTCTCGGCCTCGACGGTGCCGGTCATCCAGCTCTCGCTCACCTCCGAGAAGGAGAGCCTGACCAAGGTCTTCGATTACGCCCAATTCCGCATTCGCCAGCGCCTGACACAGGTGCCGGGCTCGACCCTGCCCTCGCCCTTCGGCGGTACGCCGCGCCAGATCATGGTCGATCTCGACCTGCACGCCCTCCAGGCGCTGGGGCTGACGGCCCTCGACGTCACCAACGCGATCACGGCGCAGAACCTCACGATCCCGTCTGGCCTCGCCAAGATCGGCGAGCAGCAATACCCGATCCAGCTCAACGCCTCGCCAGAGACGATCGACGCCCTGAACCTCATCCCGATCAAGGTGGTGTCAGGGCAGCCGGTGCTCGTCCGCGACGTGGCGTTCGTCCGCGACGGCGGGCCTCCGCAGGTCAACATCGTGCGGGCCGACGGCTCGCAATCGGTGCTCATGCGGATCTTCAAGAACGGCACCGCCTCGACGCTGGACGTCGTCAACAACGTCAAGAAGGCCCTGCCGGACATCCGCGCCGCCGCCCCGGAGGGAATGGCCCTGCGCGAGCTCTTCGACCAATCGGTCTTCGTCTCGGCGGCGATCGAGGGCGTGATCCACGAGGCGGTGATCGCGGCCGGGCTGACCGGCCTGACGATCCTCCTGTTCCTCGGCTCGTGGCGCTCGACCATCGTGGTGCTGGTCTCGATCCCGCTCTCGATCCTGACCTCGCTCGCCCTCCTGGCGGCACTCGGGGAGACCATCAACGTCATGACCCTCGGCGGCCTCGCGCTCGCCGTCGGCATCCTCGTCGACGACGCCACCGTGGCGATCGAGAACACCCACCGGATGTTCGAGGAGGGCGAGCCGTTCCGCAAATCCGTGGTGGAGGGTGCCGCCGGCATCGCCAAGCCCGCTCTGATCTCGACGCTGGCGATCTGCGCTGCCTTCGTCTCGGTCTTCGCGCTCGCGGACACGCCGAAATACCTGTTCACGCCGCAGGCTCTGGCGGTCGTGTTCGCGATGCTGACCTCCTACGTCCTGTCGCGCACCCTCGTTCCGGTCCTCATCGACGTGCTGGTGGCGCCCGAATATGCCGCCCGCCACGGTGAGGTTCGCGAAGCACCGCGACGCGGCAGGATCATGCGCGCGGCCGGTTGGATCTTCGGTCCCATCGGGCGCCTTGCCGGCCGTTTCCGTCACGGCTTCGAGGCGTGGTTCGGACGCTTCCAGCGCGGTTACCTCGGGCTTCTGCACGTGGTGCTGGCGCGCCGGATCACGACCCTGGCGATCGTGGCGATGCTGTTTGCCGGCACCGCCGGGCTCTTCACCGTCGTCGGCCAGGACTACTTCCCGCAGGTCGCATCGAGCCAGATGACGCTGCATCTGCGCACCCGTCCGGGCATGCGAATCGAGGCGGCGGAGCAGGTCTTCGCGCAGGTCGAGAAAGCGGTGCGCGAGGTGGTTCCCGAGGGCGAGGTCGAGCAGGTCCTCTCCAATATCGGGCTGCCGGCGAACAACTATAACTTCGCGTTCTCGGACGGGTCCTTCGTCGCCTATAACGACGGCCAGATGCTGATCAACCTCAAGAAGGGACACGGCCCGGTCGCAGAATACACCAAGCGCCTGCGCGAAGTGCTGCGCGAGCGTTTCCCCGACGTCGTGGCGTATTTCCAGCCCTCCGACATCATCACCCAGATCCTCAATTTCGGTACGCTGGCGCAGATCGACATCCAGGTCTCCGGCCGCAACACCGCCAAGGACCTCGAAGCCGCACAGAACATCGTCCGACGCCTCAAGGAGGTCCGCGGCGCCGTCGACGTGCGGCTGCACCAGATCGTCGGAACGCCGCAATTCTTCGTCGATGTCGACCGCAATCTCGCCTCGGAACTCGGGCTGACGCAGCAGCAGGTCGGGCAGGCGATCAACGTCTCGCTGTCGGGCTCCTTCCAGGTGACGCCGAACTTCTGGGCCGACCCGAAGACCGGCATTCCCTACCAGCTCTGGGTGCAGACTCCGGAATACCGTAACGATTCCCTCACGGCCCTCCAGAACACGCCGCTGCTCGTGGCGGCCAACAGCGACGCGCCCGGGGTGCTTACCCTGCTCTCCAGCGTCTCCACCATGCGGCGGCAAGGCTCGCAGTCGGTGATCAACCACGTCAACACGCAGCCGACCTTCAACATTTACGCCGCGGTCCAGGATTCCGATCTCGGCTCTGTGGCGCGGGAGATCCGCCAGATCGTCGAGGAGGAGCAGAAGGGTCTGCCGGCCCCCGACAAGATCACGGTGCGAGGCCAGATCGAGAACATGCAATCGGCCTTCTTCCGCATGGGCGTCGGCCTCTCGATCGCGCTGGTGGCGGTCTACCTCCTGATGGCCGTGAACTTCCAGAGCTGGGGCGACCCCTTCGTTGTGCTGGCCGCCCTGCCGCTCGCCTTCTGCGGGATCGTCGCAAGCCTGTTCATCACCGGAACGACATTCTCGATTCCGTCATTGTTCGGAGCGATCATGTCGGTGGGCATCGCCTCCGCCAACTCGATCCTGCTCGTCACCTTCGCGCGTGAGCACCGCGAGGCAACGGGCTGTAGCGCACGTGAGGCGGCGATCCTCGCCGGCGAGACACGGCTGCGCCCGGTGCTGATGACCGCGGGCGCCATGTTCCTCGGCTTGATCCCGATGGCGCTCGGTACCGGCGAGGGCGCCGAGCAGAACGCGGCCGTGGCACGGGCCGTGATGGGCGGCATCGCGCTCGGGACGCCCGCGACGCTGCTGTTCGTGCCCTTCCTCTACGCGCACCTGCGGCGCGGCGAGGTGCGGCCTCTGGAAGACTACGCGTGAGGGCATCGATGACGAGGCAGGGGCGGTCGTGACAGGACAGGGCCATCGGCGCGACTCCGGCGAAACCCTGTCCGGCGAGGTGCCGCCTCCGCCGCGCAAGGGGCCGTTCGTCCTCGTCGCGCTCGTGGCGATCGGGCTGCTCACGTATGGCGGCTACGGCCAGTGGCAACGGCGGGCCGATGCGGCCGAGACGCAGCGCAAGGTCAAGGAATTCGTGCCGAAGCTGCGCACGGCCTCCGTCGAGCGCGTCGACCGGCCGGTCGAGCTGACCCTGCCGGGCCAGACCGACGCCTTCGCCAAGGCGGCCCTCTATGCCCGCGCCACGGGCTACATCGCCGAGCGCAAGGTCGATATCGGCACGCGCGTGAAGCGCGGGGACGTTCTCCTGCGCATCGCGGCTCCCGATCTCGACCAGCAACTCGCCCAGGCCGAGGCGCAGGTCGGGCAGATGGAGGCGCAGCTCCTCCAGGCGAAGGCGATGGTTGATCAGGCCCGCGCCAATGTGAATCTCGCCAACGTCACCAACAACCGCACCTCGACCCTCGCGGTCCAGGGCTGGGCCTCGAAGCAGAACGCCGACAACTCGCAGGCGACCGTGCTGAGCCAGGGCGCGACGCTCGCCTCGGCGGAGGCCGGGGTGAAGGTGGCTGAGGCGAACATCAAGGCACAGGTCGCCACCGTGAACCGCCTCAAGGCGCTCGCGGGCTTCAAGGACGTCGTCGCGCCCTTCGACGGAGTCGTCACCACTCGCAGCGTCGATGTCGGCGACCTCGTCCATGCCGACGGGACCGGCACGGCGCTCCTCACCATGGACCGCGACGACATCCTGCGCGTCTCGGTGAACGTGCCTCAGAGCGTCGCCATCGGCGTGAAGCCGGGCCTTTCGGCGACGATCAAGGTGCCGCAGATGCCCGACCGCAGTTTCACCGGCGAGGTCGAGCGCAGCTCGGTCGCCCTGCTGACCTCGTCGCGCACCCTGACGACCCAGGTCGACGTGGCGAACAAGGAGGGTGCCCTGAGGGCCGGCCTCTACGTCTACGTGACCCTCAAGATCCCCCGGACCGAGCCGTCCGTCACGATCCCGGCCGAAGCCCTGGTCTTCAACCAGGGCGGAACCCAGGTCGCGGTCGCCCGCGACGACGGCACGGTTCAGTGGCGCACCATCCAGATCGGACGAGACCGCGGAACCGTCATCGAGCTCACCAAGGGCCTCGATGGTAGCGAGCAGGTGATCCTGAGCCCGCCGATCGGCCTACGCGACGGCCAGAAGGTGGAGCGGGCTGTGCCGCCGGTAGAGAAGGAAACGCCGCCGCGACAGGCGGCGGCGCGCTGACAGCGCGAGTGCTGGCATCGCAACCGCTCGATTCACGCGGCTTGCGCATACCCCCGATCCGGCCGAGAGGGTGGCCCACAGTGGCGCCGGACCCCATCTCGCCTTCATGCTCGACCGAACACCCTCCGACGCCCTCGACCGCGCCCGCTTTGCGGCGATTGCGGCGGCAATCACCTGCGTCGCCGTCGTCGGGATCGGTTTGAGCCTTTCGATCCCGCTCCTCTCCCTCGAAATGTCCCGCATGGGTGCCTCGAGCACCCTCATCGGGATCAACACGGCAGTGGCGGGCCTTGCCAGCATCGTGACCGTGCCCTTCGTGCCGGCGCTCGCCGCGCGGGTCGGCGTGGTCCGCCTTCTCATCTGGTCCATCGCCATCGGCGCGCTGACTTTGATCGCGTTCAAGCTGCTCCCGACGATCGGGTGGTGGTTCGTGCTGCGCTTCGTGTTCTCGGCGATGCTCGGGGTCCTCTTCGTCCTGTCCGAATTCTGGATCAACGAAGCGGCGCCGCCGGCCCGGCGCGGTCTCGTCATGGGCATCTACGCCACCGTTCTGGCACTCGGCTTCGCGGTCGGGCCGACGCTGCTCACCGTGCTCGGAACGGAAGGCTTCGCCCCCTATTTCGCAGGAGCCGGATTGTTCATTCTCGGGATGATCCCGCTGGTCCTCGCGCGCGGCCTCTCTCCAGCCATGGCCCGCGGACGGGGCATGCCCTTCCTCGCCTATCTGCGGCTCGCGCCGGCTGCCACTTTCGCGGCCCTGGTCTACGGCGCGGTCGAGACCGGCGGCTTCGCGATCCTGCCCCTCTACGGCCTGCGCATCGGCTACGAGGCGGCGACCGCGGCCGGCCTCGTCAGCCTGATGGCGCTCGGCAACGTCCTGTTCCAGATCCCGTTCGGATGGCTCTCCGACCGCTTCGACCGCCGCCTCATCCTCCTCACCTCGGCGATCGGAGGCGCCATCGGGGCGGCCTTGATCCCGGCCGCCTCCGTCTCGTTTCCGGCTTTGGCCGCCCTGCTCATCGTCTGGGGTGGCCTCGCCGGCACGCTCTACACTGTCGGTCTCGCCCATCTCGGCGCTACCGTCAGCGGGCGGGAGCTCGCCGGTGCGAACGCCGCCTTCATCGTGCTCTACAATGTCGGCCTGATGCTCGGGCCGCCGATCATCGGCGGCGGCATGGACCTGATGCCCCCGCAGGGCTTCGCCCATGCACTGTGCGGGCTGTTCCTGGCCTATGCCGCCCTTGTGCTCTGGCGCCTGCGAACAGCGGCTCCATCTTGACGCGAAGGCTCCGATCGGGCATTGCCCACGCCGTATTCGGCCGGGCTTCTCCGGCCCTTTTGCGTTTCGCTCATGCGGAATGCCGCAAGCTCAGGAGCGCCGCGCCATGGCCAAGGCCGTCACCGTCAAGATCCGTCTCGTCTCCACTGCCGACACCGGGTACTTCTACGTCACCAAGAAGAACTCGCGCACGCAGACCGACAAGATGTCGATGAAGAAGTACGATCCCGTCGCGCGCAAGCACGTCGAGTTCAAGGAAGCCAAGATCAAGTAAGGGGCTTTTCGCCCGACCGCGTTCGATCCAGGCCGCCCCGCTACCGGGGGCGGCCTTTTTCGTGGGTCGTCTCGCTGACGCGTCCTAAGGCCATCGGCCCGCCTTCCCCAGTGCCGCGCAGGCACCGAGTCGCTTGTCGTCGCGGACCCGCCAGAACCGTCTCTCCGTGTTGGCCGGCCCGACGGCGACGAGGCACGCTGCCGTCGCCGGATCGAGCTCCGCCTGCAAGCCCGTGGAGATGGCTTCGGCATGACCTGATGAGACAAAGGCGATGTCGGTTGCGCGATCGCTCATGTCCCTGGGGGTCGAGATCGAGGTGGAGGCGCATTTACCCTTTACATCGGTATCCATCCGGTGGCCTGCGCCCGGCCGCCGCAGACTCGGAACATCGCCCGCAGGAGTCCGGTTGCCCGGTTCCTACGAGTCGAACGGTGGTCTGAGTATGCATGAACTTGTAACCTGCGTTTCCATGGGTTTGCCGCCCGACGACCGTGAACACCCCCTCGCCAACGAACTTCGCAGCTTCATCAAGGAACCGGACTTTCCCTGCGTCGGCGCGAAATCCGCGCTTTCTCGCGGGCAGATGCGCGTCCTCGTCGCAAGGGACATCGCCTCGGGATGGGACGACACGCGGATCTACCCGGCGCTCCTCGCCTTCATCGTTGGCTACCGGATCGACCCCGGTCTGTTCCAGAGCTTTGCCGTGATCTTCGAAGGGCCTGACCAGCTCTCCGAGGAGGAATTCGAGCGGCATCTGTGGGCGCGCGCGCAATCGATGTCGGACAAGGACAGCTTCCTCGGCCAGAACTACGATCCCCGTGTCGACCCGGACCCCGAGAATCCGCACTTTTCGCTCTCCTTCGGCGGCGAGGCCTTCTTCCTCGTCGGTCTGCATCCAGGGGCAAGCCGGCCTGCGAGACGGTTCTCGCATCCCGTGATCATCTTCAATCTGCGCGCTCAGTTCGAGCAGCTCAGGCGCGAGGGCCGCTACGAGAAGCTGCGCGCCTCGATCCTCGAACGCGACATTGCTCTCGCCGGCACGCCGAACCCGATGATCGCCCGGCACGGCGAAACCTCGGAGGCGCGCCAATACAGCGGCCGCGCCGTCGGCCAGGATTGGGTCTGTCCATTCAAAGGGCGGTCTTCCGACACCAAGGGCCGTCGCGATGCCGCCTGAGAGGGTCCGGGGCTACATCCCTCCCCGGTCAGGTACGGCCTTTACCCTCGACAAGGGCCAGCGCCTAAAGGTGATCGACCCGGAAGGTGAGCAGGTCGCGGACCTCCTCGCCTTTGCGCGGGCCGATCTCGATGAGGTCATCTCGTCTGGCCGCACCCTCGACTATGCCAGCCGGATCTTCCTGACGACGGGGGACCCGATCTATTCCAACCGCTCCAACGTGCTGCTGAGGATCGTCGAGGACACCGTCGGACGCCACGACTTTCTGCTCACGCCGTGTTCGGCCGACACCTTCAGGATCATCTACGGCGACGAGGCGCCCCACCGCGGTTGCTTCGGCAATCTCGCCGCGGCGCTCGAGCCTTACGGCATCTCCCCGGACCGCATCCCCGTCGCCTTCAACGTCTTCATGAACGTCACGGTCGATGGCGGCACGGGCGCCCTCACGGTCGAGGCTCCGTTGAGCCGGGCCGGCGACAGCGTCACCTTCGAGGCGGAGACGGATCTCGTCATCGGGCTCACGGCCTGCTCGGCTCTGCAATCGAACAACTACGCCTTCAAGCCGATCCGCTACGAGATCCTGCCTCCGGCTTACTGATCGCAAGCGTCACCGAACCTGTTCTGTCCGCCGGTTCGTGCTATGGCGACGGCCCCGCGCGAACAGGTCAGTCGAAAGCCCATGCGAACCATCGTCTATGCCGACGGCGGATGCGATCCCAACCCCGGTCCCGGCGGATGGGGTGTCTTCATTGCGGACCCGCAGGGCCCCGTCGAGCTCTGCGGCGGGGAGCGCGGAACCACCAACAACCGGATGGAACTCACCGCCGCGATCCGCGCGCTCTCCTACTTCCCCGAGGGCGCGGCGATCGAGATGCGCTGCGACAGCCAATACGTCGTGAAATCCGTCACCGAATGGATGAAGGGCTGGAAGGCACGGGGGTGGCGCACCGCCACCGGACCGGTCAAGAACATCGACCTGATGCAGGAGCTCGATGGGCTCGCCTCTCGCCGGGACGTGCGTTGGACCTGGGTCCGCGGACATACCGGCGAGGACGGAAACGAGCGCGCCGACCGCTTGGCGACGCGCGGCCGGCGCGAAGCCCTCGGACTGCCGGTTCCTCCCGCATCCGAGCCGGCAGCGCCATCGGCACCGGAGGCGGCAGAGCCCGTCCGCGAGCCTCGCACGGTGCCGGTCTCGATCGATGCGGGGCTCGGGCTCGAGTTATCGCGTCGCGCCAAGCTCGCCGGGACGACGCCGCGCGCCTTCGTCGAGGATGCGATCCGACTCGCCCTGGAGCTCGGCCCGGACGGCATGGCACGGGTTCGGGCTTCGCGATCCGGCGCCGGGGTCGCTTGAACGCTCCGCTTCCCACTCCCTTCTTCGCACGGCCTGCGGCCGAGGTCGCGGCTGACCTCATCGGCTGCACCCTTACGGTGGGGGAGGCGGGGGGCCTCATCGTCGAGACCGAGGCCTATGACGGCACCGATCCGGCCTCGCACAGCGTCAAGGGGCCGACCCGGCGCAACGCCAGCATGTTCGGCCCGCCCGCCCATGCCTACGTCTACCGCTCCTACGGCATGCACTGGTGCCTGAACCTCGTCTGTGAACCGGCAAGCGCCGTGCTGATCCGGGCAATCGAGCCTGCCTTCGGGATCGAGGCGATGCAACACCGGCGCGGTTTGAGCACCCGTCATCTCCTCTGCGCCGGTCCCGGCCGCCTGACTCAGGCGCTGGGGATCACCGGCGCGGATGACGGTCGTCCCCTCGCCGAGGCTGGCTTCGCCGTGATGACGGCGGCCGGGCCGGTGGACGTCGTCGCCGATCGCCGGATCGGCATCAGCCAGGCCGTGGAGCGGCCCTGGCGCTTCCTCGCGGCCGGCTCGCGCTTCGTCAGCCGCCCGCCGACTCGGGACGCCCTGCCCTGGAGGGTACCCCGTTAGCGGTCTAGGGTGAGGACTGGGTCCAGACGGGCGAGCAATGTCCCGAGTCCGGCTCGCCTCTAGTGCGCGGCGCGGCGAAGGCGAGCGGGGTTCAGACGACCGCGCCCGATGAGGACGAGATCCGTCGCCCATGACGAGGCGAGGAGGAGCACGCCAGTGAGGAGGACGACGGTGACATCCCTGGCGCCGACGATCGGGCCCATCGCCAATGCGAGGCCGATGAGGACGACGCCGAGGCGCTGAAGCAGGGGAGTGAGGTTCATCGGAGTCACCGTCGCCGTTCGATCGATGCGGCAACAGCTAACGATCAAGCATTGCCCAGGCATTTCCCTAAGCTTCCGGGCCGACGTCGGCGGTGCCGAACCGCACGGGCGCGACGTAGTCCCAACCAATCATAGGCCGAGACGTCCGCAGGACCGGGGCAGAGCACGAGGTGTAACCACGGCGGAAAATCGGCGAACTGGATCGGTGATCAAGGACACGGACAGTCCCTTGATCACACCAGGCACCTTCGGCAACTGGAATTGGCACGCTCGGAGCGGTCTATGCTGAACCTCTTTCCAGGCGCCGCGGTTTTCCTCGCCCCTCGCACGAAAGCTCGCCACGATGCTGCGCCGGTCTCTTCTCTCCCTCATCGCCGTCCTCTCCCTGGTCCTCGCCGGCCCAGGCTATGCGGCGAATTCCGCCCGGTTCTCGCCAGAAGCGTTCGAGGCGGCACAGAAAGCCGGCAAGCCGATCCTCGTCGAGGTCAGCGCGCCCTGGTGCCCGATCTGCAAGTCGCAGAAGGCGGTGCTCGCCAAGCTCGTCCGGGATCCGCGCTTCAAGAACCTGCAGATTTTCGACGTCGATTTCGACAGCCAGAAGGACGTCCTGCGCCGGTTCGACGCCCGCATGCAGAGCACGCTGATCGTGTTCAAGGGGACGAAGGAAGTCGGCCGCTCGGTCGGCGAGACGCAGGCCGAGTGGATCGAGGGACTCATCGAGAAGTCGCTGTGATCCAGCGCCCGGAACGAGGTTCGATGTTCGGTGTAGGCGGGAGAACCCGCCGATGAACGCAGAGCTCGGCCTCGCCTTCGTGGCAGGCATCCTCTCGGTGTTGTCGCCCTGCGTCCTGCCGCTGCTTCCGCTCGTCCTAGGCGCCGCCGCGTCCGAGCACCGTTACGGCCCAGCCGCCCTGGCACTGGGGCTCGCCCTGTCCTTCGTGGTGATCGGGCTGTTCGTCGCCACCATCGGGTTTGCGATCGGGCTCGATACCGGCATCTTCCGGATGGTCGCCGCGATCATGCTCGTCGCGGTCGGGCTGGTGCTCCTCCTCCCCGCAGCGCAAACCCGCCTCGCCGTTGCGGCGGGTCCGTTGAGCGACTGGACCGAGAACCGCTTCGGCGGCATCTCCACGACGGGTCTCTCGGGTCAGTTCGGCGTCGGCCTGCTGCTCGGCGCCGTCTGGAGCCCGTGTGTCGGCCCGACCCTCGGAGCCGCTTCGCTGCTCGCCTCCCAGGGTCGCGACCTTGGTTCCGTAGCTCTGACCATGCTGCTGTTCGGGCTCGGAGCTGCCCTGCCGCTCCTCATCCTCGGGACCCTGTCGCGCGAGATGCTGATGCGCTGGCGCGACCGGATGATGGGTATCGGAAAGGGCCTGAAAGCAGCCCTCGGTGCGATCCTGGTGGTCACCGGCGCGGCGATCCTCCTCGGAATCGACAAGAGCGTCGAAGCCGCATTGGTCGCCGCCTCGCCCGATTGGCTGACGGCCCTGACCACCCGTTTTTGAGGCATCCCGCAATGGTGCACCGCGTTTTGTCCGCTGGACAAAGCGGGCGGGCGGGATAGCATCGCCTCCATGCAGACGTCAGCACACACCACCGAGAGTTCTGGCTACCTCGACGGACAGTTCCTGGTTGCGATGCCGGGCTTGCTCGACGAGCGTTTCTCTCGCTCCGTCATCTATGTCTGCGCGCATTCCGCCGACGGGGCGATGGGGATCATCCTCAACAAGGCCGTCGACGACCTGAACATGCCCGACCTTTTGGTCCAGCTCGACATCGCGACAGAATCGGACGCGATCCGCCTGCGCGAGCGCATCGGCCACATGCCGGTGCTGATGGGCGGCCCGGTCGACGCCAAGCGCGGCTTCGTCCTGCACAGCGACGACTTCCATATCGCTCAATCGACGCTGCTCATCGACGACGGCATCTGCCTCACCGCCACGGTCGAGATCCTGCGGGCTATCGCCACGGGCGACGGGCCGGCCAACGCAGTGCTCGCCCTCGGTTATGCCGGCTGGCAGCCGGGGCAGCTCGAGACCGAGATCATGATCGTTGAGCAGGATACGACCAAAGAAGGTGGCCTCTTGCTTATCCACAGAGGTGAACTCGACGAGCACCTCACGACAGAGCACATGAGATTCAGCGAAGAACTTGGCCTCAGCAAAGTGGGG
>FSSH01000754.1_pt1 | contig 13032 bp, 11 predicted proteins | sample 1166101 | NCBI WGS metagenome assembly FSSH01 (sample SAMEA32972668, study PRJEB13176) | freshwater metagenome | biome: Drinking water system; feature: Biomass in drinking water that filtered by 0.45 um membrane; material: drinking water | place: USA | collected 2012-12-20 | depth 0 m | reverse complement strand
ATGAATAGGCGACGCCGCCGTCAACAGCGATCGTATCGCCCACCACGTAATCGCCCGCCCGGCTCGCGAGGAAGATCGCAACGCCGGCCATATCCTCGTCTGTCCCGATGCGCCCCGCCGGCACCATGCCGGCGACCGCGTCAGCGTGATCGCGCGCCGCCTTGTTCATCTCCGAGGCGAAGGCGCCGGGCGCAATGCCGGCGACGCAAATCTGATCCTTGATCAGCCGCGCGGCCATGCGGCGCGTCAGGTGAATGAGCGCGGCTTTCGACGCCTGATAGGAGTAGGTTTCCCAGGGATTGATGCGGATGCCGTCGATCGAGGCGATCATGATGACCTTGCCCGGCCTTTCCTTCGTCGCGGCGGCTTTGAGGCGGGCGTGAAAAACCTGCGTCAGAAAGAAAGGCGACTTGACGTTGAGATCCATCACCTTGTCCCAGCCGCTCTCGGGAAACTCGTCGAACTCAGCGCCCCACGCGGCGCCGGCGTTATTGACGAGAATGTCAAGCGCGGGTTCGTGATGGCCATAGGCGCGCTCAAGAATCTTGCAGCCTTCAACTGTCGCCACATCCTGCGGGATTGCTTTGCAGCGTCCGTATCGCGACAGCTCCTCCGCCGCCGCCTCGCACTGGTCGGCCTTGCGCGCGGAAATGTAAACGCGCGCGCCATGTTCCAGAAAGCCGCGCGCAATCATCTTGCCAATGCCGCGCGAGCCGCCGGTGATGAGCGCCGTGCGGTTTTCAAGGGAGAAGAGGGATTTCATCAGCTCGTACCTTCTTCAGATTTCATCAGCAAAAGGGCGGCGAACAAGGCGCCAATCAACAGGCATAACGGCGAATAGAGCACCAGATCGTTTGTGGCGAAAGGCTCGCTAGCTCTGGAGCCGGTCGCCGCGATCCAGAACCCGGCGGCCGCGCGGGCGAAAAAGACGAGCATCAGAGCGGCCGTCGCCGCCGTCACTACCCAGCGCGGGCCAAACGGCGCTATCCGCGCGCGCGCCAGAGCAAAAAGCCCAGCGACGAAGATAAGCGCGGCGATCGTGAGCGTCATCCACGCATCGGGCATGCGCTGCATTTCTGGAACGCCAATAACCGTGTCGATCAGCTCCTTTGTGGTCGCGCCCGGCCAGAGCCCGCCACATCCCCAATAGACGTGCAGGACGGCGATTACGCTGAGAATCCCGAATGTCAGGACCGCGATCGTTTTCATTATGGAATCGCGCCGCGGCGGCGCTGCGCTGGCGCCCTTCACAAAAGCATCTTCATGCCGCCTTCGGCGGCAGCGCTGCGGTCAAATGTGACGGTTTGCGTCACACCCGCAAGCGCGCCGATTTCAGCGATAAGCGCGTCAGCGAATTCTACCGATTTTCCTGCCTGAAAGACGCCAAGCGCCCGCCAGGCCGCTTCAGCGTTCTCCACCTTGACTTCCGCTGACCGCAGCAATCCCTCAATCGCCGAGGACAGGTCGCTTCTTGACACACGATAGGCGCGAGTCAAAACCCATGTCACTTCAGCGAGGACGACGACGCTGATGAAGCCCGGATTGTCGCGCGATAATCTGGAGAACAGGCGTGTTGCGATTTGCGATTGTTGAACGTCGTCTTGTGCGAGAAATCGCACGATCACATTAGTGTCGAGACCGATCACGCGCCTTTGGCTCCCGCGGCGATCGCCCGATCCATCTCACCCAGCGAAACGGGTTTGCCCGGTTTGCGAAGCATGCCCTTCAGCCGCTTCACCGGCAACGCCGCCGGCATCACGGCGAAATTGCCGTCTTCCATTCGTACGAAGCTGACCCGGTCTCCGGGGCCGACGCCAAGAGCGAGCCGGACTTCCTTCGGCAGCGTCAGCTGGCCTTTTGTCGTCAACGTCGCCGTGCTCATCGCCGCCGGTCCTTACAACAGGTAAGGCTTAAAGTACGGAATGCCAACCCCAAAATCAAGAACCGGGCAGGCCCTACTACGCCCCGAATTTCTCCCGCCACGCCGCCACCTGTTCATCCTCGATCTTCTTGAACAGCACGTCAGGCAAGGCGAACGCCGTCCCCGGCGCCACGCGCTCCAGCGCCGCTTTCGCTGACGCCGGCCAGCGCTCCCTTGCGAGATTGATTCCGAACACCGCCGCCATTTTCGCCGCCGTCTGCGGAATGAAAGNNAAAGGCGATGACAGCGTCGCGAAGAGCGCAATGAGATTGAGCCCCGCCCTTACGCCGGCCGCGGCGCGCGCGGGATCGGTCTTGAACGCCGTCCACGGCGCGGCGATCTGCAGATATTCGTTTCCCGCGACCCAGATGCCGCGCAGTTCCGCGCAGGCCTTGCGGAACTCCATCGCGTCGAGCGCTGCTGTATAGGCGGCGATTTTCTCGTCGAGCGAGGCGACGAGCTTTTCTTCGGTGTCGCCATAGGCCCCCTCGCCCGGGACTTTTTCGCCGAACTTCGCGGCGCAAAAGCGCGTGATGCGGTTGACAAAATTGCCGAGCACGTCGGCGAGGTCCTTGTTCACGACGCCGGCGAAATGTTCGAGCGTGAAGGACGCATCGTCCGACTCCGGCGCGTTGGCCATCAGGTGCCAGCGCCAGTAATCGGCGGGCAGCAATTCCAGCGCCTGGTCCATGAAGATGCCGCGGTTCTGGCTCGTTGAGAATTTTCCGCCATACCAGGTCAGCCAGTTGAGCGACTTCAGCGTGTCAACGAGTTTCCACGGCTCTTTCGAACCGAGGATCGTCACCGGGAACGAGACCGTGTGGAAAGCGACATTGTCCTTGCCCATGAACTGGACATAGCGAACGTCCGCGGCGCCCTCATCAAGCCGCCACCATGATCGCCAGTTGCGGCCTGCGCCGGCGCCCGCCCATTCCTCCGTACACCCGATATATTCAATCGGGGCGTCGAACCAGACGTAGAAGACTTTCTTGTCGAAGCCAGGACGCGGTTTTCCTTCATAAGCGACCGGCACGCCCCAATAAAGATCGCGGGTGATTGAGCGGTCCTGCAGGCCTTCCTTGATCCATTTGCCGGCGATCGATTTCGTAAGGTGCGGCCAGTCCTCCTTCGACGCGATCCACGCCGCGATCGCGTCCTGCATTTTCGACTGCAGGAGGTAGAGATGCTTCGTCTCCCGCACTTCGATATTGCGGGAGCCGGAAATTGAGGAATAGGGATTTTTCAGCTCGATCGGGTCGAGCAGCGTCCCGCAATTATCGCACTGGTCTCCGCGCGCCTTTTCATATTCGCAGTTGGGGCAGGTCCCCTCGACATAGCGGTCAGGCAGGAAGCGCGCGTCATCGATTGAGTAGATCTGCCGGTCCGTGCGTTCATCGATAAGGCCGTTGTCTTCAAGAACCTTCGCAAAATGCTGGGTCAGGCGCTTGTTGGGCGCATTCGACGAGCGGCCGAAATGATCGAAGGAAAGGCCGAACTCGGCGCAGGCGCGCTTTTGAGTGTCGTGCTGCTCGGCGCAATAGGTCTCAACATCCTGGCCGGCCGCGCGCGCGGCAAGCTCGGCCGGCGTGCCGTGCTCATCCGTCGCGCAGAGGAACAAGACCTCATTCCCGCGCGCGCGCTGCACCCGCGCATAGACATCCGCCGGCAGCATCGAGCCGACCAGGTTGCCGAGATGCTTGATGCCGTTGATGTAAGGAAGCGCGGAGGTGATGAGGATGCGGGCCATGGCCCCTTCAAAAGGCTTTTCGACCGATGGCGTCAACAGGCGTTCGGCCGCCGCCCGCATTCTGGCCGGAAATTTGAATTTCATCGCTGAAAGCGCCAGCCGAAGCCTGTTCCGGGCGCCCAGTTGCGCCGAACCGGGACGCCGCGGGGACAGGCATGGCGGCCAGCGGGATACACGCCCTGCGTACCGGGCGTGGTGGGGGCAAGGCGCTCGCGATGGTATTCTCGCGGGCGCCTTGTTTATTTCAGCCCTTTTTTCCGGGCGGATAGGTCTTCTTCATATAGGCCCAGGACTTGGCGATGATCTGGCCGAGGACGCCGGCGTCGACGTCCTCAAGCTTGTTCACGTAAAGGCAGCTGTTGCCCATCTTGTGCTTGCCAAGGCGCGCGTAGAGCGGATCGTTCTCCGGCACGCCGCCGATGATGTAGAAAACCATCGCCGACCCGCGCGGCGAGAAGCCCGCCGCGCACATGTCGCCTTCGCGCCCTGACTCATATTTGTAGTGATAGGAGCCATAGCCGACGATCGAGGGGCCCCACATTTTCGGCTCGGCGCCGGTGATCGCCTTATACATCGACAGCGCCGCCAGCGCGTCGGCGCGGCGTATGGGATTTTGGACCTTGGCGATGAAGTCCTTGACGCTGACTTCGGTCGGCTTCGTTTTCGCATCGCTTTTCTTCGCCGCAGCCTTGGGCTTGGCGGCCTTCTTCGCCGGGGCTTTTTTCGCGACTTTCTTCTTCGCTGGCGCCATTTAGGGCTCCTTCAGGGCTTCACGACCTCTGGCTTCGGCGGCCGCCCAATCCGCCGGCAAGCGCCGGGACGTCCAGAAAAATGCGAAGGCGGCGAGAAGGCTTGTCGCACCTAGCGTTGTCAGCGCGAGCTTCAGTCCTATCACGTCGCCATATGACTTTGCGAACACGTCGGAAATCCAACCGACCCACAACGGCGCGAAGCCAAGTGCGAAAAGGTTGAGGATGAGGAACAGGAACGCGATCGCGAAAGCGCGCAGCCGCACCGGCGCGAGCGTTTGAATGAGCGCAAAGGACGGCCCGAGATAAAGGCCAAGGCCGAACAGGAACGGCGCCGACCAGAAGAACGCCCAGAACGGCGCCCCCGCCCAGGTAGAAAGGAAACCGGCGGGGATCGTCAGCAACATGCCAAGACCGGGAANNACAAGATAGGCGCGCTTGTCATTCTTGCCGAATTTGTCCGTCAGCCAGCCGCCCGCCCATGTGCCGAGGCCGTAAACGACCCCGTTCAAAACGCCGAGCGGCACGGTAATCTCCGTGTACGACAATTCAAAAGTGCGTTTGTAAAAGTCGACGACCCAAAGACCGATGCCATAGCCGGTGAACGAAGCGAGCGCCGTCGCAACCGCAATGCCCCAATAGCTCGGAATCTTGACGAGTTCGGCGACGCCTTCCTTGAATCCGACCTTGCCGGCGCCGCCGTCCGTCGCGCCGCGGATCGGCTCCTTTACGGTCAGTTTCAGGATGATCGCGAGGAGAATGCCCGGCAGGCCGACAATGAAAAACGCGTTGCGCCAGCCGAGATTTTGCACGACCCAGCCGCCCGCGAGAAACGCCAACATCTGTCCGAACGGAATCCCCAACGAATAGATCGACAGCGCGGTTGAGCGCTTTTCCTTCGGGAAATAATCGGCGATCAGCGCGTGCGACGGCGGCGACCCGCCGGCTTCGCCGACGCCGACGCCGATGCGCGCAAGCGCCAAGTGAAGCGCGCTTTGCGCGAGCCCTGACAGCGCGGTGAATGCGGACCAGACGGCCAGCGACACCGAAACGATTGACACGCGGTTGAACCGGTCGGCGAGCCACGCGATCGGTACCCCGAGCGTCGTGTAGAGGACGGCGAAAGCAAGGCCCTTGAGAAGGCCCAGCATCGAGTCTGAGAGCCCGAGTTCCGCCTTGATCGCAGGCGAGACGATGGCGATGATCTGCCGGTCGACGAAATTGAACGTGTAGACAATCGTCAGTAGGCAGAGAACATACCAAGCGTAGGCGTCCGTCTTCGCGGCGGCCGGAGCCGCGGCCTGCGGAGCCTCGGCGGCGGCTTCGCTCAACGCACGAACCCGGTGACGCACGAAAAGCCGGCGCGGCCGATTGCGGCGACCGCGCGCGGATTGTCGAACTCAAGCAGCTGATCGATCGCCTTGCCCGGCGTGTCGGCGCGCGAAAGGCCGACCGTGTAGCGGGCGAGGTCACGCATATCCTCGTCCGACAATCGGTCGTCGAGATCGTCGACCATGCAGGCCGCCATTTTCGGCGACAGGCCGATCGCCTCGAATCGGTCGGCGAGCGTGACGCGCGCCGCCGTCGCGCAGGAGGCCAGCAGAAAAGCGGCGAAGGCGAGAGCGGCGAAGCGCATGGAGTTCCTCTTGGCGGCGATGATCTGCGATTTGGCTTTTGCAAGCGCCCGGAGCTTGCGTAAGATCGCCCCGTTGCGCAAGCGGCGAGCAAGGAATTCTCCATGAAAGCGATGATGAGCGTCGAGCCGGGCGGGCCGGACAGCCTCAAACTGATCGAGGCGCCGACGCCGGAGCCGGACCCGGGTCAAATCCGCGTCGCGGTGAAGGCCGCCGGCGTCAATTTCCCCGACACCCTCATCATCCGCGACATGTACCAGTTCCGCCCGCCGCGTCCCTTCGCGCCGGGCGGAGAAGTCGCGGGCCTCATCGACGCCGTTGGCGAGGGCGTGACGGCGTTCAGCCGCGGCGACCGCGTGCTGGCGATGACGTTGCACGGCGGATACGCGACGCATCTCGTCGTTGACGCAAAAGCGGCGGCGAAAATTCCGGACGCGATGCCCTTCGATGAGGCGGCCGGCTTTCTGATGACTTATGGCACGTCGCACTACGCGCTGAAGGATCGTGCGGCGTTGGCGCCGGGCGAGACGCTGTTCATTCTCGGCGCGGCGGGCGGTGTCGGCGCGGCGGCGATCGAGATCGGCAAGGCGATGGGGGCGAAGGTCATCGCCGGCGTTTCATCGCCGGAAAAAGCCGCCTTCGCGCGCGAGCTTGGCGCTGACGATTTCGTCATTTACCCTAGAGAGATCGACAAGGACGGGCAAAAGATCCTGTCGAACCAGATCAAGGCGGCTTGCGCCAACCAAGGTTCGAGCGACGGCGCGAATGTCGTCTATGACGCGGTCGGCGGCGACTACGCCGAGCCGGCCGTGCGCGCGCTCGCCTGGGAAGGGCGCTATCTCGTCGTCGGCTTCCCGGCGGGTATTCCGAAACTGCCGCTCAATTTGACCCTGCTGAAGAGCTGCCAGATCGTCGGCGTCTTTTGGGGCGCCTTCACGATGCGCAACCCGAAGCGGCACTGCGAACATGTCGCGGAGCTTTTTAATTGGTACAAAGAGGGGTTAATCCGCCCCCGCATCACCGCGCGGTTTCCTTTGGCGGCGGCGGGCGAGGCTTTGAAACTGGTTGAGGGGCGCGCGGTCCGCGGCAAAGCGGTTCTCATCATGGACTGACGCCGCGCGCGCGGCGCGGGCCTCGCCAAGGACATTGAAAGGAACCGTCTCATGAAGCTGTTCGCCCTTGCGGCCTTGATGCTCGCCGCCGCCGCTGCGCCGGCGCGCGCCGCCGGCTTTGATTCAACGTTGCGCGAAGGCGATTTCACCGTTTCGAACTTCACATTTTCGAACGGCCAAACAGCGCCGGAATTGCGCCTTCACTACACGACACTCGGCGAACCAAAGCGCGACGAAAGCGGGCGCGTCACCAACGCCGTGATGATCCTTCACGGCACCGGCGGGTCAGGCCGGCAGTTCCTTCGCCCGCACTTCGCCGACATCCTGTTCAAAAAAGGCGGGCTCCTCGACCCTGCGCACCACTATATTATTCTCCCTGACAATATCGGCCACGGCAAATCATCAAAGCCGAGCGACGGGCAGCGCGCGCGTTTTCCCGACTATGGCTACCGCGACATGATCGCCTTGCAGCATGAATTGCTGACCGAGGGGCTCGGCGTTGATCGCCTGCGCCTGCTGATGGGCACGTCCATGGGCTGCATGCACGCTTTCATGTGGGGCGAGACCTGGCCTGATTTTGCCGCGGCCCTGGCGCCGTTCGCCTGCCTGCCGGTTGAGATCGCCGGACGAAACCGCCTGTGGCGAAAGTTGACGATCGACGCGATCAGGACCGATCCCGACTGGAAGAACGGCGACTATGACGTGCAGCCGGCGCGCGCCATGCGCACGGTCGCGAGCCTTTTGCTGCTCGCCGGCGGCTCGCCCATTCCGTTGCAGGATGAATTCCCGACGCGTGCCGCCGTCGATCCGATGGTTGAAAGCCGCATCGCGCAGTCCTTGAGCGCGATGGACGCCAATGACTGGCTCTATCAGATTTCGGCCTCGCACGATTACGACCCCTCGCCCGACCTTTCGAAAATCACCGCGCGCGTCCTCTGGATCAATTCCGCCGACGACTTCATCAATCCGCCCGAACTTGGCGTCGCCGAGCGTGAAGCCGCGCGCATCAAGCGCGCGCGCTTCATCCTTATTCCGGCGAGCGCGGATACAAAGGGGCATGGCTCACATACATGGGCCGCCCTGTGGGAAGACTATCTGAGGGACTTTCTCGCCGACAGCCATTGACGGGCGGCCAGCCGGCCGAGAAAGCCGATCGCGCACGGCGCCTTTCCGCGCGATGCGGGCGCAAGCAGCCGGAATCTCGGGCGGCGGCGGCGCTGTTCCCTAGCCCGCCAAAACCGGTTAGCGTCGAAAAATCCCAGTCGCGTTCGAACTCTTGCAGCGGGAGACCCGATGGGCGAATTCAGCGTTCCCAGCACGCCGCCGGGTGAAAGCCATGTGACCGGCGCCGTCATCATCGGCGCGGGGCCGTGCGGGCTTTTCTCCGTCTTCGAGCTTGGCTTGCTTGGCGTCAAGGCGCACATCATCGACATTCGCGACAAGCCCGGCGGGCAATGCGCCGAACTCTATCCTGAAAAACCCATTCTCGACATTCCCGGAATTCCGCATATCACCGGCGCTGATCTCGTTGCGCGGCTTATGGAGCAGATCGCGCCGTTCGGCGCCGTCTTTCATCTCAACGAAATGGCTGACAGCCTCGACAAGACGGCGGCGGGCTGGCGCATCAGGACCGATCTCGGGACGACGATCGACGCCAAGGTCATCGTCATCGCCGCGGGCGGCGGCTCCTTCACGCCCAAGAAGCCGCCGATTCCGGGCATTGAATCCTACGAGGGAAAATCCGTCTTTTACGCCGTAAGGAAGCGCGAAATCTTCGCCGGCAAAACTCTCGTCATCGCCGGCGGCGGGGATTCAGCGCTCGACTGGACGATCAATCTCGCCGGCGAGGCGGAGCGCGTCACGCTCATTCACCGCCGCGACGAGTTCCGCGCCGCCCCGGAAAGCGTCGAGAAGATGCGCGCGCTCGTCGCGGCTGGCAAAGTCGATCTCAAGATCGCGCAGATCAGGGGCCTTGAAGGCGACGGCGCGCAGATTTCGGGCGTCGCCATCGAGGACGCATCAGGCCCCAGCGTCGTTCCCTGCAACGCCATGCTCGCCTTTTACGGCCTCACCATGAAGCTCGGCCCGATCGCCAATTTCGGACTTGATCTTCATGAGGAGCGCATCGCCGTCGACACCGAAAAGTTCGAAACCTCCGTGCCCGGCATATTCTGCATCGGCGACATGGCGACCTATCCTGGAAAGCTGAAGCTCATTCTATCGGGCTTCCACGAAGCGGCGCTGATGAGCCATGGCGCCTTTCACTATGTGTTTCCCGACAAGAAGCTGAAGTTCCAGCACACGACAAGCGCCAAGGAATTGCAAAAGACCGTCGTCGGCGTCGCGCCGGAGGAGTGAGGGGCTTCCGCCCGGCTCCCTTTCGTCATCATCCCCGCGAGAAATTTGGCGCTCACGACGATCCAGTTTAAGCAATCGGGAATGCCGATCAGCTCTCTGAAATCTGCTGCAGCGCCGCTGCGAGTTTTTCGCGCCGTTCGCTGAACGCGGTACGCCGTTCGCGGTTTTCCTCGACGATCTCGGCGGGCGCTCGCTCGACGAATTGCGCATTCGACATTTTCTTGTCGATGCCGTCGATCTCCTTGGCGCACCTGTCGATCTCTTTGGCAAGGCGCGCTTTTTCCGCCGCAATGTCGATAATCCCGGCGAGCGGCAGCGCATAGACGCCGCCCTCGTGGACGATCTGCACCGCGCCCTTCGGCGCTGACGGCGCGACGCTGACGGGCTCCAGCCGCGCAAGGCGCGCGATCAGGTCCCGGTGCCGGTCGATGCGCAAGGAGATTTCAGGACCGGCGGCGACCGCCGCCATCGGCGCCTTTGCGCCCGCCGGCACGTTCATCTCCTGCCGCGCTGAACGGATCGCCGTAATAAGTCCGATCAGCCAGTTGATCTCAGCGGCGGCGGCGTCATTGCGCGGAAAATCCGCCGCCTTCGGCCATGCCGCAACGATGAGATGCGACGCGCGCGGGGCGGTTCCGCTCCACAATTCTTCGGTCACGAACGGCATGAAGGGATGGAGAAGCTTCAACGCCTCGCTCAGCACCCATGCTGTCGCCTTGCGCGTCTCCGTTTTCGCGGCGCTGTCCGGCCCCATCAGGATCGGCTTTGTCAGCTCAAGATGCCAGTCGCAGAAGATGTTCCAGACGAATTTGTACATCGCGCCGGCGGCGTCGTTGAAGCGGTAAGCCTCAAGTGCGGCCGTCGTCTCGGCGCAGGCGATTCCTGCTTCGTGGATGATCCACTGGTTGAGCGTCTCCTTGGCCGACTTCGGGTCGAAATCGGGATCGAACGCGCAACTGTTCATCTCGCAGAAGCGTGCGGCGTTCCACAGCTTCGTGCCGAAATTGCGGTAGCCTTCGACGCGCGCCTCCGAAAGACGGATATTGCGCCCCTGCGCCGCCATGGCGGCGAGCGTGAAGCGCAGCGCGTCCGCGCCGTATTTGTCGATCAGCGTCAGGGGATCGATGACGTTCCCCTTCGACTTCGACATTTTCTGGCCCTTTTCGTCGAGGACGAGGGCGTGGATGTAAACGTCCTTGAACGGAACATCCTTCATGACGTAAAGCCCCATCATCATCATCCGCGCAACCCAGAAGAAGATGATGTCGAACGCGGTGACGAGAACGCTGGTCGGATAACGGGCGGCGAGGTCGGGCGTCTTTTCCGGCCAGCCCATGGTCGAAAACGGCCACAGGGCGGATGAAAACCAGGTGTCGAGAACGTCTTCATCGCGCACGAGCAGCGGCCCCTCGCCCTCGCCCGCCCGCATCGCATTGATGTCTTCAAGATTGTAGCCTTCGGCCGTCAATCGCGCGATGGCGTCCTTTGTCGCCTCCTCTTCGCTTTCTGCGACATAGACATGGCCGTCCGGCCCGTACCATGCGGGGATCTGATGCCCCCACCACAGCTGGCGCGAAACGCACCACGGCTCGATATTGCGCATCCATTGGAAATAGGTCTTCGCCCAGCTTTCCGGAATGAAGCGCGTCTCGCCGTCTTCGACCGCGCTGATTGCGCGCTTTGAAAGCTCCTGTGCATCGACATACCATTGATCGGTCAGCATCGGTTCGATGACGACGCCGGAGCGGTCGCCGAAGGGCTGCATGATCTTCTTGTCTTCGACCTTGATGAGCAGCCCGCGCGCCTCGATGTCGGCGACGACTTGCTTGCGCGCCTCGTAGCGGTCGAGCCCGCGATACTTCTCCGGCACATAGTCGGCGTCGAGCATGCGCGCATGTTCATCCATCAGGACGTAGAGCGGAATGTCGTTCCGCATCGCGACTTTGTAGTCGTTGAAATCGTGCGCGCCGGTGATCTTGACGGCGCCCGAGCCGAAATCCGGATCGGGATAATCGTCCGTGATGATCGGAATGTAGCGGTCGGCGAGCGGCAGGAGGCACTTCTTGCCGACGATCGGCGCATAGCGCCTGTCGGAGGGATGCACCGCGACGGCGCCGTCGCCGAGCATCGTCTCGGGCCGCGTCGTCGCAATGGAGATATAGTCGCGCGTTTCCCATTCGGTCGGGACGCCGTTTTCATCATGCGCGATCGGGAACTGATAGGTCTCGCCGTTCTCGAGCGGATATTTGAAGTGCCAGAAATGTCCGGCGACCTCGGTGTTTTCGACCTCAAGATCGGAAATCGCCGTCAGCAGCTTCGGGTCCCAGTTGACAAGGCGCTTAGCCCTGTAAATGAGCCCGTCGCGGCAGAGCGCGACGAACACCTTGCGCACAGCGAGGGAGAGACCGTCGTCCATGGTGAAGCGCTCGCGGCTCCAGTCGCAGGAAGCGCCGAGGCGCTTTAACTGCGAAATGATCGTGCCGCCGCTTTCGGCTTTCCAGGCCCAGACTTTTTCGAGGAACTTCTCGCGGCCGATCGCCGTGCGCTTGGGCTCCTGGCGCTCCATCATCTGGCGCTCGACGACCATCTGCGTCGCGATGCCGGCGTGATCCGTGCCCGGCTGCCACAGCACCGAGCGCCCGCGCATGCGCTCGAACCGGCAAAGCGCGTCCTGCAGCGTGTTGTTGAGCGCGTGCCCCATGTGGAGCGAGCCCGTCACATTGGGCGGGGGAATGACAATGGTGAAAGGCTCACCCGTTCCGTTGGGCTGGAAGGCCCCGGATGTTTCCCAGAGGGCGTAAAGGCGCGCTTCGGCGCTTGCGGGATCAAAAGATTTTTCGAGCATGCGGCTATCAAACCCTGAATCGATTGGATCAGGGGCGTTATAGGCGTCGCCGCCGACATGACAACGCCGCGGGCGACATGTCCGCGGCGCCGCCAAGCATAGCGCCGATCTTACTTTGACTGGCGGACCATCGCGTCGAGCCCTGTATGCCTGGCGATGAACGCCCATTCATCCGCCGTTTCCTCGATGATCTTGGAGACCGGCGTTCCGGCGCCGTGACCGGCGCGGGTCTCGATGCGGATCAGCTTGGGCTGCGGCCCGGTGTCCGCCGCCTGGAGCGTGGCGGTATATTTGAATGAATGGCCAGGCACGACGCGATCGTCGGTGTCGGCCGTCGTGACGAGGATCGCCGGATAGGTCGCGCCACTGGTGATGTTGTGCAGCGGCGAATAGGCGCGCAGCACGTCGAACATCGTCGGATCGGCCGGGTCGCCGTAATCATCGACCCAGAATCGGCCGGCGGTGAACTGGTTGAAGCGCAGCATGTCCATGACCCCGACGGAGGGCAGCGCGGCGCCAAAAAGATCAGGGCGCTGATTGACGACCGCGCCGACAAGAAGCCCGCCGTTCGAACCGCCCTGAATCGCGATGTGCTGCGGCTTCGTCCACCCGGCGTCGATCAACGCCTGGGCGCCGTTGATGAAATCGTCGAAGACGTTCTGCTTG
>FSSH01005476.1_pt1 | contig 13045 bp, 10 predicted proteins | sample 1166101 | NCBI WGS metagenome assembly FSSH01 (sample SAMEA32972668, study PRJEB13176) | freshwater metagenome | biome: Drinking water system; feature: Biomass in drinking water that filtered by 0.45 um membrane; material: drinking water | place: USA | collected 2012-12-20 | depth 0 m | reverse complement strand
CTTTTCTCGAAGGCGGCGCCGATATCGGCCACATTGAACGCAACCTTGACGCCATCAACGCCGCAGCCTCGCGCCCGCTTGAGACGATCGATATCGCGCTCGCCGCCGCGGCGCTCATCGATCGCCCGTTCGGCGACCTTCACACGGGATGGAGTTCGCGCGGCGACATGGCGTTCCCGATGAAGCTCCAGCACGGCGAAGAAACGATTGCGGCGCAGATCGGCGTCGGGCGAAATTCGATCTCGGCGACGACCGCCGCGGGCGAAGCGCACATCGACATTCTTGAAGCAGCGCCGGGCGCGATCCGCTATCAGGCTGGCGCGGTGCGCCATGTTGCGGCGGTCGCGCGCGACGGCGATGTCGTCGATATAGAACGCGGCGGGCATGCGCGGCGGTTCGTCGATCTCACTTTCGCGCCGGCGGCGGAGCAGGGCGCGGGCGCTGATGCCGTGAAAGCGCCGATGGCGGGCGCGGTGACGTCGGTGACGGTGAAGCCGGGCGACAGCGTCACGAAAGGCCAGACCGTGGCGATGATCGAGGCGATGAAAATGGAGCACCAGCTGAAAGCCCCGCGCGACGGCGTCGTCGCCGAGGTTCTGGCGAAAGCGGGCGACCAGGTGGCGATTCGCGCGAANNAAGCGGGCGATCAGGTCGCGATCAGGGCGAATATCGTCACGCTGAAACCGGAGGCGTAACCATGACGGATAAAGTCATCATCACCTGCGCGCTGACCGGCGTGCTCACCAATCCGAAGCAGCACCCGGTGCCGGTGACGCCCGAACAAATGGCGGCGGAGGCGCGGCGCGCCTATGACGCCGGCGCCTCGATCATGCACGTTCACTATCGCGACCAGCGCGAGGGGATGGGACATCTGCCGACCTGGGACCCTGCGATCTGCGCCGGGATCAACGAGGCGATCCGCGCGGCGTGCCCCGGCGTCGTCATCAACATGACGACGGGCGTCGTCGGGCCGGACTACCAGCACGTGCTCGACTACCTTCGCGCCTGCCGGCCGGAGATGGCGGCGTGCAACGCCGGCACGCTCAATTATCTGAAGACGAAGAGCGACGGCTCCTGGGCCTGGCCGCCGATGACGTTCGACAACCCCGTGTCGAAGGTGACGGACTTCATCACCGTGATGAAGGAGATCGGCACGCTGCCCGAATTTGAATGTTTCGACATCGGCATCGTGCGCGCAGTGGGGCTCTATATCGAAAACGGGATGACAAGCCACGCCGATTATAATTTCGTGATGGGCGTCGCCTCCGGCATGCCGGCCGATCCTGACCTCCTGCCGCTGCTCATCAAATACAAGAAGCCGGACTGCCCGTGGCAGGCGACAGTGATCGGGCGCGAAGACGTCTGGCCGGTTCATGAGCGCGTCGCCGAGCTTGGCGGCAATCTGCGCACAGGGCTTGAGGACTGCTTCTATCTTCCTGACGGCGCCAAAGCGAAGTCGAACGGCGACATGATCGCCGCGCTCGCGGCCGTCGCCAAGCGCGCAGGCCGCGCCGTCGCCTCGCCTGCGGAAGCGCGCGCGATGATGGGGCTGGCGGCTTAGGATTGGCCATTTCCTCTTCCCGTTGAAATCGGAAGGTTTACGCCCTTCCTTTCCCTCCCATGAAAAGGGAGGGAGGAGGCGCCGTATGGACGTTTCGTCAGTATACCACCCATCCCCGCGCAACGCTTGCGCCGTCGCCCCGGGGCGCGCCTCTTGGCGCGAACCCGGGGTCCATCTCCTGAAAAGCGCCATCCCGCGCGCAGGTTGTCCGGGAGATGGACCCCGGATCGCCTGCGGCGTCCGGGGTGACGGCGGGCGCGGGCGGCCTTGTAACAATTCGTGATCGTATATTCCGTACACGGAATGAAAAAAGCGATCACGGCCGCACGCCGTCCCTTTTCAAGGGAGGGAAAGGCGCCGTTGAAAATCTCAGAACCGCGCCGTCAGGCTTGCGCGCACATTTCTCGGCGCGCCGGGCCCAATGTTGTTGTCGTTGTGCGCGGTTGGGAAATAGTGCGTGTTCCCCACGTTTTCGACATTGACCTGCAGGTCAATCGCATCGCTCAGCGTGTAATAGACCGCCGCATCGACGCGCGTGAAGCCCGGCAGCGTCACGGCGTTCGAGATCGTCGCGAAGCGGTCGCCCTCATGGATGACGCCGGCGCCGACGCGCCAGCGCGGCAGCGCCTGATAAGCGCTCCACAGCGAGAAGGAATGTCGCGGAACGAGCGCCAGCGTGCGCCCGGCCGGCGCCGCCGTCGTTGTCGCGGTGATCTCCGCGTCCTGATAGGAATATCCCGCGATCATTTCCCATTTTTCAGTGAGCGACCCGGCGAGCGATATCTCCGCGCCTTTTGAGCGCTGTGCGCCGGTCAGGACGGTCAGCAGCGTTGTCGGATCGGTGGCGCGCGTGTTCTCGCGGTCAAGCCGGTAAAGCGCGCCGGCAAGCTCCAGCCTGTCCGTCAAATTCCATTTCGCGCCGATTTCAAGGTTTTCGAACTCCTCCGGGTCAAGCGCCGCCAGCGTCGCCGTCAGGTTGCTGAACTGGTCTCCCGACTGCGGCAGGAAGGATTTCGAATAGCTGAAATAAAGCGAAGCGTTCTCAATCGGCTTGAACACGACGCCCCCGCGCGGGGAGAAAACTTCGTCTGTTCGTTCGAAATCAGATTGCCCGGCGCGCTGGTCGTCAAATTCGAGATCGAAGCGGTCAAAGCGCACGCCGCCGANNCCGGTCGTAGCGAACGCCGCCGACGAGCTGTATGAAGCGGCCGATTTCGATCTGGTCCTGAACGTAGACGCCGACGACGGTGAGATCGACCTCATTGTCGTTCTGCACGCCGGAGAAGTCGCCAGGCGCGAAGGTCGTCGGCGCGGTGATGTTGACGGTTCCGTTCGGGTTGTTGGGCGAGCGGAAGTTCTCCGTATTCTGCACGCCCGCTTCCATGCCGAAAAGGATCGTGTGCGCAAGCGCGCCCGTGTCCAGTTTCCAGATGAGGTCCGACTGGTTGAAGAGGTTCTCGCGGTTCTGCGCGGCGGCGTAGGAGATCAGCGAAACGTCGCCGTTCGCCTGCACCGGTCCGCCGGCGAAGACGTTGGAATAGAATTTGTCGTTGGCGGCGTAGGAGAGGGAGTTGCGGAAGGTCAGGCGGTCCGTGAACGCATGGTCCACCGTCGCGACGGTGGCGTGCCGGTCGAATTCCGACTGGCTCTCATTCGGATTGCCGAAAAAAACGCTGCGGCCGCCGTCAAAAGGACGCCCGTTCACCGAGGGCGCGCCGCGGTCGACGTCGCGCCGGTCGCTGAAATATTCGTAGGAGAGGCGAAGCGTCGTCGCCTCGCCGAGCTTCAAGGCGCCGGCCGGGTTGATTCCGAAAAGCTCCTTCCCGACAAAGTCGCGAAAGCTGTCCGAGTTTTCGTAGAAGGCGTTAAGGCGCAGCGCGACCGTGTCGCCGGCCGCGCCGCCGAGATCGATGGCGCCGCGGCCGGAGGCGAACTGCCCGCCGTCGAGCGTGATCTTGCGGATGTCGTTGAACTCGGCCTTGCGCGTCACGCGGTTGATGAGGCCGCCGCCCGCGCCGCGGCCGAAGATCATGGCGTTGGGTCCTTTAAGGACTTCGATGCGCTCGACATTGTAGAGGTCGCGGAAATACTCCGCATCGTCGCGCACGCCGTCGACGAAGAGATCGGCGGTCGACTGGTTGCCGCGCAGCACCGGCGCGTCGCGATGGCCCTCGCCGAGCCCAAAGCCGAGCCCCGGCACATAGCGCGACACATCCGCAAGCGTCCGGAACGCCTGATCGTCGATGAGGTCGCGATTGATGACGGAAATCGACTGCGGAATGTCGATAAGCGCGGTGTCGGTTTTCGTCGCGCTCAAGGTGCGGGTGTTGGCGTAGGCCGCCCGCTCGCCGGTGACGAGGATCTGGTCGTCGATCATCGCGATGTCGAACGGCTCTGCCTCCCCGGCCAGGGCCGCGCTCGCCGCCAGCGCCAATGCGCCTGCCGCCGCCGATCTGCGCAGCGCCCGCCTTGCACCTGCCGCCATGTCGTCTTCCTTCCTGTATGTGTCCCGGCAACGAAGTTGCGAATGATTATCAAAAGCGACCGCTCGATAGCAGCCCGGCTTTCAATCTGCAAGTGATTATCAGTCACAGAATGAGGCAATGGCGGCGTCCGCGCGGGCCGGCGGGCGCTGAAATCGCCTGTCTGAGGCTCCGGCGCGCCGGACGGGATTTCACAGGCCCGGCGACGCCGCTAAGCCGGGGGGTGACGAGGGCCGCGTGCGGAAAAGCAATGAGAGTCGAGCCATGATGAGAGCGGTGTTGTTGGCGGCGGTCCTTGCCGGTGCGTCGTCAGGCTTGGCCTTGGCGCAGTCGAAATCATCCCGCACTCTCGACCTGCGCGATTTTGACGCCATCGAGATCAGCGGCGCCTATGAGCTTGATGTCATCGTCGGCGAGGATTTTTCGGTCGAGCTGTCGGGACCGTCCGAGGAAATGGCCCGCGTCGAGGCGACGCTGAAGGACGGCGCGCTCGTGCTTGGCGCGAAGAAGCGCATCAAGGGCGGCCACAAGAGCGTCAAGGCGGTTGTCACCATGCCGGCGCTGGGTCGCATCGCCGTGTCAGGCGTCGCGGACGCCGATGTCAGCGGCGTCAATTCGGAGCACTTCAAACTCGATCTTTCCGGCGTCGGCGAAGTGAACGTCGCCGGCGAGTGCGCCACGCTTTACGTTCGGGTGTCGGGTGTCGGCGAAGTCGATGCGCAATCGCTTCAGTGCAGGTCGGTGGACGTCAAAGTCGCCGGCGTCGGCGAGGCGCGCGTCTATGCGAGCGAGAGCGTGTCGGCGGAAGTGTCCGGCATGGGCGGCATCACCGTCTATGGCTCGCCGAAATCAGTTAACAAGCGCGGCGGGTTTTTCTCGGAGATCAAGGTGCATTAGGCCTTTGGGACAACGGAGGGGCGCATGAAGATTTTCCTGGGGTTTTTGATCGGTTTGCTGCTCGCTGCCGCAATCGCGGCCACGGCGATGAAGGTCGCGTGGGGCGATATCGCCGATGTCAGCGAGCGCGACCGCGGCGCGGATGAAACGCGCGTCTTCGAGGTCGCCGATTTCGACCGCATCGACATCGCCGGAGTCGTCGAGCTCGACGCCGCCGTCGGCGGCGATTACTCGCTGACATTGTCGGGTCGCAAGGACGACCTCGACCGCGCGCGCGCCGAGGTGGTCGATGGCGAGTTGATCCTTGACACCGTGCGCAATGAAGGCCGCGTCGGACGCAAGATCATTCGCCATGGCGTGACCGCGACGCTGACCGCGCCGGCGCTCGCCGGTGTTGAAGCGGCCGGCGTCGTCGACGGCGAAGTAAAAGGGATCGCGGCCGGGACTTTCAGCGTCGATATTTCGGGCGTCGGCGATCTGAAGCTTTCAGGGACCTGCGACGCGCTTGACGCCGAAGTGTCGGGGGTCGGCGATCTTGAGGCGAAAGAGCTCGAATGCCGCACCGTCGACGTCGAAGTGTCGGGCATCGGCGGCGCGAGCGTTTATGCAAGCGAAAGCGCGAGCGCTGAAATCGCCGGCATCGGCAAGATTGAGATTTACGGCTCGCCGCCCTCGGTCTCAAAGTCAAATTCAAGCCCGTTGGGCCGCATCAGCGTGAAGTAGCTGGGCGCGCCTCTCCCGACTTTTTCGCGGGCGGGACGGCGCTCCGTCATATAATCCCTACACGAACGATACCCCAAATCGCGGTCCTTGGCGTCCGTGGTTCCCGTTTTCCGCGAAAACGGGCGTTAACCATCTAAGTCGATGATCCGTATGGGAAACAAAAATCCGTCCCACCCCCTTGGGGCGGCCTTATGATGCTTCTCGCCGCCTTGTTGCGTTCAAGAGGAGTATCGCCCTATGCAGACGTCGCCGCGCCTTGGTCTTGCCTATATCCAGCCCCAGCAGGCGCAAAAACATGTCACCGCCAATGAGACGTTCCGGCGTCTCGACGCGCTGGCGCAGCTGTCAGTCAAATCGGGCGCAACGCCCGCCCAGCCCGCCGCCCCGGCGGAGGGCGACGCTTATATCCTTCCGGCATCGCCCGCAGGGCCTGACTGGAGCGCCTTCGCGGCGGGCGCGATCGCCGTCTTTCAGGACGGCGCCTGGGCGGCGATTGCGCCGCGCACGGGCTTTCGCGCCTTTGTCATCGACGAGGGCGCGCTGCGCGTTTTCGACGGCGCGGCGTGGGCGCTGATCTCCGGGAGCGGGGGAACGCAACTTGGCGTCAATACCGCGCCGGATTCGGTGAACCGCCTCGCGGTCAAGTCGGACGCGGTGCTCTTCCATCATGACGACGTGACGCCGGGCGACGGCGGCGTGCAGGTCAAGATCGACAAGGCGAACGCCGGGGAAACGGCGTCCCTGCTGTGGCAGACCGCAGCCTCGACGCGGGCCGAGCTCGGCCTTGTTGGAAGCGACGATCTGATCGTGAAGGTGAGCCCCGACGGCGCCGCCTTCAAGACAGCGCTTTTCATCGACAAGACGAGCGCCATGGTCGGCGTCGGGCGCACCAGCGCCAGTTACACCCTCGACGTGCAAGGGACCGATGCGGGCCTGCGCCTTTCCGAAACCTCATCGGCCGATCTTGTCGTCCAGTATCTCAACAGCCTGCAGTCGAAGATCATCCACCGCGCGCCAGGGCAGGCGCTGCTCGATATTTCGGTGGCGGTCGAGGACGGCGTTTCGTCGGCCAAGGTCCGCATGTTCCGCGACACATCGACCACGGGCGCGGCAGGCCTCGACATTCACCAGGCGAACAACACCTCGGCGCTGAACCATCAGCTGAGCGCCAACGCCGTCACCTTTATCGACCGGCTGGGGTTCAAAACCAAGATCGGCGGGACGGGGACGCCCGCCTGTGCGCTCGATGTTGAAGGGCCGGTAAAGGTGAAGAGCTACGCCAAGGCGGCGCTGCCGGCCGCGAGCGCCGGCGCCGCACAGATCATCTACGTTTCGGACGAGGCCGGCGGGGCGGTTCTCGCCTTTTCCGACGGGACCAATTGGCGCCGCGTGACCGACCGGGCGGTGGTGAGTTAGGAGGATCTCAACGTTTCCCGCTTGCGGGAGAGGGCGGCGCGACGCGCCGGGTGAGGGGTCGTTTACGGGCGCTGCTCGCCTCGACGCCCGCCTCACCCCCGGCCCCTCCCCCGCAAGCGGGAGAGCGGAGAGAAAGCGCGGCGATAGCCCCGCTCAGATAGTGTTAGTATTGAGTTGGTAACCATCGGGCCCGGAGGGCCAAAGAGTTGAACGCGAAGGCGAAAGCGACATTGCCGGAGGAGGCGCGCGCGGCGATCGAGGCCGCGCGCCCGCCCTTGACGCAAGCGGCGTGGTTCTCGCTCGCGGTGAACCTTCTTGTGCTCACCGGCCCGATTTACATGCTTCAGCTCTACGACCGCGTGCTGGCGAGCCGCTCGGTCTCGACGCTCGCGGTGCTGACGCTGCTCGTCGTCGGGCTGTTCGCGGCCTACGGCGTGCTTGAATTCGCGCGCACCGCGCTGGTCGCGCGCGCCGCGGCGCGGTTCGACACGGCGCTCTCCCCGCGTGCGTTCTCGGCCGGCGTCGATGCGGCGCGCATCTCGACGACGCAGGCGGGCGAAACGCCGCTCAAGGATTTAAAGACGCTGCGCCAGACCATGGGCAGTCAGGCGATGCTGGCGTTCTTCGACGCGCCCTTCACGCCGGTGTTCCTTGTTCTCGTCTTCCTGATGCACTGGGCGCTGGGACTGGTCGCCGTCCTTGGGGCCGCCGTTCTAATTACGCTCGCGATCCTCAACGAGCGCCAGTCGCGCGCCGCGCTCGCCGTCGCGCTTGAGGCGCAATCGGCGAGCGACGCGGCGATGAGCGGCATCTTGAGAAACGCCGCCGCGACCGACGCGATGGGCATGCGCGGCGCGCTTCAGCGCATCTGGGCGGGGCACGCGGCGAGATCCTCCGACTCCGGGTCGCAGGCGAGCGACCGCATCAACGCCTATGCAGCGGCGACAAAAGCGACGCGGATGTTGTTGCAGTCGCTGATCTTGTGCGTCGGCGCCTTGCTCGCGGTGTTCGGACAGGTGACGCCGGGCGCGATGATTGCGTCCTCCATCATCGCGGGGCGCGCGCTTGCGCCCGTTGAAAGCGCGATCGGGCAATGGCGCCTCTTTGGCACCTCGATCGCGGCGTGGAAGCGCTTGCGGTCCTTCCTCGAAACGGCGCCGAAGGAAACCGACAAGATCTCGCTGCCCGCGCCCCGGGGCGTCCTCAGGCTTGACCGGATTTATTGCCAGCCGGCGGGCGCGAAAAAGCCGGTGCTGAAAAGCGTCACGGTCGAAGCGCTGCCGGGCGAGGCGCTCGGCGTCATCGGNNCGGGCCGTCAGGCGCCGGGAAATCGACGCTCGCGCGCGCGATGGTCGGCGTTGAGCGCGTCGTCTCCGGCGAAGTGCGCCTCGACGGCGCCGATCTCCTCACCTGGAACCGCGAGGAGGTCGGGCGCCATATCGGCTATCTGCCGCAGGAGTCGGAGCTCTTCCAGGGCACGATCGCGGAAAACATCGCGCGCTTTCGCGCCGACCGGACCGACGACGCCGTCATCAAGGCGGCGACATCGGCGGGCGCGATGCAGATGATCCTCGCTTTGCCGGACGGCTTTGAGACCGAGATCGGCGAACGCGGCGCGCGCCTCTCCGTCGGCCAGCGCCAGCGCATCGGTCTTGCGCGCGCGCTTTACGGCGATCCGGCCCTCGTCGTCCTTGATGAACCGAACTCGAACCTTGACGCGGAAGGCGAGGCCGCGCTCTCCAACGCCATCCTCGCGCTCAAGGAACGCAAGGCGACCGTCGTCGTCGTCGCGCACCGGCCGAGCGCCATCACCCATGTCGACAAGCTGTTGATGCTCGTCGACGGCGAAACGCGCGCCTTCGGGCCGCGCGATGAAGTGTTGAACAAGATCGCGCCCGGCCGCGTCGCCGCCATCGGCGGCGCCCGCAAAACGCCCGAAACGGAACAGAATGCTCAAACAAGTAGAACCAGCGACCGCGCCGGCGGATGACGCGAGCCGGTTCAGCCGGATCGGGCTTGTCACTGTCGCCGCCGTTTTCGGCGGGCTCCTCCTGTGGTCGGTCCTTGCGCCGATCAACAGCGCGGTGATCGCGCCGGGGCGGATCAGCGTCGAGACGAACCGCAAGGCGATCCAGCATCTCGAAGGCGGCGTCATTTCGGAAATCCTCGTCAAGGAAGGCGAGGCGGTTGCGGCCGGCGACGTCCTCATCCGCCTTGACGCGGTGGTGCCGAAGGCGAACGCCGCGCTGCTCACCGAGCAGCTCGCCGAACGCATCGCGCGCCAGGCGCGCCTTCTCGCCGAGCGCGACGGGCTGAAGGAAGTGCCGCCGGACAGCCGCGCCTTCGCGCTCGCGCCCGTCGATCTTGATTATTCGGCGCAGCTGGAAGGGCAAAAGGGGCTTCTGGCCGCGCGCGAGCAGACCAAAGCGACGGTGATGTCCCTGCTCGAAGAGCGCATCGTGCAGTCGAAGACGCGCATCGACGGCGCCAACACGCAGATCCGCTCGCTGAAAGCGCAAGCAAGGCTGATCGCCGATGAACTCGAAGGCGTCAAACGTCTGCACGCCGAGGGCTTCGCGCCGATGACGCGCGTGCGCGAGCTTGAGCGGGAGAAGGAAGCGATTTCAGGACGCCAGGGCGCGCTCGTCGCCTCGGTCGCGGAATCGGAAAGCGTCATCTCTGAGACCAGGCTCGAAATCGAGCGCCTTAAACAAAAATCGCGCGAGGACGCCATCAAGGAGGCGGAGGAGGTCGAGGTCGAGATCGCCGGTCTCATCGAGCGGCGCGTCGCGGCGCTCGATGCGCTGCGCCGCACGGAGATCCGCGCGCCGGAAGCGGGCGTCGTGCTCGGCCTCGCCGTGCATACGATCGGCGGCGTCATCGCGCCGGGCGCCCCGGTCATGGAAATCGTGCCGAAGAGCAGCGACGGCCTCCTCATCGTCGCGCAGATCGCGCCGCGCGACGTTGACAAGGTTCAGGCCGGGCAGGAGGCGGTCTTGCGCTTCACGGCGTTCAACGCGCGCACGACCCCGGAAGCGACCGGCGTCGTGCGGCAAGTCTCCGCCGACAACATCGTCGACAAGGCGACCGGCCAGCCCTACTTCCTTGTGCTGATCGATCTGCCGCCGGAAGCTGAACTGACGCGCGTCCTCAAGGACCAGACCCTCGTTCCCGGCATGCCGGTTGAAAGCTTCATCAAGACCGGCGCGCGCCCCGCCATCAGCTACCTTCTAAAGCCGTTGACAGACGCCCTGTCGCGCTCCATGCGCGAGGAATGACGGCGGCGATGCAGATCCTTTTCGTGCACGACAATTTCCCGGCGCAATTCGGGCCGATCGGGGAATATCTCGCGGCCAAAGGCTGGGAGGCGGTCTTCGGCACCGCCCGCAAGCCCGTGAAGCATCCGACCATCAAGACCTTCAACTACGCCCCGCACCGCGAGGTCACCAAGGGCGTCCACCCTTACGCCGGCACGTATGAGAAGGCCGTCATCAACGGCCAGGCGGTCGCGCGCGCGTGTTTTGAGCTGAAACGCAAGGGCTACAATCCCGACGTGATGGTCGCGCATTCAGGCTGGGGTCCTGGCATGTTCCTCAAGGACGTGTGGCCTGACGCGCGCTATGTCGGTTATTTCGAATGGTACTACCAGCCGAACGGCGCCGATGTCGCCTTCCTGAACGGCGAGCCGCAATCAGACGACGAGCTCTGCCGCACGCGCGCGCGCAACACGCCGATTCTGGCGGACCTTGCCGCCTGCGACATCGGCATCGCGCCGACCGAGTGGCAGCGCGCGCAGTTTCCCGGGTTTTTCCATGAGCGCCTCGTGGCGATCCATGACGGAATCCTCACCGACATCTATGCGCCGGCGCCGGGATCGACGCTGAAACTCGAAGGGCTAGACCTGTCGGGCGCCGGCGAAATCATCACCTATGTCGCGCGCGGCATGGAGCCTTATCGCGGGTTTCCGGAATTCATGGCGGCGATGGAAGCCGTCATGAAGCGCCGCCCGCAGGCGCATGTCGTCGTCGTCGGCGAAGATCGCGTCGCCTATGGCAAGAAGCTCGGCGAAGGCGACAGCTTCAAGAAGCGCGCGCTCGACAGCGGCAATTACGACATGAAGCGGCTGCACTTCACCGGGCTGTTGCCGCGGCCCGCCTACCTCAAGGTGCTGCAGGCGTCATCCGTGCACGTCTATTTGACCGTGCCCTTCGTGCTATCCTGGTCGATGATGGAGGCGATGAGCGCAGGGTGTCTTGTGGTCGGGTCCGATACCGAGCCGGTGCGCGAACTGATCGAGGACGGAAGGAACGGCCGGCTCGCGCCGTTCCGCGAGCCGGAAAAGATCGCCGATGTCGTGTGCGACGTTCTTGAACGGCCGGACGCGCACGCGCCGATGCGCGCGGCGGCCAGGGAGACGATTTTGAAAAGCTACGCCGCGCGCGACATTTATCCGAAGAAAGAGGCGCTGTTCCGGGGATGAAGAGAGGATCAATAAAGGCGACCCATCTGACCTTGAATAAGGATGGGTTCACATGTTTCTGGCGGCGGCCGTGCGAACCCTCCCGTTCGGCCAAGGTCAGCTGTTTCGCGGCTGTGGTCTCCCTCCCTTTTCGAGGGAGGGAGGAGAGGCGCCGCTTTCGCTTTCTCGAAAAGGGAGTGTGAAGCGCAATGACCATCGCGCATTTCACCATCTGCTCGCGCAATTACCTTGCCTACGCGCTGACGCTGCGCGAGTCGCTCCTCAAGGCTGATCCGTCGGCGGAGTTTTTCATTTATCTCGCTGACGACGCGGCGGGGCTCGACTTGCCGGCGGGCGTCACGGTCGTCCCCGTCGCCGATGTCGCCATGCCGGCGCTCTGGGACATGGCGCTGCGTTATTCGGTGATGGAGTTCAACACGGCCATCAAGCCGTTCTGCATTCTCGATCTCTGGGACAAGCGCGGCTTTGACGCGGCGGTCTATCTCGACCCCGACCTCTATTTCCTGCGCCCCCTGACGGCCGTGACGGACGCCTTCGCGCGCGGGCATGACTGCGTGCTGACGCCGCATTTGCTGCAGCCGCTCGCCGACGACTTCCACCCCGACGACATCCAGATCCTGCGCACGGGCGTTTACAATCTCGGCTTCGGCGCGTTCGCCAATAGGCCCGGCGCGCGGCGCTTCGTCGAATGGTGGGGCAAGGAATGCGAGACGAACTGCGTCGTCGATCTTGAAAACGGCCTTTTCGTCGATCAGCGCCTCGCCGATTATGCGCCGGCATTCTGCGACAACGCCCTCATCCTGCGCGATCCCGGCTACAATGTCGCCTATTGGAACTTCAAACACCGGCGCGTCGCCAGGACGGCTGAGGGGTGGACCGCCGGCGATGGAAGGGAAGGCGGCGCGCCGCTCACCTTCTTCCATTTCAGCGGCGTTGCGCCGGGCGATGCTGGCGTCTTCTCCAAACACCAGGACCGCTTCACCGTCGCCGATCTCGGCCCGGCGAAGGCGCTGCTGACCGAATACCTCGCAGCGCTCGACCGCAACGATCATGCGACGTGGAAGAAGACGCCTTACGCCTTCGACCGGTTCAGCGACGGCCAGCGCATCACGCCGGAGATGCGCAAGGTCTACGCGAAGTCGAACCACGCGCGCATCACGCGGCGCGAGCGCGCGTTCCGGCCGCGCTATGAGCTTTTCAACGCGCTGGCGCCCGTTGCGCATGACGGCGCGAAGGACTTTCCCGTCACGCGCCTGATGCATCAGATTTATCAGGGCCGCAAAGACCTGCACGATATTTTTACGCTGGCGACGGCGGAAGGACGGCGCGGCTTCGCGCACTGGTTCTTGTCGTCCGCGCCGAAGGAACACGATGTGCCGGAGGCGTGCCTTGCGCCCGCGCGCCGCGCGGCGGCGCGCGAGACCCAAGCAAGCAGCGCCGCCGAAGCTCCCGGCGCTCCCGCGCCGCCCCCGGCCGCGAAAGGAC